>PPYE01187602.1_pt1 | contig 10662 bp, 12 predicted proteins | sample 1559881 | NCBI WGS metagenome assembly PPYE01 (sample SAMN08240022, study PRJNA423297) | Human gut metagenome, whole genome shotgun sequencing project.
CCTGCGGGCAAAGAAGAAGAACGACACCGACCGGGTGCTGGCTCTCTACGGCTCGGCGGATGAACGCTACTGGTAACATGCAACAATCGGTATGCCTATGTTATTAGCGGTGGAATTTGACAACCTGCACCAAGTGCTGCGGGTGCTGTATGACGAGATGATGCCCCTGTGCAGCGACATGACGGGTGTCGCCAAGGGCATAGCCGGGCTGGGTGCGCTGTTCTACGTAGCCGCCAAGGTGTGGCAGTCGCTCGCACGGGCGGAAGCCATAGACGTGTACCCGCTGCTCCGTCCCTTTGCGCTGGGGCTGTGCATCCTGTTCTTCCCCACGTTCGTGCTGGGGACTATCAACACGGTATTGTCGCCCGTGGTGAAGGGCTGCAACCAGCTGATGGAAACGCAGACCTTCGACATGAACGAGTATCGGGAACAGAAGGACAGGCTGGAATACGAAGCCCTGATGCGAAGCCCGGAAACGGCGTACCTCGCTTCGGACGAGGAATTTGACCGCCAACTGGACGAACTCGGCTGGTCGCCCTCCGAGATGGTAACGATGGCGGGCATGTACATGGACAGGACGGCGTACAATATCAAGAAGTCCGTCAGGGACTGGTTCAGGGAACTGCTGGAAATACTCTTTCAGGCGGCGGGGCTGATTATCGACACGCTGCGCACGTTCTTCCTGATTGTGCTTTCGATATTGGGTCCGCTGGCGTTTGCGATTTCCGTCTATGACGGTTTCCAAAGCACGCTGACCCAATGGATTTCCCGTTATATATCCATTTACCTGTGGCTTCCGGTCTCGGACTTGTTCAGCAGCGTGCTGGCTCGCATACAGACGCTGATGCTCCAGAAGGACATCGAGCAGCTTTCAGACCCGAACTTCATTCCTGACGGCAGCAGCACCATCTATGTAATCTTCATGATTATCGGCATCGTGGGCTACTTCACCATCCCCACAGTGGCAAGCTGGATTGTGTCGGCTGGCGGCATGTCCGCCTATAACCGCAACGTGGCAAGAGCCGGGTCGGTCGCCGGGGCAGTGGCTGGTGCGGCTGGCGGGAAAGTGGCAGGAAAACTTCTCAAATAACGGACATCAACTTTTAGGATATGGAATTTAAGTCATTGAACAACATCGAAACGAGTTTCCGGCAAATCCGGCTCTTTGCGCTGGTATTCATCTGCCTGTGCGCACTGGTAACGGGCTTTGCCGTGTGGAACTCGTACAGTTTCGCCGAAAAGCAACGGCAGAAGATTTATGTCCTCGACAACGGCAAGAGCCTGATGCTGGCTCTCTCGCAGGACATGGCGCAGAACCGCCCTGTGGAAGCCAAATCGCACGTGCGGCGTTTCCACGAGCTTTTTTTCACGCTCTCGCCCGACAAGGACGCCATCGAAAGCAATGTCAGGCGTTCGCTGTTCCTCGCCGACAAGAGCGCATACAACTATTACAAGGACTTGTCGGAAAAAGGGTACTACAACCGGGTGATTTCAGGCAACATCAACCAGACGGTGGAGATAGACAGCATGAAGTGCGACTTCGACCAGTACCCCTACCGGGTGGACACCTATGCCCGGCAACTGATTGTCCGGGAAAGCAGCCTGACGGTCAGAAGCCTTGTAACCACGTGCAGGCTCCTGAACGCCACACGCAGCGACAACAATCCGCACGGCTTCATCATGGAAGCGTTCACAATTACCGAAAACAAGGATTTGCAGACCATTAAACGATAAGCGCATGGAAAGAAAACGGAATTACATCGAAAAGGTGCAGGACTGGCTGGACGAACGCCTGCGCCGGATGTGCGGGCGCATCACGCCGGGCAAGCGGCTGGCGGTCATCCTCGTGATGTTCCTCCTGTTCGGCGGCTTGTCCGTCTATATCACCGTCTCGTCCATCTACCACATCGGGAAACGGGACGGGCAAAGGCTGCAAATCGAGCATATCAGGCAATTCCCGCTGCACGGCGGCGACAGTATCAACCCATTAAACAGACCGGAATATGGAAGAAATACGGAAGAATGAGCCGGGCGGACAGCCCGGAAAGGAGAAGAAGCCCAAACGGGAACTCTCCCCGAAAGAGGTGCAACAACGAAAGAAGATGATAGTCTTCCCGCTGATGTTCCTCGCCTTTGCCGGGTGCATGTACCTGATATTCGCACCCTCCGGCAAGGACAAGGCGGACGTGGAAAGCGTGGGCGGCTTCAACGCCGACCTCCCGCTGCCCGCAGAGGACGGCATTATAGCCGACAAGCAGACCGCCTACGAGCAGGCGGTGGTGAGCCGCAAGCGGCAGGACAGAATCCAGTCCTTGCAGGACTTTGGCTTTACGCCTGACGGTGAAGCGGAAGGACGGCAAGGAAACGCAGAACCGATGCCGGAAGATGATCCGCAGCCCGCAAGGGGCGGCGGTGCTTCTTCGGCGACCGCTTACCGGAACATCAACCGCCAGCTAAGCACGTTCTATGAACCGCCAGCGGCGGATGAAGAAAAAGAGGAACTGAAACGGCAGGTGGCGGAACTGACCGAACGCCTGCAACGGCAGCAGACTGCCATGCCCACTGCGGATGACCAGCTTGCCCTGCTGGAAAAGTCCTACGAGCTTGCCGCCAAGTACGCTGGCGGCGGGCAGGCGGCGCAAGCGCCTGTAACGGGCGGCATCGAAAAGAAGCCGGATGCGGTGTCGGTGCGGGCGGTGCGTGAGAACACGGTTTCAGGATTGAGCCAGCCCATGAGCGATGCCGACTTTATCCGGGCGTACAGCCAGCCACGCAACTACGGCTTCAACACGGCGGTAGGGACGGGCTACGCTGTGGGCAGGAACACGATAGCCGCCTGCATCCACCAAGACCAGACGCTGATTGACGGGCAGAGCGTGAAGCTCCGGCTGCTTGAACCCATGCAGGCGGGTAATATCATTGTTCCAAGAAACACCGTCCTGTCGGGTGCGGCAAAGGTGCAGGGCGAACGGCTCGACATCACCGTTTCATCCATTGAACATGCGGGCAACATCATCCCGGTGGAACTCGCCGTGTTCGACACGGACGGGCAGAAGGGGCTTTCCGTCCCGTCCTCGATGGAGCAGGAAGCCTTCAATGAGGCAATGGCGAACATCGGCAGCGGGCTGGGCACAAGCATTTCCTTCACGCAGAATGCCGGGCAGCAGGTGGCGATGGACGTTACAAGGGGGCTGATGCAGGGCGCATCGGGCTACCTCGCCAAGAAGTTCCGCACCGTGAAAGTGAAGCTGAAAGCCGGGTACAAGGTGATGCTTTACGCCAAACAACAGTAATCCAACAACAAACCACTAAAAATTTCCAATCAAATGAAGAAGTATTTTGCAATGTTCGCCCTCTTGCTGGGCGTGTGTGCGGCAAACGCACAGACCAATGACACCGTGAGGTATGCGGCGGGCAACGACCTGTACCAAGGCATTACCCGGAAACTCCCTTACCGGCAGATGGTAACGCCCTACGGCGTGGAAGTTACCTTCGCCAAGACGGTGCATATCATTTTCCCCTCCGCCGTGCGCTATGTGGATTTGGGAAGCAACCACATCATAGCGGGCAAGGCGGACGGTGCGGAGAACGTCATCCGGGTGAAAGCCACGACCGAAGGGTTTCCGGGCGAAACGAACTTCTCCGTCATCTGCGAGGACGGAAGTTTCTATTCCTTTAACGCCAAGTACGCCCGTGAGCCGGAAATGCTCAACATCGAAATGAAGGACTTCTTGGAGAATGAAGATACGTCCGACTTTTCGCATACCCGCATGAACATCTATTTCCGGGAACTCGGCAATGAAAGCCCGCTGCTGGTAAAACTGATAATGCAAAGCATCTACAAGGAGAACGACCGGGAGATACGGCATCTGGGCAGCAAGCGTTTCGGCATCCAGTTTTTAATAAAAGGCATTTACACCTACAACGGGATGCTGTACGTGCATACGCAGACGAAGAACAGTTCCGCCGTGCCTTTCGACACGGATTTCATCCGGTTTAAGATTGTCGATAAGAAAGTGCCGAAGCGGACAGCCATTCAGGAAACGGTATTGGATGCGGTACGCAGTTATAATGAAGTGATAGAGATAGCCGGGAGAAGCACGGTGCGCACGGTGTACGCCCTGCCGAAATTCACCATCCCGGACGACAAGCTGCTGATGGTGGAACTCTACGAGAAGAACGGCGGTCGCCACCAAAGCATCCGGGTGGAGAACGCCGACATCGTGAACGCCAAGGAGATAGACGAACTCAAAATCAAATAGACGATGAAGAAACTTGTCTTTATAATGGCACTCTTTGCGCTGTGCCTGCATTTCAACCAGGCACGGGCGCAAAGATACCTGCCGGGCATGAAGGGCTTGCAGGTTACGGCGGGCATGGCGGACGGGGTGCATTGGAACAGTAACACGGATTTCGCCTATCACATCGGGGCGGCGTACAGCGTCTATACCAAGAACGCCAACCGCTGGGTGATTGGCGGGGAATACCTGCACAAGAAGTATGACTACAAGGATATGCGCATTCCGGTGGAACAGTTCACGGCGGAGGGCGGCTATTACCTGAAATTCCTCTCGGACAGGCGAAAGACCTTTTTCCTCTCGCTGGGGCTGTCGGCTCTTGCCGGGTATGAAACCAGCAACCGGGGCGACAAGCTGCTGCCGGACGGGGCTACGCTCTCGGATGAAGATTGCTTCATCTACGGCGGCGCATTGACGCTGGAACTGGAAGCCTACCTGACCGACCGGGTCGCCCTGCTCCTGAACGCAAGGGAACGGGCGTTGTTCGGCTCGGGCATCGGCACGTTCCATACGCAGGTGGGGCTGGGACTGAAATTCATCATCAACTAACTGTTATATATAATAATGTATATGAAGAACATAATGTATAAAATCCTTGTGGGGTGCTATATTGTGGCTGCCCTCGTGCTGGTCTGTGCCTGTAATGACGGTTTGGATATTCAGCAGGCTTACCCGTTCACGGTGGAAACGCTGCCCGTACCCAAGAAACTGAAAGTGGGTGAAACAGCCGAAATCCGTTGCCAGTTGGTGCGGAGCGGTTACTACCAGCCGACCACCTACCAGATACGCTATTTCCAGCCTGACGGCAAGGGAAAGCTGGAAATGGACGATGGCACGGTGTTCCTGCCCAACGACCTGTACCCGCTGGAAAAAGAGACCTTCCGGCTTTACTACACCTCGGCATCGACCGACAGCAGACGATTGACATTTATATCATCGACAGCTTCGGGCAGATGCAGCAGCTTTCGTTCTCGTTTAACAATGACAATAGCAAGAGGGGATAACCCTTTTGGGATGAATATCAAAATAAACATCCGACGATATTTCGCCGGATGTCTATTTTGATGTATCTTTGTAATCAGAACGAATTAAAAATTTCATTTTATGAAAACAATATTTATTGCTTTTGCGATTGAAGATGAGAGAATGAGAGATTTTTTGAAAGGACAGTCTTTATTAACAAATTCTCCCTTTGAATATGTAGATATGTCGGTGAAACAAGCTTATGATACCGATTGGAAGAATAAAGTTAGAACCAGAATAAGACGTTCCGATGGAGTAATTATATTAGTAAGTAAAAACTCCTTAACTTCCTCTGGACAAAAATGGGAAATTCAATGTGCAAAAGAAGAAGGTAAAAAGATATTAGGTATTTGGGCATACTCTGATGATAGGACAAATATCTTTGGCGTTTTAACAAAGACTTGGACATGGGATAATATTAAGAATTTTATCAATTCCTTATAATATGAAAATAGCATTAGTCGTTGGCATAAATCACTATAAGCATGGTGGCGATTTGTTTGGATGCGTGAATGACGCATATAATGTTAAAACTATATTATCAAGACATTCTGATGGTTCGGTCAATTTTGATTGTAAATTATTAGTTGCAAATTCGGATAAAGATAGTATCGATAGAGGAGAATTAAAAGATGCCGTTGAAAAACTATTTTCAACTAAGGCAGAGATTGCATTATTCTATTTTGCCGGGCATGGACATATAGAAGCATCAGGGGGATATTTGTTAGCTTCTGACGCAAAAAGAGGTGATGATGGTCTATCTCTAAACGAAGTATTGGTATTTGCTAATAATTCACCAGCAGCTAATAAAATCATAATATTGGATAGTTGTCATTCAGGAATTGCAGGTAATCCTCCAACCGTGAAAGATAGTGCTTTTCTGTCAGAAGGAACAACAATTCTTACAGCATCAACAGCAGAACAATATGCAAGCGAAGAAGATGGCAGCGGTGTTTTTACGACTTTGTTGGTCGATGCTTTAAGTGGAAGTGCAGCAAATATTCTCGGAGATATAACTCCAGGTAGTGTTTATGCACATATTGACCAATCGTTAGGGGCTTGGGAACAAAGACCTATATTTAAGTCAAATGTTAGAAGTTTTGTATCATTAAGAAAGATAAGTCCTTTAATTCCGTTAGATGATTTAAGGAAAATATCTACATTATTCCCAACTCCGGGTTATCAATATCAATTAGACCCAACATTTGAACCAGAAATGAAAGGTCGAGATGAGGGTATGCCGGAACCAATAGAAGAAAATACTAAGATATTTGCTATATTGCAAAAATATAATCGGTTAGGGTTGTTAGTGCCTATTGATGCTCCACATATGTGGAATGCAGCAATGGAAAATAAATCATGTAAATTGACGGCATTAGGTGAGCATTATAGAAAATTAGCTTCTAAAGGGAGAATATGAAATTACAATATATAAAACAGCTCGCAGGAAAGTATTAGCGAGCTGTTTCCATGATAGAATTGCTTCTTTGTTACTTTCTTCCGTGCCTGCCAGCGGGTGAAGAAAATAACGGCGGCGGTCGCCGCCGTTTTCCATCAACTGATTTGAAGACTCTTTATGGGTACATGCTTTTCTAACCATTCCTTTACCTGTTCAAAGTTGTATTCGCCAGTTATGACCGCTGTATGGTCGTCTATAGCTACATACCGGACACTTTCATAGCTGTTTACCCAGCCTTGCAGGGAACAAACGCCCCACGTGTCCGCATCCTCAAAAACGCTGCGGTCTATTTGGCTGATTGGCTCGCCAAAAACTACTATCATTGTCTGAAAGTCCGGCTTGTCCTCCAGCAGCCGCAAATGGCGCAACGTGCCGAACTCGTCAGACTTGCGCCCCCATGCCCAATCCTCCGTGTAGAAATCATCGCCCCACTGGTGCGGATGGTCGAAACGCACTTTCACGTTTACCGAATATTCGTTTTCTTCCGTGTCCTCGATAACGCCCGTTACCCTCATGCCCGTAAAAATGCACTCGCAACGCTTGCCGATTAGGTCTTTGCTTACTTCTGTCGTTTTCATGTCCTCAAAATTTTATGGGTTATTACTCCGTTTTTTCTTCTCTATCCATTCGTTACGCCTGCGGCGGCATTCTGCCAGCGTCTTAGCCACTGTCGAAAACAGTTCCCCGTCCGTGTGGCGGTAATCATATTGGTAAAATGCCCGCCCCCTGAATGCGCACGAACGGAATTTCACGAACTTTTCTTCTCCCGGTGTTCGGGTGATGCTCACCCCGTTTCTGTTCAATGATTGCATAAATTTCTGTTTTTGTTGGTTACTAATTTCGTTGTTTCAGCGGGCAGGGCTTTGACACCCCGCCCGGATTATCCTTTTCAAGCCGCCCGGAACACAAAGCCGTCATCAAACCAATAGTCGCACATGAACAAATCACGGGCAAATTTTTCATAATCGAAATAAGACTTTGCGAACTCCGGCAGGTCGTAACATTCTTCCACAATCCGGTAGGCGAAATCTTCTTCATCGTCATACTGCCCTTGATACTCGTCCCAGAAATCCCTAATAAGGTCGTCGGCATCTTCCTCGCTCAAATCACGGTTTTTGTAGTTGCACCACACGAAAAAGGCTTCCTGCTCGGTGTCGCCCAACTGCTCCACCGCATCCCGCAGGGTGAAGAAGTTCTCGGAAATCCAGCTTTCGCCGATTAACCCCTCCGGCACGTTCTCCCAGTCCTGAAACATAAACTCGGCATCTTCCTCGTCCTTGTGAAGCTCCCGGCAGGCTTCGTAAAATTCTTCTTTATCCGCATAGTCCGACAAGTCCAGCCATGCGCCGAACAGTGAACCGTTGTTATACTTGCCGTAAGTGCCTACATAAACGCTCGCTTCTGATAATGCTGTTGTTTTCATATCGCTGTAATTTTTTAAGTTTTTAATTTTTATGCGGATTCGAGAGGTGAGGGAGTTGAAGTTTCACTGAACTTTTTTCCCGTTTCCCGTAAATCCGACCTTTTTTTTATGCGTCTTCCGGTCGGGTCGGTCGTTTTCGTTTCACATAGGCTGGTTTGTGAAGGGGTCTTGCTATGCAAATTTTTCCGACAAAAAATTTTCCCCGACCAACGGAAGACGGAACAATTTTTTTCGATGAAACCTAATTTGCAGAGCCAAAAGCCCCCGTAGCTACCTTTGCCTATTGAAACGTGAAAAACGACCTCCCGGCTGGGGGACTGCATAAGGGGGAGGGTTTACCGATAGGGGAACGGGATAAAAGTTCTTGTTCCCTTTCATCTGATAGGGAACACTATACAAAGCGGGCGGGAAAGGCAAGGGTGTCGGAAGCCCGTCTTTCGATACGCTTGTGCGGGTTTCCGAAGGCTCTTTTTACGAAAAACAGTCAGCCATGCCCCGCACGGCTGGCGTTTCGGGGAATGTGCCGGAGGAAAAAGAGATAAAAAAATGCGGGTAGCCCGGTGGACTGCCCGCAAGATGAATGGATGCTATTTGTTGGAATACAATCCATTAAACAGCATTTCGTTACCGAAACCGTTACCTGTCAGTTTCCGGCTTGTCATAGGTAACGAATCCGATTCTACGGCGTTGCTTTTGCTCTTGGGACTGGCTCAAAAGCTGTGTCAATGCCTGATAGATGTCGTTGAACTGCGCATCGGTACTGGCTTCCAGTTCCTCGATGCGTTTCAACAGTTCTTCATACCCTGCGACCATCTGACGCATAAGGACAAATGCCCGCATAATGGAAATGTTCACCTCGATGGCGGTCTGGCTGCGCAAGACGGATGAAAGCATGGCTACGCCCTGTTCGGTGAAAGCCATAGGCAAGGTTGCGCCAAAGTTGTAATCAGAGGGTATCACATTTTGTGATACCCCTATGGATAACAACAAGTTGGCTTCCTCTTTCGAGAGGACAAACATAAAGTCGGACGGAAAACGACCGATGTTGCGTTTGACCGCCTGTTTCAAGGCTCGTGTCTCCACTTGGTAGAGTTCCGCCAAATGGAAGTCAAGCATCACCCGGCAACCCCTGACTTCAAAGATTTTGTTTTGAATGACCTGCAAATCCATAAACTTCAAGATTTTATTGTAATTAAACGCTTGTTTTCCTTTCATTCAACCTTTGGGCGAACATATCCATGTCGGCACTCAGTTTCGTGTCGATGATTTTAGCGTAAATTTGTGTGGTTCTGATGTTTGTGTGTCCCAACATCTTGGAAACGCTCTCAATGGGTACGCCGTAACTGATACTGAGGGTCGCGAAACTATGCCGGGCAACGTGATAGGTGATTTTCTTGTTTATGCCGCACACCGCTGCGATTTCTTTCAAGTAATCATTCATCTTTTGGTTACTGATTATCGGGAGAATTTTGCCGTCAGGCAACTTTCCATCATACTTCTGTAAGATGGCTTTGGGAATATCCAACAAACGGATATTGGACGTTACGTTTGTCTTGTGCCTTTTCTTGATTATCCACAAGTTTCCGTCAAAGGAAACCTTTATGTTCTCCGCCCGCAACTCGCACACATCCACATACGACAAGCCCGTATAACAGCTAAAAATGAACATATCACGCACCTGTTCCAGCCGCTTGCTAGCAAAGGTTTTCTGATAGATGCGGTCTAACTCGTCCTGTTCGAGATACCCTCTCTCCACATACTCGAACTTCAACTTGTATGCCCCGAAAGGATTAAAGTTTATCAAGCCCAGATTGTGGGCGAACAGCACGACGGTTCTGAAACGCTGCACAAACTTCATGGCGGTGTTGTGGGTACATGGATAGTTATCACGGATAAACAGGTAGAAGCCCTCGATGAACACCACGTTTATCTCCCGAAAGCTGATGTCCTCCACATGGTAGTTCGTGCGGATATATTCGGCAAGACGGTTCTTTGTGAGTTCATACCGGGTGTATGTCCGGTGCGTGGCGGTCTTTCCTACTTTCAGCGCATACTGCTCGTTATGCTGTGCAAACACTTGCAGGAGGGTCTTAGCCTTTTCCTCCTTGCCTAAAAAGGTGTTGCGTACCTTTTCGGCGGTAACATAGCCGTCCCTTTCCAGTATGGTCTGGTAGTGCTTGTACAGGGTGGCTTTGATACCGTCCAGCATTTCATTCATGCGGGTAAACTCCGCTCCACGTCCAGACACCTTTCCCATCTTGGCTTGCCAGTTCTTGGGATTGACTTCAAGTTTGGTGTTGAACTGCGCCAGTTTCCCGTCAATGGTAATACGTGCCATAATGGGCATATTACCGTTCTTTTTTACCTTGTCCCGCTTCAAGAAGAACAATACTCGGAATGTTGATTTCATACCTCATTTTTTAAGTTACAAAACTACTTTTATTAACTCATAATGAGAT
>PPYE01321292.1_pt1 | contig 10661 bp, 11 predicted proteins | sample 1559881 | NCBI WGS metagenome assembly PPYE01 (sample SAMN08240022, study PRJNA423297) | Human gut metagenome, whole genome shotgun sequencing project.
ACCTAAATCCCCCAAACCCTTCCCCCGGAAAACCATAAATTTACTTCGGTGTCTTCAAATTACATTTCAGTATTCGTTTTGTCCGTTCCGGTATTTTTCCCTCTCTTTCGCATACAATTATGCCATACCTTTGCTTACACAAGATAACAAAAAAGATATGAATTAAGAAGATTACGTTTAACTATTAAAAAGATTGAATTATGAAAAAGTTAGCATTAGGTATTATGATGGTTTTAGGAATGGGAGTTGGATTGAACCAGGTTAACGCACAAAACATTAGTGCAGGTGTTAAAGCAGATGCAAACATGTCAAACTTCTTGTTGAACGACATGGGCAATGCAAGTAGTAAAATGAAGTTCGGAGCCAGCATCGGCGGGTTTGTAAAATTTGACATTGTAGAAAACTTTGCCATTCAGCCCGAACTTCTTTTTAACTATCAAAGTTCGGAAATGAAAATAGCGGGTGTAAAAAGAGATTACGAATACTGGGGCATGGAGATTCCTGTTTATGCCATGGGACAGTGGAAAGTAGGATCAAACGACCGTTTTTATGCCGGTGTTGGCCCTTACGTGGGAATCGGATTCAGTGCCAAATACAAAAGTCCGGAACAGAAACTTTACAAGGATGACGTACTACAACCCTGGGACTTCGGTTTCGGTGCACAGGTGGGCTATGAATTCTCTAACAGGATACAGATCAATGCTTCTTATAAAATAGGTATTGTAGATGCTCTGGACAAAGGTAAGGATGATGCAACAATGTTGCCGCAAAAGGTATCGCTGGGTGTTGCTTACCGCTTCTAACAGATAAACTGATTTAATTAAACACTAAAAGACAAAAAGCTATGTATTACTTCCTGCTTTCCCTTTTTGCTGCTGCCCATCAGGGCGAGAAAGTTCACACTGCCGATAATGGCAGCATAATAAAACAAACAACAAACAGCCCGAAACCACGCAAAGCCGTAGCAAAGAGCAAGAAGGCAGTATCCGTGGAAAAGGCGGACACAGAGTAATAAGCCCCCTCCCGACCTAACCCTTTTCTTTGCCCCCGGCGTGTAGCCGGGGGTTGTGTTTTTTATTATGTATGGTTTTAATATCAATGCATTTCAAAGAATCCCGGAGGGATTGCATGTGAATAACCGTGGGATGAACATCCCACGGGGAGAGAGCACCCAGACTAAGGAGCCCCGTGAGGGGGTCAACAGCCATATTCACCCGCTTCGCGGCTGTAGTTATAGGTAGCATTACCTACCGGGGGATATGCATCCCCCGGTTATTCACATATAATCCCTCCGGGATTTCTTAAAAGATTTAACAACCCAGAATCTTCTAAAGATAACAGGGTTTACATTTTACTTGCTTATCATACTATTTCTATTTACTTTTGTTAGTACATATATTTTGTATAAAACATCTCTGTTATTTTTTTACAAAACATCTTCATACATGAAAAGTCAAAAGAAATACATACAAGAGGAAAAGACAGATTCGCCCAGGTTACCAACCGACAAAGAAGATTGGTTGGATCACTTAACCGATGCAGAAAAAGCTTCGATAGAAAAAGGATTGAGCGATATTGAGAACGGAAATCTGATACCCCATGCTGAAGTGATGAAACGCTATGAGAAGTGGATTGATAATTGAAAATCACCCCTTCCCCCCTTTTGACATTGCAAACAAAACACTAACTTTGATGTTTTAAAAACACAACCGCAAGGTACAACGTTTGCAATAACAATGAGAAAATATATGATCCTTCTCATGGTTGCCTCGGCTGCCCTAACCCTGCCGGCACAAACCGGCAGCTTAACAAAAAACATCATGGAACAGAGAGCTTTACCACGTACTACCGCCGAAGCTGAAAGCATCTCGGCACAAGGGATTGAAAATTATCTGGATACTATCCGCAAAAGCGGACTGGAATACCATAGTATAATGATAGTCCGTAACGGAAAGGTGGCTGCTGAACAGTATTACCAAGACTATACGGCCGACAAGCCCCACCCGCTCTACTCCGTTTCGAAGGTGATAACAGGTATTGCCGCGTGGTTTGCTATCAATGAAGGGTTGTTCGGCGTGCACGATAAGCTAACAGAGCTTTTTCCCGATAAGCTCCCTGAGCAGCTTCCTCCACACGTTGCCGACCTCGAAGTGTATCACCTGCTTACCATGACCGTAGGGCACAACCCCCGGCAACTGAGTCAGGAGGCAGAAAACAGTAGTGAAAGCTGGATCAAGCTTTTTCTTTCCGCCCCTGTCAATCACAAGCCGGGAACTGTTTTTGAGTACAACAACCTGGCTTCGTATATGCTCTCGGCCCTCATCCAGAAACAATCGGGTGAGAAACTTATTGACTATATCTATCCCCGCCTTTACCAGCCTCTAGGCATCGGGCGTACGGAGTGGGAAGAAAGTCCCGAAGGTATCAACGTTGCCGGATGGGGAACTTCACTGAGCACTGAAGATTTGGCAAAGATCGGCTTGTTCCTCCTGCAAAAAGGCCGCTGGGAGGATAAACAGCTTCTGCCCGCAGAATTTGTAGAAGATGCCTGCGAATTTAAAGTACCCACTGCCCCGGCTGCTGCCAACGAAGAGGCGAAAGCAAAAGACGATTGGGCACAGGGCTACTGTTACCACGTATGGCGAAGCCGTCACAATGCTTTCAGCGGTTATGGATTTATGGGGCAGCTTGTGGTTGTTATTCCCGAAAAAGATGCAGTGATAGTGACCACGGGAAAAATCACAGATATGCAGGCGCAACTCAACCTGATCTGGAAATACGTATTACCTGCAATGAAGTGATTTTCACTGTATATTCAGCTTTGCAGGCCGTTGGTATATCGGTACACAACGTAAAGAACCTTTTTAATAATTCGGCTCTTCTATCCTTATTATTTCTACATCAGTGCCATCGGCCAGCAATTCAACCATCGACCGTACCCCATGCACCTCCGTATTTGTGTGGCTGCCTACCAGCAAATTCATGTTGTGCAGTTTGGCGTATTGTTGCGAGTACAATACATACTCTCCGGTAATATAAGTATCGCAACCTGCATCTACAACGTGTTTCATGTCATTGGTCATATTGCCGCCTCCCGTTGCTATACAGATTTTGTGTACAAGGCCCGGGGTATTTTGATATTCCCTTACCGGTTCGTGAAGTATCCCGGAAAGTTGTGAGGCAAACTCCCCGAAGGGTAATGGTTGCGGCAGTTCGCCAATCACCCCGCAGTAACAATCATTGCAATAGGGTATTATCTTACGGCAGTTGACCAACCCGGTAAGGGCGGCCAGCGAAGAGTTTGTACCGAAACCGGCATCATCCAACACTGCATGGAAAAAGGCGTGAGTAATGCCATACCGGGATAATAACAGGTTACAACGTTCCCTCAGACCGAAAACAAAATCCCATGCGTCGTGGTGGGTAAGCAGCAACTGTGCTCCGGCTTCCCCGGCCTGTCCGATAACTTCGGGGGTGATATTCGTAGCATAAGCTATGCGTTTTACCTCACTGCCGGTTTCATTATAGAAAGCCCACTCGGAGGGGTTTGAGCTGAGTTTCTGCGGATCGAACAGGGACAGTAGTTTTTCTTTGAGTTCCGGGTATTTCATATTTATATGTTTTATCAAGGGTTACATGGGTACTAAACATTTGCAAATGTAAGAAACAACAGGGAAAATCATCCTTAAAGGTTATCCAAACTTGCTAATTTAATGCTATTGTGCATGTGGGTGTTTGATGTTTGCAAGATAAACATTTAATTTGCAGGTATAAAACAAATCAAACAGAATAAACAGATTAAGCAGATTATGAAACTTGCATCCGTACTCACAGAAATCCGCCAGGTACTTAAAGACAGTGTCGACCCGAAAGTACTTTATTCAGATAAGAAGTATTTTAAAGAAGAGATAAAAATGTATGGTGTACGGGTGTTGGAAGTGACCCGGTTGTCGAAAATGTTTTATGCATCATTCAAAAACGAAAGCAAGGAAGATATATTCGAACTTTGCGAAGAGTTGTGGAAATCGGACTACTCGGAAGAGTGTTACATGGCTTGTAACTTCTCTTATTATATGTGCGACCGTTATGAGCCTGCCGACTTTAAGGTGTTCGACCACTGGGTGAAAACATACGTCAGCAATTGGGCTACGTGCGATACGTTGTGCAATCACTCTGTAGGCACATTGGTAGAGATGTATCCTCAGTTTGTAAACGAGGTTAAACAGTGGGCCACTTCTTCTAACCGCTGGGTAAAACGGGCTGCTGCTGTTACTTTTATCATTCCCGCGCGCAAAGGTCTTTTCCACGATGATATATTCGAAATTGCCGATACTTTACTGATGGATAAGGATGATATGGTGCAGAAGGGTTACGGATGGATGCTGAAAGCCACGAGCGAAGCTGACAGGGAACGGGTGTTCCGGTATGTTTTGTCGAAAAAAGCTGTGATGCCGCGCACCTCGCTACGCTATGCTATCGAAAAGATGCCGCAGGAAATGAGGGCGGAAGCCATGAAGAAATAGGCTCTTAATCTATTTTATCCTTTTTTAGCCATCTGCGGCACAGCGCTTGCACTACTTTTGCGTAACTTTATAATTATGATAATCAGTGCAAGCCGACGGACAGACATACCTGCCTTTTATTCATCCTGGTTTTTCAACCGGATCAAAGAAAAGTATGTACTTGTTCCCAATCCATATAACAGTAAGATGATAAGCCGGGTGAGCCTCGCCCCTGCTGTGGTAGACTGTATTGTGTTCTGGACAAAAAATCCACTCCCCATGCTCGAAAAGCTGGATTTGCTGAAAGATTACAAATACTATTTCCAGTTTACACTCAATCCTTATGGTGCAGACCTCGAGAATCATTTGCCCGACCGGGGGAAGCGCATTGACATATTTAAACGCCTCTCCGACAAGATAGGACGGGAAAAGGTGATATGGCGATATGACCCGATCCTTACGAATCCGACTTATAACGTTGATTTCCACAAGGAGGCTTTTGCCCAAATGGCCGACGCGCTTAAAGATCATACCGAAAAGTGTATGCTTGGTTTCATCGACCATTACCGCCATATCCGTAGTGTGGTAAGCAGTTTCAACATCAACCCTCTGAAAATGGAGGAGATCAAAGAGATTGCGGACTCTTTTAAACTGACGATGAAGGAGTATCCGCAAATGCATCTGGAAAGCTGTACGGTTAAAGTAGACCTGCGGCATATCGGCATCCCCAGTGCCTTATGTGTCGACAAAGGGCTGGTCGAAAGGCTTACGGGCTATCCTATCATCGCGAAGAAGGATAAAAACCAGCGGCACATTTGTAACTGTGTGCAAAGTATCGACATCGGCACTTATGAAAGTTGCCTGAATGGTTGTATTTATTGTTATGCGATTAAGGGGAATTATAATACTGCTGAGTTTAATAGTGGCAAGCATGATAAAAATTCGCCTATGCTGATCGGACATCCGGCGGCGGATGATGTGATAAAGGATCGGGAGGTAAGGAGTTTTAGGGATAATCAGTATTCGTTGTTTTGAGGGGAGAGGTTAATGTGTAGGTTGTCAGAGGTTTATGCCCGGCATGGGCAGGATTATGCATAACCGTAAGCAAGGCCAAAGGCCGCAGCTTACGGAAAAACGGTGGCAATCACGTTAAACCCCGCAGGGGTGAGATAATGCTACCCTTTGCAGGCATAGCCTTCAGCGCTCCCGGCGACAATCGGTTCAGTGCTTCCGGCGGGTTTGCTTCTGGCAGGTTCTTAAACTGACGGCTATGCATTTGCAGGGCTTGTGGTAAGAGCAGAGCCTCACTATCCGTAAGCTGCACTACGTTTGCGTACGGTTATGCATGATCTTACACCTGCGGCGTTTACAACACATTTGTAAAATATTCAGATATTAATCCATGAGACGCAAATATGCGTCTCTACATGCCATTTTCAACTACTATACTCTAATGATGTGACTACTATACTTAAGTACCTCTAACTAGAGTATAGTAGTGTATATCACCACTGTAGTCTGGTTTTCAAACTACTATAGGCTGGTTGGGGGTACTACTATACTCTGGCTGTGCCTTTACTTCAAAAAGCACGGTTTTCTTGTTTAGTAACGCATTACAAACCTTTGCATAATCTTTATTTTTGTAAATAATAATCGAAATTAATTATTCTTTCCTTTGCTAACTTAAGATTTTAATGCACACCACTTATATTATACAAAATATTTAAGCACAAACAAGGCGGCAATGATGTACATGCCTACACTCAGCTTTTTGAAGTTGCCACACAGTAGGTTGATAATCACATAACTAATCATACCCAATACAATACCATCTGAGATGCTGTAGGCCAGAGGCATGAAGATGATACACAGAAAGGCGGGTATGGCTTCGGAATAGTTGGTGAGGTCTATCTCTTTGATGGGGGTAAGCATCATCAGTCCCACCAATACCAATGCGGGTGTGGTAGCTGCGCCGGGTATGGAAAGAAAAAGGGGTGAGAAGAAAAGAGCAAGCATGAAACAGATTGCCGTAACAAATGAGGTCATTCCCGTGCGTCCCCCCTCGCCTACACCGGCAGCACTTTCGACAAAGGTAGTAACGGTACTTGTTCCTAAAGCAGAGCCTACTGTTGTGCCTACCGCATCGGCAAGAAATGCCATACGTGCATTAGGTATTTTACCGTTTTGGAGCATTCCTGCTTTGGTAGAAACTCCTACCAGTGTGCCGATGGTGTCGAACATATCTACAAAAAGGAAAGTGAACACGATAATCACCATATCTTTCGACAGGATATTGTGGAACTCGAACTGCATGAAGATAGGTTCGATAGAAGGGGGTGTACTGAATACACCGCTGTAACTGGTAATTCCGAGTGGTATTCCTATCAGTGTGGTAACAAGGATGCCGACAAGAAGTGCTCCTTTTACACGCATAATCAGCAGTACGGAGGTTATCAATATACCGATAAGTCCGAGCAGGGGTGTTCCCGAAGTGATGTCGGCAAGGCTCACCACTGTTGTATCATTGGTAACAATGATGCCTGCATTTTGCAGACCGATAAAGGCAATAAAAAGCCCTATACCCGCGCTGATGGACTTTTTAATGGTATCGGGCAGCAGGTTTACAATGGCCTCGCGCAGGTTGGTGAGGGTAAGTATGATAAAAATCACTCCTTCGATAAGTACTGCCGTCAGGGCAAACTGCCAGCTATAGCCCATCGTGAGGCAGACAGTGTATGCAAAGAAAGCATTCAGCCCCATACCCGGAGCGAGTGCAAAAGGAAGTTTGGCCAGCAGGGCCATAAGTAATGTAGCAATAACCGAAGCAATAACCGTAGAGGTAAACAACGCTCCTTTGTCCATACCGGTAGCACCCAGGATGGAGGGGTTAACGGCCAGGATGTAGGCCATCGTGAGGAAGGTTGTAATACCTGCCAGTATCTCCGTTCTGGCATTGTGTTTCCCCTTGCGGAATCCAAATAGTTTTTCTAACATTTTCAGGAAGTTTATATAAAGTTTCTATGAAAGATTAATTAAATGTCCATTTCATGGCCAGTGTAGGAAGGAAATAGAACCCTTTACGTGCAGCAAAGTTATTGCTCAACTCCCACTCCGTGCCTACACTAAGTTTGAAATCATCGCTCACCCCGTCGAATTTATAGAGGTTTACCCAAAACTGCGGCTCACTGAGGAATATGTAAGACTTCCCGGTAAGGGGATTCTTCTCCCGCCAGAAATCGGCAAACCCGGTAAATGTATAGCGTTGGCGGTCGAAGTGGATATACCACGTCCCCGTCAACTGGAAATTATTGGGCGACTCATTTTTCTGGATATACTTATACATAGCAGTAAACGAAAAACCTTTGGTAAAGGTTGCATTGTTGTAGGTATAAGTGGGTCCCAGCAGATAGGCGTTATTGATATAGTTGAGCCCGCCGTTATACTCCACATGTGCGGAGAAAGGGCCGTTCCAGAATTTCAGTTCGCGGGCAATTTCCCAATATGCAGCAGCTACTCCGTTTTTGGTGTAATCCATGTCGATGAAGAAGAAAGTACTTCCCCATTTGTCGGGTTTAAACATTTCGACGGTGGTAGTGAGTTTGGGACGGGTGTCGAGTTCGTCGTAGAGTAAATGGCCGAAATCGTAGTGTAATTGGATGTTTTGTGCGCTCAGTGTGAGTATTGCGCATAAGAAAAGTGTAAGCGTTAGTGTCTTCTTCATTGTTATGTTTTTGAAATTTTGCGCAAAGATAGCGGGAGGACGACTAAATGCAAGCTATTTCGTATATAATTTGTTCTATTTCGCCTGAAATATTTTGCTGTTTATTATATGCTCATCGGGTTAAAATAGCTACTTTTATAAAGTCAACTATAATTTAACGAAAAACAGAAGCCGGTTATGAAAACCATAAAATGCCACATTCCTTCCTCAAGCCTGTTACAGGCATATCTTCCCGGCGATTATGCCGATTCGTTCTGTGTTGTTTCTTCACAGGAGGTACGTGTTACACCAGATGATTTGCTGATTAGTTTCTGGACGGATATGCCGGGTTGGGTAGATGCATTATTCAGGATACGTGGTTTTCTGGTACGCTTCGTTGGCTTGCAGGGAGAAAAAGGGGATAACCAAAAACTGGAGGATTGCATCCGCAGCGGAGGCAAATACAGCTTTATCGAAATTCCCCTGAAGGATGAGAACGAAACTGTTATGCTTATGAAAGACAGCCATCTCAACGCCTATCTTTCTGTACGCATTGAACCGGACAGATGCCACGTTTATGCCAATACGCTTGTAACTTTCAATAATAAACTGGGGGTATTTTACTTTTCGGTTATAAAGCCGTTTCACGCTGTGGTGGTAAGGCAAATGGTGAAAAGGGTGGTGAAACGTTCGCTGAAGTAATTCTGGAAAAGGGTGTCAAAAGTGTTATTTTTACCACGGATTACACAAATTACACGGATTATATAATTTTGATTATTAGTAGTCTGTAAATTAACAAATCTGTGCAATCTGTGGTAAATTGATATAACTCAGACTTTTAACATCCCCCTTCAACTTTCATTTATCTTGAGGTATATAGAAATCAACACCTATCGTCATTTTCATTCTTACAGGCTTGCCCTCATTCATTGCGGGTTGCCATTTAGGCATTTCGCCGATGATACGCCGGGCTTCATTGTCCAGAAAATCGCCTTCCGAACGGACTATCTTTACATGGCTTAATGTGCCGTCTTCTTCAACCATAAATTGAACCAATACCTGTCCTCGTTGTATTTTGGCTGCACTTCTTGTTCTGTTATAAATAAACACATTCATTGCATTTTTTCCTCCCGGGAATTGGGGCATTGTTTCTGCGTAAAATCTGTCGTTATCGTTTTGTTGTACCGTTACATCTTCTCTGTTTTGCAAATCAGGAGAAGATATGGGTAGTTCCGGGTTCTTTTGGACAGACCGGGCAAACTCCTCATTATCTGTTAATATAAAGTCGGCCACCAAACGCACATCATCGCCTATTTTGACGTTATGGAAATAACGGTAGTTTCCGGGTTTATTATCATGAAGTTCGGGATAAAGATGGGCTGTAAATTCCCATTTCGCATTATGGGAGATACCATATTCAACGTCAAATACAAAACTGTTTATCGGCAGTTCCTCCCATTGGCCATTGGGATTCCTGAAACCAATGCTGTAACCTTGTCCGAATTTGATCCCTCTGCCGCTACGGTTATAAAGAATAAACTTGATTGTGTCTGCAGAAGTATGGTAAACAGGATATTCTGCACGCAGGTGTACACCACATGTATCGCTCCTTCCTTCCGGCGAAACGGGCATGGGGGTCTCAGGCCCGGTGAAAATAAAGGCGGGCGAATCCATTACTTTCTCCCTGAACTCCTTTCTCTTTTCTTCGGTATTTACAATCAGGTCAACAAAAATATGATGGATGCCGACTCCTGCACTTTGCACATTTCGCATTACAGTTTTATCGGCTTTGTCCCATGCTTCGTTCAGTTTATCCATGATGGCATTCAACTCACGGTAAGAGTAAGTATTCACAATATGATCTACCTCAAAATCATTGCTGCCTACGATTTCGGCTATTTTTTGCCGTCCCGCCAGAGAGTCGCCGATGATTTGGACTACCATGCGGCCTTGTTCATTGAGATACAGTCCTCCATAATAATCGGGAGTTATCCCTTCTCTGGCATCGATGCTACCAAATGCCGTATCGAGTTTCGTAATAAGTTCCAGACTTTTGTTGTAAACGGCTGTATCCGGTTCAGAACGAGGATAGTTTTCTATATACCTTTCCGCTTTCTTCTTGGTTTGCTTGTTGTTATTGCAGGAAACCGATACAATAATCAGGCAGAAAACTGTCAGAATGGAAAAAATAAGTCTTGGATTCACTCTATTATTTATTATCATAACATTTTATAGTTGAGGGTTTTATAGTGGTTAAGGTTTATACAAATTTAAAGAATAATTTTGAGAAAACCTTGGGGTTGGTGGTTTGGTTTAGGTTTAATATCGGGGGATGAATGGAGATGTCGCGGGCTTAAGCCCGGCACGGGCTTGATTATGAATAACCGTACCTTATATTTGCCTATTGAATATAAAAAGGAAAGAATTCTCTTTATTTGTATAATAAAACACTCAAAAAG
>PPYE01412172.1_pt1 | contig 10661 bp, 10 predicted proteins | sample 1559881 | NCBI WGS metagenome assembly PPYE01 (sample SAMN08240022, study PRJNA423297) | Human gut metagenome, whole genome shotgun sequencing project.
CAAGCGTGCTCGGCGCGGGCAAGAAAGATGTGCTATTGATAATTTTAAACGCGTAAGTGTGTGATAGCACACTTTCTTGCTACATGTTATTCAAAGTATAACATTATCTGAAAATCAGCACAATGCCATTTTTGCCTGTGTGCATCAGCACAAAAAAAATTGTGCAAAGAGAAATTGAAATCATTTTAGTGAATGCGTATAATCAACCGTAAATTAAAGAACAACCTTTTCACAGGAAACTTTAAAGCGGCAAAGAAGTCATAACAACTTCTTTGCCGCTTTTTTTGTAACTAATCAGAAACCGGAGGTAACACCTATGCAGGAAATGAAAAATAAAGCATTAATGAATGATGATATTCAAATTAAGATCAACCACGTCGGTATGACTTTCAAAGATAATCAGGGTAACGACGTGCAGGCATTAAAGGATGTGAACCTTGACATTAAAAAAGGTGAATTTATTTCCCTGCTTGGTCCGTCCGGATGTGGAAAAACCACATTGCTCCGCATTATTGCAGATCTGCAGGAGCCGACCACCGGAACTGTCAGAATCAATGGCATGACACCGAGGGAGGTTCGGCTGCAGCAGAAATTTGGAATTGTATTCCAGAGTCCGGTATTACTGGATTGGCGAACAGTTCGGAAAAATATCGAACTACCGTTGGAAATCATGGATTATGATCCGAAAAAACTTCCGACAAGATCACAGGAAATGCTGGATCTCGTAGGACTTTCCAAATTTGCAGATCATTATCCGAAACAGTTATCCGGTGGTATGCAGCAGAGAGTCGGAATTGCAAGAGCACTTGGTATGGAGCCGGAGCTTCTGCTGATGGATGAACCGTTCTCAGCACTGGATGAATTTACAAAAGAAAAATTACATATGGATCTGCTTGATATCTGGTCCAAGACAAATAAAACAATTATTTTTGTCACACATAACATTCAGGAAGCAGTACTTTTATCCGACCGGATCTGTGTACTGTCTCCACATCCGGGACGTTTATCCGCAGTCATTGATGTGGATATTGACCGGCCGAGACGACTGGAAGACCGTGATACGATGCATTTTGCAGAACTGGTATCAAAAGTAAGAAACAGCTTCGAGGGAGGCAGCTTATGAAAACGAAAACTCATCCTAAATTAACAGATAAAAAATGGATGCCGACACTGGTATGGATCCTCTGTATCGTAGCCATATGGGAGATCATGGCCTGTGTCGTAGCCACAACAAAGCGGACACCGGAAAATATTCTTCCGCATATTTACCAGATCTTGTATTCCTTAATCTCAACAAAAAAGGTGACTGGTACACAGACAGCACTTCAGGTTGTGGCACTCGCATCCGTACAGACACTGCTTCGTGCAGCAGTCGGATTCCTCATCGGAATGGTGGCAGGATTTGGTCTGGCGCTTCTGATGAAGCTTTCCGGAATTGTAGAAAAACTTGCATTTCCGTATCTGATGTTGATTCAGTTGATTCCGATTTTGGGCATGGCACCGATCATCCTTTCTCTGACAGGAAGCATTGGCGTCAGCCGGATCGTTATCGCAGCGATCCTTACTTTTTATCCGGTGGCGGCCAATACACTGGCTGGTTTGAAATCGGTACAGCAGGAAAAATACGAATTGATGTATTCTTACGCGGCGAACCGCAGAACAATTTATAAAAAAGTACTGATTCCATCCTGTATCCCATATTTTTTCATCGGATTGAAAATCGCAGCACCGATGGCAATCACAGCATCCATCCTGGTAGATACACTGCAGGGTGATGGCGGACTTGGCTGTATGTTATCACAGTCCCTGAAACATGCGATGTCCATATATGTATTCTGGGATATCGTACTTGTCAGTGCCGTAATCGGTGTATTAAGTGCAAAAATCATGGGCTGGCTGGAGCTGGCAATCTCACCATTGAAACGGATTGACCGAAAAATCAAAGGAAAGGGGAACGGAAAATGATCACGAGAAAGAAAAGTCTGATTGTTCGCATGAAAGAGAGTGCACAGGCGCAGAAAGCACTTGGAATCATTTTACCGGTTCTTCTGGCACTCCTGATTTTTATCCTGTGGCAGTCACAGGTGATACACGCAATATTGCGGACGGATGTATTTACCCTTCCGCTTCCGACACGAATCGCAGCCATCATCCATGATAACTGGTCCGCAATGCTGGTAAATATCAAGTCCACCGTGATGGTATCCGCTATCGGACTGATCGTCGGTTCTGTTCTTGGTTATCTTGTGGCAGTTCTGGCAACGATAGCTCCGAAGTGGGGCGGCGCAGGACTTCCGATCGTATCTGCATTTAATGCGATTCCCATCGTGGCTCTGGCACCGGTTATGACAAACTGGACAAAAGACGTCAGCAATCAGCCGGAAATCCGAAGTATGGTGGCAAAAATACTGGTGGTCATGATCGTCAGTATCGCATCGATGAGTATTAATGCATATCGTGGACTAAATGAGTTAAAACCATTTGCAAAAGATATGATGGCCTCTTATGCAGCGACAAAACGGCAGGTGTTTTTCAAACTGCAGATGCCAAACAGCGTGCCATACATATTTACCGCATTGAAAGTAAGTACTCCGAATGCCGTGATCAGTGCCATTGTAAGTGAGTATTTTGCAGAATATATCGTCGGTGTAGGGCGTGAGATCCGTGAAAATATTGTACAGGCACAGTATTCCACCGCATGGGCATACATCGCAGTAGCCTGTGGTATCGGAATTGTATTTTACGCGATCCTGATGATCGTAGAAGCAATCGTAATGAAAAAATATCATTAATACAATGTGGTTTATGAAAGAAAAATCACATAAAAAAGAAAATTTATAGCGAAAAAGGTAATTATGGAACCTGGTTCCATTTTTATAAAAATCCATTCACTTTGACAGGAAGAAAGAATCATTTTTCAGAGTGAGTGAAGCAAGACTTCAGTTGAGGAGGAAAAAGTGATGAAGAAAAGAATGAGAAAACTAATATCTGTAATTGGTGTGACAGTATTGGCCGTATCCTTATTTGCAGGCTGTGGCAACTCTGATCAGCAGGGCAGCTCATCCAAATCAGACAGTTCTGCATCCGCAGAAAGCACCGGAGAAGTGATGAGCAATGAGGATATTATCAAATCTGCCGCAGAAGCAGGAACCGTTGGAAACTGGGGACTTGGAAATGAGTATGAGATTCAGGCACTGCTGACAAAATACGGCGAGCCGACGGATTATCTGAGTCAGGATTTTACTATGGATGGTTTTGATGATGATTCTATCAAACTTGCATCCGCAATGACATTTAATGAACTTGGACTTGTAAAAAATGATTATGACGGTGGTTATGATTATGGCGATACGGTAGGAACGATCGATATGAACGATGAAGGCGTGGCAATGCTTGAGGACAATATTTTCTGTACCAAGCAGTTTGCAGCACAGAATCCAAACACCGTAAAAGCATTCCTTTATGCATCCTTAAAAGGTTGGGCTTACGCAGTAGAACATCCGGATGAGGCAGCAAAAATCTGTTACGAATATGGTTCTTCGGTATCTGCTGATCACCAGGCTTACATGGCAGACGAGGTTGCCAAACTGGTAACAACGAATACAAAAGGAGAGACCGTCAGCGATTATGGTTATATGGATCCGGATGCTATGCAGCAGACACTGGATCTGGCAAAACAGTATGTACAGTTAGATGACTCAGCAGCAGCAGAAAAACTGCAGAACTTTACATTGGATGATGTTCGTGACACATCTTTCTGGGAAGCAGTTACAGCATCTGATGGCAGCGACCTTGGAACACCGGAGAAATCCGACGTATCAATCCAGTTAAAATGGCTCCCGGATGCACAGTTTATGGGATATTACGTTGCACTGGACAAAGGTTACTACGATGAAGTTGGCCTGAATGTCAACATTGTATCCGGTGGTGGTGATATCAGTGAGACAACAGCCGTAAATAACGGAACCGTAGACTTTGGTGTGACATGGTTTACAAATCTGATCTCCGCAGATGCAGGTGGAATGGATCTGGTAGAAGTTTCTCAGATCTTCCAGAGATCCGGACTTGTACTTGTATACAAATTAGATAACTACTCTAAATAAAATAGCTTGCTGTGAGCCGCAACACAGGCATGGAGATTTCTCCTGGAATCCATGTCTGCTGCGGTGGCAGCAAAAAAGATGTTGAAAGAAGGCGCATGGATTTTGATGGATTTACTGATTAAGAATGGAACAATTGTAACTGCCACAGAAAGTTTTGTTGCTGATCTGGCAGTAAAGGATGGCAAAATTACAGCCATCGGAAAAGATTTAGATACAGATGCGAAAGAGATTGTGGATGCCACTGGAAAGCTGGTGCTTCCAGGTGCCATTGATGCACATACCCACATGGCAATGCCTTTTGGCGGAACTGTTTCCGCGGACAGTTATCTGGCAGGAACGAGAGCTGCAGCCTGCGGCGGTGTAACAACAATTTTTGACTATCCGGTGCAGCATGCGGGAGAAACCATTCTTGGTCTGGTCAATTCCAAGCGGAAAGTGCTGGAGAAAGAAGCCTGTGTGGACTATGCTATGCATTGTTGTATCACAAATTTAAATGACGGTGAAATTTTAGATGAGCTGGAGAAAGCCGTAGCGGAAGGCATCACAAGTTTTAAATGCTTCCTTGTATACAAAAAAGAAGGTATGATGGTAGATGATGCGACACTGGCAAGATTGTTGCTTCGGGCAAAAGAACTGGGAGCTATGATCAATGTCCATGCGGAAAATCCGGATCTGATTGATCTGAATATAGAAAACTTCCTGAAAGAAGGAAAAACAAGTGCCTGGTATCATTATTTGAGCCGCCCGGAATATGTGGAGGCAGAAGCCGATCAGAGAGCGGTTCATTGGGCAAAACATCTGGATGCACCGATCTATATCGTGCATATGGCGGATAAAGAAGGACTGGAAGCCTGTATCCGGGCAAAAGAGGAAGGCGCACCGGTTTATGTAGAGACCTGTCCACAGTATCTGGAATTTACCTGTGATGTATACAAGAGAGAAGATGGAAGAAACTTTGTATGCTCACCGCCGATGAAAGGACAGGAAAGTCTGGATGCCTTATGGGAAGCGATCAAGGACGGATTTATCGATACGATCGCAACGGATCACTGCCCGTTCCAGTCTTATGAAAAAGATTGGGGCAAAGACGATTTTACGAAGATTCCAAACGGATGTGCCGGTGTGGAAAATATGTATCCATACATGCTGGATGCAGCAAATTCCGGAAAAATCACATTTGAAAAAGTTGTAGAACTTTGTTCTGCCAATCCGGCAAAGATTTTCGGATGCACAGATAAAGGTTCTCTCAGCATCGGAAAAGATGCAGATATTGTTATTTATGATAAAGACAAAGATTTCACGATTTCTGTATCCAATATGCATTCCGATTGTGACCATACCATCTGGGAAGGCAAAAAATTGCATGGCTATCCGGTACAGACATACCTCAGAGGAAAACTTGTGTACGATAACGGTGAATTTGTCGGAACACCGGGTATGGGACAATATATTAAGCGTAAACCAAGAGAACAATAGAAACTGTAGATATATGTGTAAAACCTAGTTGTTTCATAAGCATAAAGCAAGGCGGTAAAATACATTGTGCCTGCTTATGTTTAAGAGTAATCGTTTTGCACACATTACGAGAAATTCAGAAAGGAGGAGCAACATGTTTAATCGGGAATTATTTCTGGAGACACAGACCAGCCGGTGTCTGCTATGTGAAAATGCTCCCTGCAGCCATGCGTGCACCTCACATCTTCCGGTCAGCGAGATCATTCGTTCCTTCCGGTTTGAGAATCATATGGGAGCAGCTGAAAAAGTGGGAAATGTTTCCTGCATGGATTGCAGCAACCCCGTATGTATGAGTGCCTGCCGCAGAAAAAAATTAGACAGTGCCGTGGAAATTCCGGAAGTGCTGGAACAGATTCGAAGAATCGGCGTGGCAGCGAAACCGGAAGTGGATCTGACGACTACTATTTGCGGCGTAAGATGTGAAAATCCGTTTTTGCTTTCTTCTTCTGTTGTCGGAAGCGATTATGAGATGGTGGCAAAAGCCTTTGATATGGGGTGGGCCGGTGTTGCTTTTAAGACAATTGGATTATTTGTTCCAGAAGAAGTGTCCCCGCGGTTTGCAGATATGCGAAAAGAAAATACCCCCTATGTGGGATTCAAAAATATCGAGCAGATATCTGATCATACCCTGGAAGAAAATATGGGATATCTGAAAAAATTAAAAGAAAATTATCCGTCAAAAGTCATTGTGGCATCTATCATGGGACGTGATGAGGAGGAATGGACAAAGCTTGGAGCATTGATGGAGGAGGCGGGAGCGGATGTCGTTGAATGCAATTTCTCCTGTCCGAATATGACGGAAGAAGGGCTTGGCAGCGATGTCGGAACGCATCCGGAACTGGTAGCAAAATATGTGAAAGCCGTAAAACGGGGCACAAAGCTTCCTGTGCTGGCAAAAATGACACCGAATATCACAAATATGGAAATTCCGGCGGCAGCGGTCATAGAAGCCGGAGCGGAAGGTCTGGCCGCTATCAATACAATAAAAAGTATCATGAACGTAAATCTGGATGATTTTTCATCCGCTCCATCTGTTGCGGGAAAAACAGCCGTCGGCGGTTATTCCGGAAAGGCGGTAAAACCGATCGCCCTTCGTTTTATCCATGATATGGCGGTATCACCATTGATGGACCGACCGGAGATCAGCGGTATGGGTGGCATTGAGACATGGCGTGATGCAGCAGAATTTATTGCCATGGGATGTTCCACCGTGCAGGTGACAACGGCGGTTATGCAGTATGGCTATCGGATCATTGAAGACATGATCGACGGTTTGTCCCGGTATCTGACGGAAAAAGGATATCATTCCGTTGCAGAGATGCAGGGAAAGGCGTTGTCACATATTGTAGGAACCGATGAGCTGGACCGATCCGGCATCAGTTTTCCCAAATTTAACCGGGAACTGTGCGTGGGATGCGGACGGTGCTACATTTCCTGTTATGATGGAGGACACCAGGCAATCACCATTGATAGCAACCGTCATCCGGTTTTAAATGGAAAGAAATGTGTCGGCTGCCATTTGTGCCTGACCATCTGTCCGGCAGGAGCGATCACACCGGGAAAAGTATTTTCCAAAGTGAGAAAAATGAAAGCAGTTGATGCAGAAGCAGAAAAAGAGGCAGTCTGAAAATGCGGTTAGTGTAAAAATACAGGTAACGTAAAAACAAAAAGCATGAGGTAAATGCATAGGAAATAAGGAGGAACCAGTCATGTATGAATGTAGTGAAGCGAGAATGCAGGATAAAATCAGCACAATGAGTAAATTTGGAGATGCGGGTCATGGCGGAATCACCAGATATTCCCTTTCTCCGGAGGCATTGCAGGCAAGAGGTGAATTTATCAGACGGATGGAGGCCATTGGTGCCGAGATTAAGACAGATGATGTGGCCTGTGTGTATGCCACATTAAAAGGTTCTGATCCGTTTTTGAAAAATATTGTCATGGCATCTCATTGTGATTCCGTAAAAAATGGTGGAAACTATGATGGAATTCTTGGTGTGATGGGAGCGATGGAGGTGCTGGAGACGATTGCAGCAGAAAATATTCCGCACAAGCATGATATTACAGCCATGATCTGGACAAATGAGGAAGGTTCCCTTTATCCACCGGCAATGATGGCATCCGGAATTATCTGTAACAAATATCTGCCGGAAGATATTGCGAAAAACTTTAGATTTGAAGATATGATGGCATCGAAATCTGTACTGGATCCGACAAAGACATTTGAAATGGCATTAAACGCATCCGGTTACAAAGGTGATATCAAAAACCGTCTGAATCCGGAGGAATACAAAGCGATGTTTGAACTTCATATCGAGCAGGGACCGATCCTGGAAGCAGCAGGAAATGATATCGGTGTCGTAACCTGTGTCCTTGGTATGGTAAACTATCGTATCCGCACTTACGGTCAGGCAGATCATGCAGGAACAACTCCGATGAAATACAGAAAAGATGCGTTGTTTGCAGCAGCCAAAGTGCTGGAATATCTGCATGAAGAGCTGGATAAACTGGATCCGGAACTTGTATATACAACAGGTGAGATTGTATGCCATCCGAATGTACATACTGTTATTCCTGATTATGTGGATTTCTCGCTGGATGCAAGACATGAAGATCCGAAGGTCATCGCGCAGGTAGTCAGCATTATTGAAAATATGCCGAAAGAAGTGGCAAAATGCAAGGTGGATTACGAAGTAGCATGGACCCGTGATACTGTATACTACGACAAGACATTGGTTGGTTATGTACAGGATGCTGTAAATGAACTTGGATATTCTAATCAGAAGATCAACTCCGGTGCCGGACATGATGCACAGTTTGCTTCTTACATGCTTCCGACAACCATGGTATTTGTTCCTTCCAAAGATGGACATTCTCATTGCGAACCGGAGTTTACTTCCACAAAACAGTGTACGATGGGTGCTTCCGTATTATTAAATGCCGTTCTGAAATGTGACAAAGAAGACTAAAGTCAGGGTGAAAAAGTGTGAGCGAGGTGAGAAGATGCGAACAAATTATGTGATTACCATTGCCAGAAACTTTGGAGCAGGTGGAAAAACGATCGGACTGGCGTTGTCAAAAGAACTTGGGATTCCATGCTATGAGCGACAGATTCTGGCGATGGCTTCCGAAAAAAGCGGCATTGATGAAAAATTGTTTGTCGATATGGATGAACGTCTGAATGGTGGATTTCTGGCAAAAAAACTTGCATCCATGCCATTCTCCACAGTGCTGGAAGCAAGAGAAAAAGATTTCACATCTGACAATAACCTGTTTAATATTCAGGCGGATATCCTTCAGACGATGGCAAGAAGCGAATCCTTTATCGTGATCGGAAAATGTGCAGATTTTGTGTTGAGACCTTACGGAAATGTTATCAATGTTTTTATCGAAGCACCACAGAACGCCTGCATTCATACCATTATGGAACGGACAAATGTATCGGAGCAGCGTGCCTTACAGATGTATAAAAAGACGAATAAGTACCGCAGTGAATATTATAACCACTACACTTACGGTGGTGAGTGGCGGGATCCGATGAATTATGATCTGGTGCTGAACAGCTATAAAGTAGGGATTGATAATTGTGTCAAACTGATCGTGGATTATGTTAATTATCGATTTGGAGACTAACTTTGTGCCGGAGCACAATGAAATTTATAAAAAATGTACTTGCCTTTTTTGCAAAATACCGTTACGATGTATCAAAAGTCAGTATTCAGGGGAATACGGGCTTGAATAACGAAAGACAGACGCAAAGAAGCCATGACCGTAATCCGGTTATGGCTTCTTGTTTTTTGAGTAGGAGCGATGAATATGGCAATTTTACTGAGACAGTTATGTGAGAAAGCAAGTTATCTGTACGGAATGAGGATTCTGGCCGGTGAGAACGGGACTGGAAATATTGTGCAATGGATTCATACGCTGGAGGATGTGGAAACCGGTGGCTTTATTCATGGTGGGGAACTGATCTTTACGACAGGAATCGCCCAGGAGGGAAATGAATGGCTGTTGGAATTTGTGGAAAATCTGTATGAAAGGGAAGCCAGCGGTCTGGTGGTGAATGTGGGACCTTACATTACGTCAGTGCCGCAGGAGGTTATTGATTATTGTAATCAGATGAATTTTCCGCTGCTGGAAGTACCATGGAAGACCCGGTTGGTAGACATAACAAGAGACTTTTCCAATCAGATCTTTCAGAATGAAAAAGAGGAGGAAAATCTGGCAGATACGCTGAAAAATATTGTGTTTGATCCGAAAAATGCCAGGGAATATCTGCCGGCGCTGGCCCGGAATAATTTTAATATTAATGGAAAATTCTGCATCATGGGTGTGGATATTGATTTTCTGAACCGTAATGTTTACCGGCAGAAAATGTTCCGTGCTCATCTGCTGCGGCGGATGGAGCGGATGGTGGGAACAATCGGCTATTTTGTTTCTTCAGAAGCTATTTTTATCGTGATGAATGATTTTACTAACGAGGAAATCCATGAAGTGGCCAGACGGCTGGAGGAGCAGGAAGGTTCAGAGACGGTGAAATTAAAGATTGCGGTCAGCCAGAACGAATCTGGTATTGAACATCTGTCCGGCAATTATCAGAAGGTCTGTACGCTTTTGCGTCTGGCACGAAAGAAAGGGAAGAGTCCGTTGTTCTATGACGAGTTCGGTGCCAGAAAGATTCTGTTGTCTGTCGGTGCCAGTGCGGTGCTGGAGAGTTATTATCATGAGACACTGGGGGCTCTGGAGCGCTATGACCGGGAAAATAATACCCAATATCTGGACTTGCTGCAGCAGTATCTGGAGATGGACGGCAGTGTGCAGGCACTCGCGGACGCAGTATATGTACACCGCAATACGATCAACTATCAGCTGAACAAGATCAAAAAAATACTTGGAAAAGATTTCAGCAGTCTGCAGAGCCGCTTTGAACTGATCCTGGCTTATCAGATCCGAGAATTATTATAAGATAAACGCTCCGCGAGGGCGCACATTGTCTGGGAGACAATGGTTTTGCGCCGACCGAAACGAAGTGTAGAGTGCAGT
>PPYE01662567.1_pt1 | contig 10660 bp, 7 predicted proteins | sample 1559881 | NCBI WGS metagenome assembly PPYE01 (sample SAMN08240022, study PRJNA423297) | Human gut metagenome, whole genome shotgun sequencing project.
GAGGTCATAAAACGTTTTGAAGCCTTCATAGGGGCAGTCTGCACTTTTTGGCGCCCCGGAAGGTATTGTTTCAGAGTAAAATTGAGGTAATATAATGGAGAGGAATTTGACGCAATATCATACAGTTATTACAGAAATAAAAAGCATTATTTCTACTGGACAAGAAGCAGCTTATAATGCTTCCAATAAGGCGATGCTGTTTACCTATTGGAATATTGGTAAACGAATTGTAGAGCAGGAACTGAGTGGTAGCGACCGTGCAGAGTACGGCAGTAACTTGATTTCTGTATTGGCAGAAGAATTGACAAAGGAATTTGGCAAAAATTATTCCAAGAGAAATTTGCACTATTACATTAAATTTTATCAGTATTTTCCTGAAGAACAGATTGTGAACGCGTGCGTTCACAATCTTAACTGGACACATATCAGGAGTCTTCTTAGGGTTTCAGATGAAAATGCGCGTTATTGGTATATGAAAGAGGCTGTTGATGAGAACTGGAGTGCGCGAACATTAGATCGTAATATCAGCACTCAATATTATTATCGGTTGCTTCAAACACCGAAAAAAGCTGCTGTAATTGAAGAGATGAAACAGAAAACGGCACAATTTGAGAAGAACCAATTTGAACTGATCAAAAGTCCGGTAATTGCAGAATTTCTTGGTTTCAAAAATGAGGATACTTACTTGGAGGGAGATTTAGAATCAGCTATTCTTTCACATATTAGGGATTTTTTGATGGAATTGGGCAGAGGATTTGCTTTTGTTGCCCGTCAGCAACATATTGTGACGGAAACATCGGATTACTATCTGGATCTTGTATTTTATAATATCGAACTCAAATGTTATGTCCTGATTGACTTGAAGATGGGGAAGATTACTCATCAGGATGTAGGACAGATAGATATGTATGTCCGTATGTACGATGATTTAAAGAGAGGACAAGGAGATAATCCGACTATTGGAATATTATTGTGCTCAGAGACGGATGAAGATATTGCCAGATATTCGGTTCTTCATGATAATGACCGATTGTTTATGTCAAAATATTTGACTTACTTACCCACGAAAGAGCAACTGAAAACGGAAATTGAACGACAAAAAGAAATTTTTTTCATGCAGCATCCGACTTTGCAAACGGATGAAAAGAGGACAGATGAGTAGAAATTGAAGCTGAAAGATCTGATAATTTTAGGAAAGGCAAGGAAGGATATGCTGTTTGATGTTATTCCGGAAAATTTTTTCAGACCCCTGGCGGCTCCGGGGAAAATTGTATATTGGGAGTGTATCTGCCGCTTGTTTTCTGTCACCAGCAGGCAGCTTTCTTTCGGTGTGGAAAGGGATGTGCTGGTGGACGAACTGCAGTATTATTTTGATTCGGCCATGTCCGCGGATATTCCAGAGGAGGAACTTGAGGAAACGGGAAGCATGACCAGCCGTGATAAAGCGAATTTTATGCTTCGCAGGCTGGAAAGCTACGGCTGGATTTACATTGATGTGGATTACAGCTACGTGCAGCGGGTGAATTTCCGTGACTATGCCATCCAGATCATCAAATCGCTGATCGCGGTATCGGAGGAGCGGAGGGCAGAGTACCAGGGCTACATTTACACCATTTATAATCTGGCAAGGGCCGGCGGCAGCAATCCGGGCCTTGGTCTTCTGCAGATCGTGGAAAACATGGACGCCCTGATTACCGGGCTGAAAAGCCTGAACGCCAATATCAAGCGGTACATTGATGAACTGACAAAGCACAGCACTGTGGCGGAGATTATGGACGCCCTGCTGAATGATTACTATACCAATGTGGTGGATAAGGCCTACCACAGGCTTCTGACTTCGGATAATGTGGCAAAGTTCAGGCCGGAAATCATTGAGCGGCTGGAGGCAAACAGCAGAAGCGGACGTTTTTTGAATGCGGCGGCAGAAGAGATTTCCGAATTAAGGGAGATTTCTCCGGAAGAGGCAAGGGAGCTTGTGCTGGAACTTCTTCATGAGGTGATCGATGCGTTCCGGAGCATGGATGAGATTCTGGATGAAATTAATAAGAAAAACACCCGGTACCAGAGAGCTGCCATCAACCGGGCCAGATTTTTGCTTTCCAGCAGCGAAGATATCAGAGGGCAGCTGAAGGAGATCCTGACCTTCATGAACGAACGGATTCAGGAGCAGAATATTGATTACAGCGCGGTTTACGAGTTAGAAGAGACGGACCGGCTGATTAAGATTTTTTACTGGGATTATCTGGATATGGATTCCCTTTACGCGCCGGTAGAGGGAAAAAAGGAGTTTGTGCCTCAGGACGCGCAGCTGATTATCCCTGACGAAGAAGCACGGCAGGAGAAGCGGCGGCAGATGCGTTTAAAGCTGGAACGGACGCTGAGCCCGGAAAAGATCACCGCTTATGTGAAGGAGCAGCTTGGGGACAGAAACCGTATGCTGGCTTCGGAGCTGCCTCTTTCTGAAGGGGATACCTTCATTAAGATGATCTATATCCGTTTATACGGCCAGAGAAAACGAGTGGGCTACCGGCTGGAGATGAGAGATACGGTGGAAAAAGACGGATTCCGGTTCCGGGATTTTGTGATTGTAAAGAGGGAAGGATAATGGAATTATTTGAAGGAATGCTCCAGAAAGATAAAGATGAATTTCGGAGAGTATGCAATAAATTGATGAGCACCTGCTTTATCTGCCGGCAGAACGCGGATACGAAAAGCGAATATTATTTTATCCTCCGCCAGAAGCCGGTATTTGTCCGCTATCTGGATGTGCTGGGATATACGCTGGAAATCAACGAGGAATACGGCGTGATTCAGCTGGTTAACCGGGAGAATTACAACCATCTGCATCTGAAGCTGTATGAGTCCATCATTTTGCTGATCCTGCGGATTCTTTATGACGAAAAGAAAAGAGAGCTGTCTTTATCGGATGTGGTCATCAATGTGGGAGATATCCAGGAGAAGTATTTATCCTTAAAGATCAGGGAAAAGCAGATTGATAAAACCACCATGAACAATGCCTTAAGGCTGTTTAAGCGTTATAATCTGGTGGCCCTTCTGGATAAGGATTTGTGGAAAGAAGAATCCCGGATTGTGATTTACGATTCTATTCTGATGGCTGTGCGGGTGGAAGACATTAAACGGGTTTACGATATGATTACACTCTACCGAAAAGGAGGAGCAGGAAATGAAGATACTGAAGAAAGCGCGGCTGATTAACTGGCACCGGTTTCAGGATGAAACCATAGAATTTGCGGAATCGGTTCTTCTTTCCGGAGAAAATGGGGCGGGAAAATCCACGATTCTGGATGCCATTCAGTTTGTCATTACCTGCTCCAAGGCAAACTTTAACAAAGCGGCCCATGAAAAGGGAAAGCGGAACTTAAACAGCTACATCCGCTGCAAAACGGGACGGGAGGACAGGCCTTATGAGCGGACCGGTTCGCTGTCCGCCCACATTGCTCTGGAGTTTTTCGATGAGGCCAGGAAGCGCCCCTTTATCGTCGGCGCGGTAATGGATTCCGCTTCAGAAGAAAAAGAGCCTAACGCGGCATGGTATCTGGCGGAAAATAAAGAGATAACCGATGACCTGTTTAAAACCGGAAGGCAGATCAAGAGCATTTCCGCCTTCCGGGCAACCAATAAAGGGGTCATTACCTTTGCCGCCACTGCCGCCGAGGCGAAAAAGATGATGCTGAACCGGTTCGGCCGTCTGGAGGATAAGTTCTTTTCCCTGATTCCCAAGGCGCTGGCTTTTAAGCCTATTCACGACATTAAGGACTTTGTCTATTCTTACGTTTTAGATGAAAAGGATGTGAATATTGAGGCCTTAAAGGAGAACGTGCGCAGCTATCAGGATCTGGAACGGATGCTTCAGGATGTAAAGCAGCGGATCGGGGAACTGGAACATATCTGCGCGAAGGAACGTGAAGTGGAAAACTACCTGCGGATTGACCGGTACCAGGAATACTACATTGCCCGCGCTGGCAAGGAACTGACCCAACAGGATAAGGAGAAAACGGAGGAAAATATCCGCCGCGAAGAACTGCGTCACAGGGAAATGCAGAAGAGCCGGGAGGAGTTAAGGCAGGCAAGAGACAAGAAAGAGCAGATGATCCAGGATCTGACGGTGGAATTAAACAGCGATACCGAATATCAGGCCTTCCGCCAGCTGGAGAGAACAGAGCATGAATTAAAGGAGCAGATCAAAACCGATAAATCGGAAGTGAAAGAGTTAAAAAAGGCGGTTTCCGCCGCTCTTTCCAATGTGGAAAAGCTCTTAACCGGAATGAAAGACGCGGACGGCTGTGTCCTGGAATACCAGAAAGCGCTGGAGACGTTAGAGGAGTGTGACAGTCTGGTGCAGGTACTGTCCTGCCTGGAGAAAGTGATCGCGTATAAAAAGCGGATGTATGACAACGTGCAGGAACGAATAGCAGAGCTGAATGTGGAAATCCGCAGTCAGGAGGAAAAGAAGCTGGAGCTGGACCACCAGATCCAGGAGCTGGAAGCAAGGCGCCTGTCCTACCCGCCTTCCGTGATCAAGCTGCAGACAGCCATCCGGGAGCAGTTTCGCAGGATGAACCGGAAGGGAGAGACCAGGATTCTTTGCGAACTTCTGGAGATCAGCGACGCCGGATGGCAGAACGCGGTGGAAGGATTTTTAAATACCCAGAGATTTTACCTGCTGGCAGAACCGGAAGATTTCGATGTGGCCCTGAGCGTCTATGACCGGCTGCGGGGAAAGGGAGAGGTTTTTGGCGCAGGTCTGATTAACACCGGAAAGCTGGAGGGCTATGAGGAATGCCCCGGGGGAACCCTGGCAGAGGTGGTTACGTCGAAAAATGTATGGGCCAGAAGATATATCAATATGATCCTTGGGAGAGTGCAGCGCTGTGAACGGTATCAGGACCTGAAGAAATACCCGGTTTCCATTACCAGGGAGTGCATGCGCTATCAGAACCACGTGGTAAGCGCTATCCGGCCGGAAATCTATGAGACGCCCTATATTGGCGCGGATGCCTATAAAAAGCAGCTGGAGCAGTGCAGGGAGAAAAGGACAGAGCTGGAAGGAAGGCTGAAAACTCTCCGCGAACAGAGGGCGAATCTGCGGTTTGTGGTAGATCCTCTGTCCACAACGGAAGATATTGATGTGAAGTACCGCTTAAAATCCCTGGAAAATCTGCGTACCCACGAGCGGGCCCTGAAGGGCTGCAGGGAGGAGATGAAGCGTCTGGAGGCCAGCCAGACGATGATCCAGAAACGGATCCGCCTGCAGGAGCTGCAGAACGAAAGAAAGCAGCTGGAGGACCGGATCGATGGGGTTACCCAGGAAATCGGCCGGATTGAGGAGCGGATAAAACAGTATCAGCAGGCCATTTGGCAGTTAAGGGATCTGCTGGCCGGCAAGACGGCGGAGCTTGCGGGACTGGCGGACCGGCTGAAGGAGGAATTCGTTTCCTGCGAGAAAGAATATCTCCGCCAGATTGAGGGGACGGATTACTCACGGTTTATCACGAATTTCGAGCGGGCCAGGAAGGCAAACTGGACCTTAAAAGAAAAGGCTGAGGGAGAAATGGCAGCCGCCATGCGTACTTATAAGGTCGCTCACGATTTCGGCGCGGCGGAGACCATGGCCGGTTTCCCGGAGTATCTGGCGGAATACAACAAGCTGAAAAACTCCCAGCTTCTGGAATATGAGGAGAAGGTTTATCAGGCAAGAAAAGCCGCCGAGGAGGAGTTCAGAGAGCAGTTTTTGTCGAAGCTTCAGGAGAATATCAAGCAGGCTCAGGGGGAATTTAAAGAACTGAACCGGGCCCTGAAGGACATTCATTTCAGTAAGGAGCAGTACGAATTTATTTACGAGCCCAGCGGCAGGCTGAAAAAATTCTATCAGATGATCATGTCCGACTTTAATGTGATGCAGGGGGCTTCCATTTTCAGCGGCGTGTTTAATGAAACCCATAAGGAAGTGATCGATGAACTGTTTGAGAAGCTGACCCTGGATGATGATTCCAGCTCCAAAACCCTGGAGGAGTACACGGACTACCGCACTTATATGGATTATGACATCAAGATCAGCAATGAGGACGGCGGTTTCATGCTTTACTCCAAAGTCAGCCAGGAAAAGAGCGGAGGCGAGACTCAGACGCCGTTCTACATTACCATCGCGGCTTCCTTTATGCAGCTTTATCGAAACAGCATCGGCGGAGATTCCATCGGGCTGGTGATGATGGATGAGGCCTTTAACAATATGGATGATGAGCGGATTGCAGGAGTACTGTCCTTTATGCGGGGCTCCAGCCTGCAGATGATCATTGCCGCGCCGCCGGACAAGATTCAGTATATCGGACCATCCATGAAGAAGGTGCTGCTGGTGCTTCAGGAGGATAAACTCAGCTATGTGGAGGACTTTACCCATGAAGCGGTATGATGAAAAGGTTCTCGGATATCTTCTGGACCGGTATGAAAGGAGCCTTTTGTATTCCGGAAAGAATAAAGTAAACCGGGCTGTTTCCATGCCGGTTTCTAAAAAGACCCTTCCGGAGTATTTCGATGAATCGGCGCTGCAGTATGAGGTGATCCATCAGCAGCTGGAGAAGCTGGAAGCTGACGGATATGTCCGGCTGGTGTGGAAAAATAAAAAGAAGGGCCATATTCTGGAAAAATGCGAACTGAATCTGGAACAGTTGAATGAGGCCTACAAACTGCTGCGCAGAAAGCCGAAAACCGTAAAAGAGCAGGAGATCCTGAATATCTGTGATGACTACCAGGGAAAAGCAAAGGAGCTTGACGGATTTCTGGCATGGATTCGTGAGCGGATACAGGGCGGGGAAAGTATCCAGAAATATGCGGATATGGATGAGTCCGGGGAATTTGAACGGCTGTGCCGGCTGATCTTCAGCATTCTGACCAATGATTCCGAATGTTTTCTCCGCCAGTTTTCGATTCGCCATTTTCATGATTCGAAGCTTGCGGAAAAGGAAATTGCCAGGGCTGTCCATATCATTGCCGAATTTTCGGAGAAGGAGAGATTCGCGGGCCTGGAGACGGAAGAGATTCTGGCGGAATATAATATTTACCGGAACCCGTCATGGCTGATGATGAAGGGGAACGTGAAAGCGCAGATAGCGGGGGAAGCTTTACCTGTGGAGATTGACCTTCGTTCCTTTCCGGGAGGACTGGGAATCTCCAACCAGGACATTGAACAGATCGGCTGGAATCCGAATTCCCCCATCGATCAGGTGGTAACGGTGGAAAATCTTACCTCATTTCATCAGTGGAAGGCAGAGAAAAAACGGCCCATACTCTGCATTTACCTGGGCGGCTACCATAATCAGGTGAAGCGCCTGTTTCTGCGGAAGCTGTATGAAGCCTGGCCGGAGGCGGAATACCGCCATTTTGGGGATATCGACTGCGGAGGCTTCCGGATCTGGAAAGATCTGTGCGTAAAAACCGGAATTCCCTTCAAAACCCTTTACATGGATCTGGAAACCTATGATCGGTATGCATCATGGGGCAGGAAGCTGACGGAGCAGGATAAGAAAACCCTCCGGGGAATGATGGATGATCCCTTTTTCCATGAGCAGAAGGAGCTGTTTGCAAGGATGCTCAAGGTGGGGATGAAGGTGGAGCAGGAGTGTGTTGAAGAGGTTGGTGGCAGCGAAAAATAAGGCGGAATCTCGAGCTGGAGGAAAAACGGTTCATTCTATGGAAAAGACGAGGGAGACGTACCATGGGAGAATTTTTATTAAAAGAGAAATTTGCTTTATAATGGTTCTTATTGTTTCAATTCCGAAAAGATAATTTTCAGTAATCCGATCCCAACGGAGGACATTCTAAAGTTGGTGAAAAATGCAAAAAAAATCGGCAGACCAGTTTCAATTGCAACAAAAGATTGTCTGGCGGCAAATGGTGCAGATCAGGATTTAATAGATTATTTTGCAATCGCTGGTCTTAAGGTAGAAATTGCAAAGAATTTTGATAAACTTGTGCAGACAGAAGTCTATCAGATCATGATGGGAGGGCGTCAGGCAGAATACCCCCATATCATGGAAGGTGTTAAAAACGCAAAAATTGCTGCATGGTGGGATCGGGCAATAGACATTATTCCGGCTGATGGCGGGAAAGGAAATGCCATTGAGAAAGTGCTGGAATATTATCATTTTGAAAGAGCGGAATCTGTCGCGTTTGGAGATGGCAACAATGATATCGAAATGCTGCAGAGTGTAGGTACAGGGATAGCGATGGGCAATGGGTCAGAACAGTTAAAAGCGATAGCAAAAGATGTATGCGGATGCGCTGCGGAGGATGGGATTTATCATTATTGTCTGGAACACGGGCTGATATAGGGGCAGGAAGATACGGTTCTATGAAATATAGAGAGTAATTACAATATAAGTGTCAGAGGGAAAAGTTTTCTCAATGACACTTATATTTTTTTAAGATGAAGGAATGACACTGGAAGAAGCCAGTAAGAAATTCAATTTTTCCGTGGATATATTAAAGAAGAATGTTTCTTACGGCTTCATCAAAAGCACATGTCCGGATGGGTATACAGAAGAAGATTTTACACATTTAGGATTAATGTAACTTTTGAACCGGGCTGCGTAACAACTGGCATATTTACCATGCAAGACTATATTCCAATCAGACCAGCTTACATTCTGCAGCTGCACCGTGACTTATTAAAACATTCAGGTCTATCCTACGGAGGATAATTTAAGAATACACAGAATTATATCAATGAGACGAAAGCGGAAAGAACGGTGGTAACTCGTTTTCTTCCCCTGGCTCTTTATGAAACGGAACCGGCCATTGAGGCAATTTGTGAAAGTTATCGGCAAACGTTGGCAATGGAAGTCATTGATCCGCTGATTCTCATTCCTACCTTTATCTGTGATTTCCTATGTATTCATCCGTTTAATGATGGAAATGGCAAGATGAGCCGGCTGCTTACGTTGCTTCTTCTCTATCAAAATGGATACGAAGTAGGGAAGTATATCAGTATCGAAAAGCAGATTGAGAAAACGAAAGATGCGTATTATGATGTACTGGAGCGGAAGTTGTTGCCGCCTGTCCCAGCGGAAGCCGTTCTGCGGTGTTGAGGGCGTTAAAACGGCTCACAGAGGAAGGCTTAATCGTAAAATGCGGTATTGGACGGGAAACCTTTTATGTGAGAAGAGATGTGATAGAACCATAATCATGTGCCCAGAAAGCAGGTTTTTCGTCCAATGATAACCGTAAAGCAGACGATAATTGAATAAGGGTGGATGAAAGAGAACTTCTTTTATGATTTGCTCTGAACTTCTTTAATGTATTGGTATTTGTGTTTGGTTTGGCGGGGAGTATAATCGGACTTTTAGGAATCGCCGTACTCATTACCTATTCGGTCAGAACTGGAATTACATTGCTGGTGATTGCGTTCTTGGTAAGCCACGTAGGGATTCCAATGGCGGCGGCATGGCTGTTGGGGAAGGTGCAGGCGGTAAGATATGCGATTCAGAATTGGGTATATTAGAATGTGTAAAAGACTGCGGAATAGAATTTTGCTCCGCAGTCTTTTTGTTTTATTGGATTGCTGACGCGACATATTTTTGATTCCGGCTGTTGGGTTTTTCGGGTACTGTCATCTGGAGTTCTCCTGATTGCAAAAGCGGCAGCAAATATTTTCTGGTAAAATATGTTAGATTGCGATAACCGAAATGGGAGCAGATTTCCTGCTTGCTTTTTTCTGTTTGGCAAAAATCGAGAATCTGTTGTTTGGTTATAAGTCGTTTCACTTGGTCACTGACTTGGTCATTCACTTGGTCAGTGACTAAGATATTCTGCTTTGAATAGTAATTTACATTTTTCAACACAACACGGAAATCCGTGGCGTTTGAGAAAAATTCCGGCTTCAGCTGCTCTGTGTAGCCGGGCAGCTTTTCTGTCTCACTGATGATTTTTTTTAATCCGCTGCCCCGGCGTTCCATATACTTCATGCGGTGGAACAGGTCAGCAATCACCGGATTCCGGCGAACAGAACGGATGGAACGGATATCGCATTCCTGGATCGGTGGCCCTTCAAACATTCCCCCTGGAGATACGATTTCAACCCGGTCGTCGTACATATCAATGTGTATCTCACTCCCCAGAATAATGTAGTCACGATGGATTAGGGCGTTCACGAGGGCCTCGGTTACCGCCCGGTCAGCAAAATCGGGTTTGTCCACCCGGTAACGGGCTTTTTTCTCAAAACGGACTTTGGAGTTATTCCGAATAAATTCGCAGCCGCTTTGCAGCAGATAAATCAGATTTCCTTCGTATTCTTTATCATCAAGGACATCGTCAAAAATAGAGCCTTTTTCAAGACCGTTCCATCTGGTACAGAATAATCTGGAATTATAAGCAGTATGCTGGTCAGTTAAAAGTTTTCCGGCATTCGTAAGAAAACCGTCTTTGTCGGACAGCCCGAAAGAAACATAATCAGACGGCTCAAATCGGTTTCCGGTTCGCTCCCTGTAAGTGGCTTCCAAAAGCGTAAAGCTGTAGTCGGATTTCTTTTCATTGGTAATCAGCGAATCAAATGATTGGTATGTGCCCTTTAAAATCAGCTCATTGACAATATAATCGGGAGCGATTACGCTTTCGTTGCCAATCCGGATATAAGCTTCCATAATGC
>PPYE01542111.1_pt1 | contig 10659 bp, 5 predicted proteins | sample 1559881 | NCBI WGS metagenome assembly PPYE01 (sample SAMN08240022, study PRJNA423297) | Human gut metagenome, whole genome shotgun sequencing project.
TGCATCGGCATATTGCAAAGGAAGTAAAATACGGAAAGAACATCCTTTGCTCTGATTATTCTTGGCACAAATTGAACCTCCATGCAACTGGACAATTCGTTTGCATAGATAGAGGCCGATTCCGGTCCCGCTTTGTCCGTTGATAGAGGAATGCGTCTTGTTTTGTGATTGGTAGAAGCGGTTGAATACTTTGTCTATCTCTTCTTCGGGCAGTCCTGGCCCCGTATCCCGGATACAGATGAACAACTTTTCCTGCTCTTCCTGGCGGAAGGGGGTGGCATAGATGGTAATTTGTCCTCCTTTGGGGGTAAATTTCAAAGCATTTCCTATCAAATTGACAATCACTTTATGCATGGCATCCTCATCGTACATGATTTCACATGAAGGAAGGCGGAAACGACGTTCGATGGTTATTCCTCTTTCGGATGCATATGCGTCGAAGGGAACCAGCAGTTCATTGAGTAACTTGGTAAAGTTGCCCGGGTTGCGGACAATTTCCATTTTCCCTGATTCTACTTTGCGGAAGTCCATTAATTGGTTGACCAGTGAGAGCAGATATTTTGAGTTGCGCTCCACAAAATGTAATTGTTCAATGACTTGAGGATTGTAGCTTAGTTTCAATGCCCTTTCTATAGGTCCTACGATTAATGTCAACGGAGTACGGAATTCATGGGTGATATTGGTGAAGAAGGCGAGTTTGTCAACCGTCAATTCCTGTACTTTCTTTGACATTTGTATCAGTTGTCCTTTTTGTTTGGTTATTTTTTCGTTTTGCTGTTTCAATAGTTGGTTTTGACGATAGAGCTCGCTTGCCTGAGTGGAAAGCAGTTTTTTTTGTTCTTCCAGTTCACGGGTACGTTCCTCTACTTTGATGTGGAGTATTTCTTGTTGTTCTTTTAACGAACGAAGCCTCCATGATAATACCTTATATATAAGGAAAGATAGAAGAACCAATATGGACAGAATGAACCAGATGGTTTTATAGAAATAAGGTGATACGGCAATGTGGAGTTCTGCCATTTCTTCCAGCCATTGTTTGCCGTCGGGGGCATAACGCAGTTCGAAAGTATAGTTGCCGGGACGCAGGTTGGTATAGGCGGCTTGTCGCCTGTTGGCCGGCACTTTTATCCATTTGTCGTCAAATCCTTTCAAGCGGTAATAATAATTGGCGAATGTCGATGCATCATAATCCAGTGCGGCAAATTCAATATAGAGAGATTTGTCGCGTTCGTGTAACTGTAGGGTGCCGTTTGTGTACAATCGTTCTTCATTGGCCACACGAACATGGGTGAATGCCAGAGGAACAGCCTCCTTGGGATTTGTGTCTATGACCGGTTTGACTACAGACAGCCCTTTAGTACTTCCTACATACAAATCTCCATTGGCGGCACGGCATATTGCGTTCCAATAGAACTGGTTGGATAATAGTCCGTCTTTCCGGGTATAGTTGAAGAAGCTGTTGTTGTTAGGATTGAAGCGGGAGAGTCCGTTGGTGGTGGTAATCCAAAGATACCCTTCTTTATCTTCCGATATGCAGCGGACACTGTTGTTTATCAGTCCGTCTTCGGTGGTGAAGGAGCGGAAGGTATATTCTCCGTTTTCTGTTGGTGAGGATTTGTAGAAACCATATCCGTTGCTGCCTATCCATAGGGTTCCGTCTTTAGACTGGGTGATGTAGGTTACCCTTTCCTTCAACTTTGATTCCGGTTCGTCCAGCTTGATCCTCCAGAGTTGATAAATCAGTCTAGGGGCTTTCAAACTGCTTAGATCTATTCGGCAAAGTCCTTCTGTAAGTCCCAGCCACAGGTGGTTATCCTTATCTATATAGTATCCTGTACAGCCTTCAATTCCACCTAGGTTCATACCCTTGAATGGTTCGGTGAGCGTTTGTGTTTTCAAGTCGTAAACATAGATATTGGTACTGGTTCCCACCCAGATGGCATTATTCAAGTGGTCATAGCAGATACTTCCGGCCCATCCCCATGAGAAGTCTCCGTATTCGGGTATTTCTATGTGGTGGAATTGTTTGTTCTGCGGATTTTTCATGTCTATCCATCCTATGCCTCCTCCCCAGGTTCCTATCCAGAGTCTTCCATCGTTATCGCTGGTAAAACAACTGACGGTATTATGGCTTAGGTGGGCGGGTGCATCAGTGGTATAGTGTTCAAAAGTGTTGCTGCCGGGAGCCCGCCGGTTTAAACCTCCTTCTACGGTTCCTACCCATAAAACACCCGACGGGTCTTCATAAATGGCATTGACGGGATTTTGGGAAAGACTTCCGGGAATGGTGGGAATATGATAATAGTTTTGTACCAACAGCATCCGGCGGCTCATCTTGTTCAGCCCTCCCACTTCGGTTCCTACCCAGATAATGTCACCATCGGTCAGCAGACAGTTTACGAAGTCACAGTTCAATGTGTTTTGTACAATTTCTCCTTCTCCGGTATCTTTATTTATCCGCTCAAAATTGTCTGTCAACGCATTATAAAGGTTTATACCTTTTAGGGTGGCAACCAGCATGGTATGTTCTCCTGTTTCTGCTATGTCTGTGATAAAGTTTTGGGAAAGCGAGTTGTTGTCATTCGGATCGTACATATAATGCTTCATCAGTTCCGTATCCATATTGTATCGGAAAAGGCCTTGTGCGCTGCCAATCCAAATTTCATTTTCTTTCCGGCAGATTACTTGTATGGACACACCGGGTAATTGCAGGGCAGATGAAATGAATGTGGGTTCCTGTACTTCCATAGCCGATTCTTTGATGCGGTAGATACCGTCTTTGTAGTTTATCCAAAGATAGTCTTCCACCTCACAAATAGTCCGGATGGATTCTCCTGCCGGCACTTCGCATATTTTAATGATCTGTCTTATATTTCCTTGTTTGTCAAAGGTAATTTTGAATAAATTGTTTTCCGAACAAACCCAAATATTTCCCGCTTTGCTATGGAGAATGAGATGGGAGGGGCGGTTGCACAGTGAAATAAGTTTGTCTTTCGTATCAGCGACTTGTACAGTCTGCATGGTTTGTATATCCAATATGTCAATACCCATTTCACTGACAGCCCAAATACGCTTGAAGTTATCCTCACACAGTTTGTTTATGAAGTTGCTTCGTAGTTTGGTGTGGGTGCTTCCCATATTGAAGGCGGTAAATTCATAACCGTCATAACGGGCGATTCCTTCCCCACGGGTGGCAATCCATAAAAAGCCCTGACTGTCTTTCAATATATCGTCCACGAAGTTGTGAGGCAGTCCTTCATCCATCGTAATAGCGGTGACGTTATAGCGTTCAGACCATTTTCCGGCGGTCTCTTCAGCTTGCATAGACAGGCTCGACAGAAAGATGAACAGGGCAAATAGCAAAGAATGTCTTTTCATAGTGTGTAGTTCATTAATGACGTAAGAATATACCATTATGGAAACAAAGATATACCTTTTCGTTTTTCCTTAAAAACAAACAAATCATTTTTATCCCTCTGCTGTACAAATGTCCACCCTTTAAGCGATATTGTCCACCTGGCGAGCTTTTGGTTGCAGCTATATTTGCATTAATAATAATTAGTCAATGTGTCAATATGCCAATGTGCCAATTGGCTGCGCTATATGCCACATGGCCATTGATAAATTAGTACATTAGCAAATGGTCATATAATAAACAAAATACTATGAAACAGCAATTTTTTCCTCAAAGATTATTCATGGACATGAAGAGGTTAATAATAAATAGGTTGGTTGGTTTAGGCCTGTTGGTCGTAGGGGCATTGGTATCATGCAATGCACCTACGGCTTTCGTGCCTGTTCCTTCACCGAATCCTTGGCTGATGCCTTATCAGGGTATTTATCGTTTGTATTATTGTGTATCGGCATTCGGCAGGAATACATCCTATATCGGTATGGCCGAGTCGGATTCTCCCGAAGGTCCCTGGATACAGAAAGGGTGTGTGGTCAAGACAGGGGAAGGGGATGCGATGAATGCCATAGACCCTTCTGTTATTGAGGACCCGGAAACCGGAAAGTGGTGGATGCATTATGGCTCTTATTTCGGCGGTCTGTACTGTGTGGAACTGAGTCCCGAAACAGGAATGACTATGCAGCCGGAGGATCATGGGCACTTGATAGCACGCCGGGCCAATTACCGGAAAGACAATCTGGAAGCGCCGGAAATCATGTATCAGCCGGAACTTGGCAAATATTATCTGTTTACATCCTACGATCCGCTGATGACTACCTATAATGTACGTGTCGCTTATTCCGATTTTCCCGAAGGGCCTTTTGTGGATTTCTATGGAGAGGATATAAAAGATACAACGAATAATGTTCCCATTTTGACAGCTCCTTACCGCTTCGAAAATCATCCGGGATGGGCGGGAACGGCTCATTGCGGTCTTATTGATGCCGGTGACGGCCGTTATTTTATGGCTCATCAGGGACGGCTCTCTCCTCAGAACCAGTTGATGGATCTGCATGTACGTGAAGTGTTCTTTACTGTAAACGGATGGCCTGTGGTTTCTCCCGAACGCTATGCAGGTACTGCTCCGCGCTCTTTCACTAAAGAAGATTTGGCAGGTGAGTGGGAAATTATCCGTCTTCAGGAGCCGCCTCTGGAACGTAGCTTGGAGGCCGGTCAGATAATGTGGGGCGAGGGAGACTTGCGAAATGGGGAGCAGGCATTGTCTGCCCGTGTCGTTTTGGAAGCAGATGGCAGTGTTGGAGATGCAACTTGGGATTTTAATGTTAAAAAACAACTTCTTACTATAAAAACAGCCACAGAAGATATTAACAATTTGATTATCTTTGCCGGACACGATTGGGAAAATGAAACAGAAACCATTCTCTTTACCGGCCTGGATGCTCAAGGGCATTCGGTATGGGGAAAGAGAATTAACTAATAAAAATTAATAATATTACTATCATGAAATTACACCGAACTCTATTCACAGCATGGGTATTTGCTGCCGGAGTAGCGCTACATGCACAGAATGCGCACAACATGGTCGTGCAGACCAATAAACTTGGTGCGGAAATACAACCAACCATGTATGGTTTGTTTTTTGAGGACATTAATTATGGAGCCGACGGAGGATTGTATGCCGAACTGGTAAAGAACCGTTCATTCGAATTCCCGCAACGTTTTATGGGGTGGAATGTTTTCGGTAACGTGACCTTGATGGATGACGGGCCGTTTGAACGAAATCCGCATTATGTCCGTCTGGGTAATTCCGGGCACAGGGAAAAACATACAGGGATTGAAAACGAAGGTTTCTTCGGTATAGGTGTCAAGGAAGGAGCCGAGTACCGTTTTTCCGTATGGGCACGTGGTGAGAACCAGAAACTTCGCATTGAATTGATCAAGAATGATACGATGGAGGAACGTCAGGCTTTTGAGTCAAAAGAACTGACAGTGAACTCGAAGGATTGGAAACAATATGAGGTGATATTGAAATCGCCGAGAACGGAACCCAAGGCTCATCTCCGTATTTTCCTTGAAAGTGCGGGAACGGTGGATCTGGAACATGTTTCTCTTTTCCCTGTGGATACTTGGAAAGAACGTAAGAACGGGCTTCGCAAGGACTTGGTGCAGGCTTTATATGATATCAAACCCGGTGTTTTCCGTTTTCCCGGCGGCTGTATTGTGGAAGGTACGGATGAGGCTACCCGTTACGAATGGAAAAAAACAGTAGGTGCGGTAGAGAATCGTCCGTTGAATGAAAACCGCTGGCATTATACGTTCAAGCATCGTTTCTTCCCCGATTATTTCCAGACTTACGGACTGGGCTTCTTTGAGTATTTCCAGTTGTCGGAGGATATAGGCGCCGAACCGTTGCCTATTCTGAACTGCGGACTGGTATGCCAGTATCAGAATGACCCCGACCAGCAGGTCAGCTTGTCCAAACTTGATTCGTATATACAGGATGCATTGGATCTGATTGAATTTGCCAATGGTGATGTTACGACTACTTGGGGAAAAGTTCGTGCGGATATGGGACATCCTGCTCCCTTCAACTTGAAGTTCTTGGGTATTGGTAACGAACAATGGGGACCGGAATATCCGGAACGTCTGAAACAGTTTGTCGAGGTGCTTCGTAAGGCGCATCCCGAAATCAAGATTGTCGGCAGTTCGGGACCTCAGTCTGAAGGTAAAGACTTTGATTACTTATGGCCGGAAATGAAAAATCTGAAAGTGGATTTGGTGGATGAGCATTTCTATCGTCCCGAAAGCTGGTTCCTGGCACAAGGTAACCGTTATGACAATTACGACCGCAAAGGTCCGAAGGTCTTTGCCGGAGAATATGCTTGTCATGGAAAAGGCAAGAAATGGAACCATTTTAATGCTGCTTTAATGGAAGCTGCGTTCATGACCGGACTGGAACGCAATGCCGATGTGGTACACATGGCTACTTATGCGCCTTTGTTTGCTCATGTGGAAGGGTGGCAGTGGCGTCCGGATTTGATTTGGTTTGATAATCTGAATTCCGTCCGTACTTGCAGTTACTATGTACAACAGTTGTACAGTCATAATAAAGGCACGCATGTATTGCCGTTGACAATGGATAAAAAAGCTGTGAGCGGTCAGGAAGGACAGGATGGTCTGTTTGCCAGTGCCGTATGGGATAAGGATGAAAAGGCTTGTATCGTGAAAATTGCCAATACTTCGGATAAGGCACAACCGGTATCAGTGACTTTCAACGGATTGAAGAAGAGTGATAAACTTGTGGAAGGTAAATGCATCACGCTCCAGTCTGCCGATTTGGATAAAGATAACACGGTAGAGCATCCGAATGTCATCACTCCGAAAGAAAGTGATGTTACGATTGAGGGTAATGTACTGAATGTAGAGATGGCGCCCAAGACTTTCGTGCTTTATAAGTTTGTTAAGGCAAGTAATAAGTAAAAGATGAATCATTCCTTTAAATGCTAACACAGAGGATAGAGAAACATAAAGCAGCCGAAGGGCTGCTTTATAATCCCAACTGCATCCGGAACTTTTAAAGGAAATGTATACCTGTCTCCCTTGGTTGTACCAAGGGAGTTTTTTTGATTATACGTATATTGTCATCTTGGATTTTTCACGTTATTTTGCTGTAAATCAGTAATGTACCGTGAAAATACATTCTAAATCCCCCCGAAACGGTTTGCCATTCTCCGCTGCCAAATTTGGTTTGACGGATATCGGTTGTTCTGATTCCTGTGTCATAGCTACGGTTGTTCCATTGCAGGGGAGCGTCATAAGGCGTATTTTTGTTCGGGTGCGTTCATTGCTTCACTAAGGTGAAGAGGCAGCTTCGCTTAGGTGAACAGCCGCTTTCACCCAAGTGGAATAACTGCTTCACCTGGGTGAAATATCAAATGGAGTGAGGTGAAGGTATGATGAGAATAGGTTCTTCTGATGCCTACGAGCTACCGGGAGGTAACGAGGGGCTGATTTTACATTCTGTCCGAGAGCATCCCCGAAGCAGATGTATTTCGCCACCGGCATACCGATTGAGGAGGTTTTGAAAGACTGTCGCACGGGAAGCTCTTGGTAATGAGTGAGTTGTTGTGATGGAATGCTTTTATGTTTTATGTAAATGAGTCAAAAGTGATTTTTGTTGTCGTTATGTTGTATGGGCGGGCTCATGGGCCTGCCCATACGGTGGAACATTTGATGGTTATTTCGGATTTTTGAAATATCCTCTTATTGGATGAGTCCTGTTTACATCTTTATTCTCTTATTGCGTACTTGCCTCAGAATGGTCTGCAACTCAAATACTTTCTCAGGATACTTTTCTGCTACATTCTCTTGTTCGCTCACCTTTTCCATTTCATATAACTGGGGAACGTTCAGGTTTCCGGTTTCTATTTTTTCTGCTTTCATGAAAGTGGTCGGGTCATCATTCGGTTCAATGTATTTCCAGTCTTTGGTACGGACGGACAACGTGTGGTTCATGGATTGTTCCACAATCCAGGGGCGGTCTGTCTTGTCGGTTCCTATCAGATTCCCTAAACGGTCATAACTGTCCGGAGCGCTGCCTTTAGGTAATCTGGCGTTGATCAAAGCTCCTAAGGAGGCTAGCCAGTCAATCTGTGACATTAATACGTCCGAGTCTCCTGTCTTTTTTATCTTCTGTGGCCAGCGGACAATGACCGGGACGGCTGTTCCACCCTCGAAAGCGCTGTATTTGTTTCCTCTCCACGGACCGGAAGGTGTATGTCCGTTCAACAGCTCTTCTGCCTTGTCCTTATATCCGTCGTCTACAACCGGACCATTGTCGCTGGATAGAATAATCAGCGTGTTTTCAGTTAGTTCAAGTTGGTCCAATGTTTCCATCAGCTGGCCTACCGTCCAGTCGAATTGGGCGATTGCGTCTCCGCGTAGTCCCATAGGATTCTTTCCACGGAAGCGGTCATGGGGAAAACGAGGAACGTGTACATCATTGGTTGCAAAATACATAAAGAAAGGCTCGTCTTTATGCTGTTTGATAAAGTCGATGGCATGAACGGTGATGGAATCGGCAATGTTCTCGTCTTTCCAAAGTGCTTTTCCGCCCCCTTTCATAAATCCGATGCGGCTGATGCCATTGACGATGGACATGTCATGTCCGTTGCTGGGATGTAGGTTATACAGTAATTCGGGATTATCTTTGCCGGTCGGTTCTCCCGGAAAGTTCTTGGTGTAACTCACTTCTATGGGATCGGACGGATCATAGTTGGCTACCTTGCCGTTTTCTATAAATACACAAGGTACACGGTCGGCTGTAGCGGCCATGATATAGTGATAGTCAAAGCCTAAGTCACCTAAAGCGGCTGGTAAAGGAGCATTCCAATCCTGCATTCTTGGCTCCGTAACATTTTAAATCTCCATATCCCAGGTCATCTGCCAGAATAACGATAACATTGGGCTTTTGGGGGGCCTGCGTACTGTTTTTTTGAACGGTTTCTGCTGTTGCAGAGTTACAGGCGGCTAATGAGGCAAGTAAGGATATGCCTGCATAATTTCTACTTTTCATCTCTATTTATTTAAGGTTTGATCCGGATACATGTCTATTTTCACTTTCCGGTTTCTCGACCTGAAGGTGAAGAACGACGGAAAGTTATCAAGAAAATCTTGAAGCAGCAAAAAAGAGGGCCGAAATATGATTTGAAAGTGTCTGGAATTAGATGATAATGCCCCCACCCAGTACTACATCATCCCTATAGAAAGCGGCTGCCTGTCCCGGAGCAATGGCTGTCAGCGGCTCGTGCAGTTGTACATGCAGGGTGTTATCCGGTTGCAGGGTTACTGTGCAGCGGTTGGCTTGTTTCCGATAGCGTATTTTGACGATGATGTCGTCCTTGTTTAGTAATAAAGCGGGATTGGTGATGCGCCATTCTTTCAGTCTCATTTCTGTTTTTTCCAGTGCTTTCAAGTCGCTCAGTATGACTTTGTTTTCTGCCGGAATGATTTCTTTGACAAAGACAGCCCGGTTAAGATCTATGCCCAATCCTCTCCGCTGGCCGATGGTATAGAAAGGATAACCTTTGTGCCGTGCGATAAAATTCCCCATTTCATCGAAGAATTTACCCGGTAGGATACTTCCTTCAGGTAATTCCTTATGTAGGAATGTGCGGTAGTCCATGGGGCAGAAGCAGACTCCCAGACTGTCCCGTTTATGGGCGGCTTTCAGAAAACCACGCTCTGCCGCGATTTCACGGACACGGGCTTTAGTCAGGTTGCCCATAGGGAGAAGCATACGTTGCAGGATTTCTTGTGGCAGCCCCCATAGGAAAAAGGATTGGTCTTTATCCGGGTCGGCACCGGTAGTGATGTGATAGCATCCATTGATGAAGCGCCGGCGTACATAATGTCCTGTAGCGAAGTGATAAATTCCCATTTCATCGGATATTTTCTTCAAAAGAGGCCATTTCAGGTAGTTGTTGCACAAGGTACAGGGAACCGGGGTATGACCTGCCATATATTCGTTGATGAAATAGTCAATGATGGTTTTCCGGAAGGTGTCACGAACATCGTATGTGAGATGGGGGATGTTCAGACGTTCACATAAAGCGCGGGCGTCCTCCAGATACTCTGTATCATTTTCTTTTTCATAAAAGCGGAAGGTGATGCCGGTTACTTCGTATCCTGCATCCTGCAATAGAAGGGCGGCTACGGAACTGTCTGTTCCTCCGCTCATGCCTAGTAGGACTTTATTATTGGACTCTGTTTCTCTCATCTTTATAGCAGTTTTGTGAGGATGGATGCCGGAATATCCATTTTGGAGAAGGCAAACAGTTTCTTTCCCAAATCTTTCAAAGAGGCTCCGATGTGATATACGTATAGATGGTGGCATCTACTCCTGTTGTGCGTTTGGAAAGCATGAGAAGTGTGTTTTCATCTATATAGTTGTCTATCAGGATAAGGGAATTCTTGGCGGATTTGATAAGGTTCGTGGCGAAAGCGTATGCATCGAAAATCTGTCCGTCGAAGAAAATTCCTTCGACCGGAGGGAGAGAGGTGCGGACAAAAAAATCAATCTTTTCACTATGGCTTGCTACCGTCTTTTCCAGAGTTTCCAACCGTTGGCTGATAGAATATCCTCGTAATATATGCTCTTTAAGTATTTTATTAGCCCATTGGCGGAATTGGATTCCTCGTTTCGTATTTACACGGTATCCTACTGATATAATCACATCTAAATTATA
>PPYE01031094.1_pt1 | contig 10657 bp, 9 predicted proteins | sample 1559881 | NCBI WGS metagenome assembly PPYE01 (sample SAMN08240022, study PRJNA423297) | Human gut metagenome, whole genome shotgun sequencing project.
TGCGTTAGAGGATTCGAACCCCCGACCTTTTGGTCCGTAGCCAAACGCTCTATCCAGCTGAGCTAAACGCACATCCTTGTGAAGTTCTTATCTCGTGTCCCTCACAACAATGAGTATTCTACTCTATACTGGAGCATTTGTCAACACTTTTTTTGAATTTTTTATTTTTTTCTTTTGATTCGCAAAATTATAACAATTTACAACTATTCTGTAATGATATCAGTACACAGGTACACCAAAATACCATCGCAGTCCTGTTTTCATTAATTCCGCCGCAAAGCCTCGATCGGGCTCAGTTTTGCTGCTTTCTTCGCAGGATAAATTCCAAAGAATACTCCTACTGCACAGGAAAACAAAGTCGCCGCCATAATTGTACTCAGGCTGATTCCCGGAGTGATGGACATTCCCATACTGCTGCTTATGATTGAACAGATCACATATCCGCCAATCACACCCAGAACAATTCCTATCACCCCTCCAATCACCGTCAGAATTGCCGCTTCTGCCAGAAACTGCATCATAATAGAAGAGGTTTTCGCTCCCAGCGACTTACGGATACCAATCTCTCTGGTACGTTCTGTTACGGAAACCAGCATAATATTCATAACGCCGATACCGCCAACCAGAAGGGAAATTCCCGCCACAAAGGAGATAAAAGCAGTCACCATATCCAGCATCTGATTCATAGAGCTCATAATATCCTGAAAGCTCTGTACCTGAAAGTAATCTTTTCCTGCACACTGATGTCTTTTTTCCATCAGTTTTACCACTTTGTCAGCAACATCCTGACTGTTTAAGCTCTTATCTGCCTGCATTGTTACTGAGAAAAAGTAATCGGATACACCGGTGAATTCATTCATTGTAGTATAGGGAACATTAATAGTCACCGGCATTCCCTCATAAGTATAACTGACAAAGGTTCCATTTTCTTTCTGGGTTGTCACCCCGCAGATACGAAGACTTTTGGTCAGTCCATAACAATTGACATCTACAGTCATTCCAACCACATCATCTGTGCCAAAGAGTCTTTTTGCATCTGCATCGGAAAGCACACAGACATTTTTTGCTTCCTGAACTTCATTTTCCCCGAAATATACTCCATGCTTCATGGTGGCATTATTTAACAGCTTTGCATCCGGTCCCTCACCCGTCAGCATAAGAGAAAAATTTCCCTTACCTGTGGTAGTTTCTCCACTGAATGAATCCGAAACATTTACTCCTTCTATACCGTCTACCGCCCGGATTGCTTCCACATCATCCGCAGTGATCCACTCCTCATCTGTCTGTGCCTCATCGCTGACACTGATGGCAATCTGCCCGCCGCCGATATCATCAATTTCACTGTTCATCTGGTTCTTGGTTCCTTCACCCACAGATACAATGGCAATTACAGAAGCAATGCCAATGATAATGCCAAGCATAGTCAGAAAAGAACGTCCCTTATTTGCCATAATATTATGGACTGCCATCTTGATATATTCATACAGATTACTCATCAGCATCCTCTCCTGTCTGTTCAGGAACTGCCTGTACTTCTATTCCCTCTGTGTAATCACCCAGATCTGCGATTACTTCTTCGCCTTCTTTGATTCCATCCGTAATTTCCACATAATCCTCTGAGCTGATTCCTGTGGTAATATTTCTCTTTGTCACCAGTCCATCTTCTATCACATAGCAGAAGGAGCCTTCTTTTCCGATATTGACCACTTCCACAGGAAGAGTCACCACATTTTTCGCAGAAGCCGCATAAATCTTAACCTTTGCATCTACTCCCAGGAAAATATCTTCATCCGGATCATCAATGCTTACTGTTGCTGAAATGACCGGCGTTCCTTTTTCATTCTGCACCGCAATATGACTCATTTTTGTTACAGTACCCTGATAAGTATTATCCCCCAAGGTAATCTCAACAGACTGCCCCTCTTTCACTGTATTATAATCATATTTAGAGAGAGTCACATCCACACTTGCCTTGTCTGTATTCTCAATAGTAAACAGTTCCATACCCTGAGTAACTGCTGCTCCCTGCTTAATATCTGCCTTGGATATGATTCCGTTAAATTCCGCGGTGATTCCTTTCTTTCCTTCCTTCACCAGCTCCTCGGCTGATTTTGCGTCCAGTTCGGAAAGATTATCTGTTACTTTCAGTTTCTCTTTTTCTTCTTTTGTCAGGCTTGTGGAATCTGCCTCTGCGATAGCTTTCTCAGAAGCCAGATCTGACTGAAGCTCTGCAAGTTCATCGCTTGCTGTCTCAAGTGCACTTTCCAGAGCAGAAGTATCTGCAGTTACTGTCCCGCTATCACTTCCACTGTAATCATATCCGTAGGAGGAAGAATCTTCCCCATCGCTGTCATCTGCATCTGAACCGTCTGAAATTCCCCATGAGTAATCTGCATTGCTTTCTGTGAAATCAGAAAGTACCGGCATTTTCGGTGTCTGTTGCTTAAGATCATTATAAGTCTGCTGTGCCTGCTGCATTGCGAGCTGTGCCTGTGTTCTTGCAGCCTCCGCATTATCCAGAGCCTGTGTATTCTCATCTGAAGGGTCTGCCTGCCATGTTGCAAATGCCATCTGATATGTGGTGTCTGCCTGATTATAATCGCTTTGTGCCTGATTATACTGTGCATTCAGATCTGAGAGCTGCTGCTGGTACTGCGGAAGAGTCTCCGTCTTGTATGTATAAAGTGCGGCCTGATATTTACTCTGGATTTCCTCCTGTTTCTTTGCCTCTGCCTGGGCTTTTGCCTGAGCTTCCTGCTGCTGTGCCTGAGCCTGGGCTGCTGCCTGTGCGGATGCCTGAGCTGCCGCTTCACGCTGTGCTGCTGAAATCTGTGCTTTCAGAGACGAGACATAAGCCTTTTTATCCTTTATTTTCTTCTCAAGCTCCTGAACATTCTTTTTGGCATCCTTCTGCTTCTTCTCTGCTTTGTCAGATTTATTTCTTGTATCCTTTGTATCATACTTTGTTGATTTCAGATTCAGTTCTGCTTTCCGATTATCTTTCTCCAGATCCTCTGTATTAAACTCGATCAGTTTTGTTCCCTTTTTCACCACATCTCCCTGGTCAAAAGAAACCGTTTTCAGCTCTGCATTTACAGGAGAATAATAGGTCTTCTCCTCTTCACTTCCCACTGTTCCTGTAGCATCTACAATTTCCTCAACATCACCCTTCTCTGCAATTACTACCTGAACCTGCGGGATCTGATTTTCTGTGGAATTCCTCTGACCTGCTACTGTAACTCCGCCGGCAACAACGAGAACAGCCGCTGCTCCAATAATAATTTTCTTTTTACTTTTCTTTTTTTTCATAATATTTGTCTCCTTGTAACCGGGTTTATGCATCCAGCTGATTTTTTATATATTCTTCTTTCCCATAGTTTTTATTGATAAAATCTGACTCTATCTTTCCATCCATAATTCTGACTACACGCCTTGCCTGAGCAGCAATCCCATTATCATGTGTAATCAATATGACCGTTTTTCCCTGCTCGTGCATACTTTTAAGAATCTGAAGAATCTCCTTACTGGATGCAGAATCCAGATTTCCTGTAGGTTCATCTGCCAGGATCACCGGTGGCTGGGCCGCGATTGCTCTTGCAATAGCCACCCTCTGCTGCTGTCCTCCTGACATTTCATTTGGTCTGTGATCCATACGTTTCTCAAGCCCTACCATGGTCAGTGACTCTACTGCCAGCTTATGTCTCGTTTTTCTGTCTACCCCTCTGTAAACCAGCGGTAGTTCCACATTTTCAATTGCAGTCAGATTTGAGATCAGATTAAATCCCTGAAAAATAAATCCGATCTCCCGGTTTCTGACTTCTGAGAGTTCATTGTCTTCCATTGTGGACACATCAGTTCCATTCAGAAAATATTCGCCGGATGTAGGCACATCCAGACAACCCAGCATATTCATAAATGTAGACTTTCCTGAACCTGACTGTCCGATAATAGCAACAAACTCACCCTTATTAATTTCCAGATTAATATGATCCAGCGCCCGTACTTCATTCTCGCCGGGATTATATATTTTACACAAATCTTTTACTCTGATCAGCGCTTCCTCCATCTTTCCCTCCCGTCTATTAAATATCCTGCTCTAATCCAGATCTTACAGAATCGCAACCTGTCTTTCATAAGATATCAGAAATACCTTTTACAATCATAACCTCACTTATATGTTAAAAGGGCAGCGCTTCAGTTTTCCAAAAGCTCTGCCCTTATCTGCGGAATCTGCAAGTCTCTGTTATCAGAAACGATACAGCTTCCACGATTTCTTCATATTTTTATTCCGCATCTGCCTGACTTTTTATGCTTCCAGCAGAAATGCCTTATATGCTTTCTTAGCTTCGTAAATATCTGCCTTACTTGTCACTTCCCATGGTGCATGCATACTGAGCACTGCCACACCGCTGTCAATGACTTCCATTCCATAAAGTGCTGCGATATAGGCAATGGTTCCACCTCCGCCTACATCAACTTTACCAAGCTCAGCTGTCTGGAACGCAACTTCATGGCTGTCAAAAATATTTCTGACTCTTGCCACATATTCTGCATTTGCATCATTTGAGCCGGATTTACCTCTTGCTCCGGTAAATTTATTCAACACGATACCTCTTCCAAGATAAGCTGCATTCTTTTTCTCAAATGCCTCCCCAAAAGCCGGATCATAGCCTGCGCTTACATCAGAGGAAAGCATACTGGAATTCTTCAGAGTTCTTCTCAATCTCAGATCACTGTAGCATCCCATTGCATCCAGAAGTTCGGCCACTGCGTTCTCAAAGAAACGTGACTGCATACCGGTGGCGCCTACGCTCCCAATCTCTTCTTTATCAGTAAACAGACAGCAGGAAGTGTGTTTCGGAGTTTCCATCTCAAGCATTGCGAGCAGAGAAGTATATGCACACACTCTGTCATCCTGTCCATAAGCAGCGATCATACTTCTGTCCAGACCACACTCTCTCGCCTTTCCTGCCGGTACGATCTCCAGCTCTGCGGAAAGAAAATCTTCCTCTTCCATATCATACTTATCTTTAAGGATATTTAATACATTCTGTTTTACTGCTTCTTTCTTCTTATCATCTTCCAGGTCTTTCAGTGGTCTGCTGCCGATCAGGATGTCCAGATTCTCTCCCTCGATCACTTCTGCTGCTTTTTTCTGCATCTGCTTTCCTGCAAGATGGATCAGAAGATCTGTAATATATACGATGGGATCGTCCTCATCCTCACCGATATTTACTTCTGCTGTACTTCCGTCTTTTTTTACCACTACACCATGAATCGCCAGAGGAAGAGTCACCCACTGGTATTTCTTAACACCGCCATAATAATGGGTATCCAAATATGCCAGATCCGTATCCTCATATAATGGATTCTGTTTAACATCAAGACGTGGAGAATCAATGTGTGCTCCCAGAATATTCATTCCCTCAGAAATATCATCCTGTCCGATATGAAACAGTGCAATGATCTTCTTCATTCCAACTGTATAAACTTTATCTCCTGCTTTCAGTTTCTCACCCTTCGCAGTCTTCTCTTCCAGAGATTCATAACCTGATGCCTGTGCTTCTCTGATGATCTGTGTCACACATTCACGCTCTGTTTTTCCCACATTAAGAAAATTACGATACGCTTTTGCAACCTGCTCCAGTTCTTTTTCTTCTGCTTCTGTATAAGAAAGCCATGCATTTCTGCGTTCCATTTACTGTTCCACCTTTCTTTATGACTGTCATTCATAGTATTGCTTTGATAACGGTAACTATTCATCAGTTCGCTGTTATGTGATGGTACTGAACAATTACCTGTTTTTCATTATAAAACATCCTCTGAAGATTTTCCATATGATTAATATTTATTTGTCAGTGGACATTATGATTCATTTCCGCTATAGTTGATGGCAGGTTAATGTTTCTCCTCTCAAATTCATTATTTGCGAGGATTATTATAAAAATATCTGCAATACCAGGAGGTTCTGTCATGAAAAATTCAGAGGAACTGCGTCAGCAGCTTCGTTCCATAAACCGCAAAAGTTATCCGGCATATAAAGGGCTGAAAGGTCTGTATCATTTTGGAAATTATATTCTGTCCATCGACCATGTGCAGGGAGATCCTTTTGCTTCTCCCTCTCATGTCAGCATTCAGATTTCACACAGAGATGCCGGATTTCCCGTCGAATATTATAAAGATACGCTTACCGGGACTACTCTTTGTGACTATCTTACACGTCAGTTTGAAAAACAGGTCAGTCAGTACAGCTTTCGTGCAAAAGGCTCCGGCAAAAGCGGCCTGCTCACTGTCAGTCATTGTGGTCAGGAGATTCTTTCCCGGACAGCCTGTGAAATAACAGAAAAAGGCATAACCGCCCGCTTTTTTGTGGGCTTCCCTGCTAATGGCCGCACGATCAATGCCACTGAACTGGAGAAAATCCTTTTTGATTTTCTGCCTGTATGCATTCAAAAATCCTTTTTCTATTCCAGCCTTAATGCAAAGGAATTACAGAATTATATAGAGCTTGCAGAGGATCAGGAATTTATCCGTCAGACGCTGCCCGCAAAAAATCTCTGCGCATTCATAGCCGACGGCTCCATCCTCCCAAGAGAAAGCGGTATTTCCTCCCGCCCTATGAAAGCTTCCGTTCCCTTTACTTCTCCGGACAGTCTGCGCATTTCCATAAATCTTCCCCATAAAGGAAAAATCACAGGCATGGGGATTCCAAAGGGAATCACTCTGATCGTAGGCGGTGGATATCATGGCAAATCCACGCTTCTGAATGCACTTGAACTTGGTGTATACAATCATATCCCCGGAGATGGACGTGAATACGTGATCACAGATGCAACTGCTGTCAAACTGCGTTCAGAAGATGGCCGTTTTATCAAGGATGTGGATATTTCCATGTTTATAAATGATCTTCCAAACAAGAAAGATACCCGCTGTTTCTCTACACTGGATGCCAGTGGAAGCACTTCACAGGCAGCCGGTATCGCAGAAAGCATGGAAGCCGGAAGCCACCTTTTTCTTCTTGACGAAGACACCTCCGCAACTAACTTCATGGTTCGTGATGCTTTCATGCAGCAGGTTATCCAGCGTGAGAAAGAGCCGATCACTCCGTTTCTGGAGCGTGCAGAGGATCTTTATAAAAAAGCAGGGATTTCTACAATTCTTGTTGCCGGAAGTTCCGGGGCATTCTTTCATATTGCAGATACAATTATCCAGATGGACAATTACATTCCAAGAGATATTACAGCTTCTGTCAAAAAATTATGCAGCCAATATCCTCTGCCTGCTATTTCAGTTACTGATTTTCAGCTTCCGCACAGCCATCGCATTATGAGCAGACCTGCCGAATCTTCTAAGCGCCTCAGACATAACAGTCGTGGAAATCATTCCGATTCCGGTGCCGCAAAACCTGAGCGCCTGAAAACCAGAATCTCCGGAACAGATGGCTTCTCTCTCGGCAGACAGGAGATTGATCTCCGCTATACAGAACAGCTTATTGACGCAGAACAGACCGCTGCCTTAGGTCTCCTGCTGAAATATGCAGTTGAACATCTGGCAGACGGCAGACGTACCCTGCCTGAGATTGTGCAGTTTCTCTGGAAAAATCTCTCTTTACATGGTCTGTCCTTCTTTACGGAGAATCAAAAAATTTCCTGTGGTTACGCTACTCCCCGTATTCAGGAAATTTATGCCTGTCTTAATCGTTACAGAGGTTTATAAGAAAGAATCCTGCTTCAGTGACATAATAAAATCACCGCTTCTCCGTCGATCTTGTCGGCTAAGCGGTGATTCACGTTCATTTTACACTTTTTAGGGAAAGGAAAGATTTTCTCTTAAGGTACGTCATTTCCTTAAGATGTAAATATCATAACCTATAAATGTGAGAGAAATTTGTCTAATTTCTAATATAATTATAAAATTTATAAAAAAACTGCAAAAGTTTGTTACTGTTCACTCCGTTCTCAGCAACACAAAAATTTTACACTTTTAGAAATTTTGCAGGAATCAGTTGCATCTCCCTTTCAATCCGTTATAATATTAGATGTATGTAACTATTTAATAATCAAAGAAATCTCTGCGGAACAGTTATCTGATATAGAGCTGCATAACACAACAAAGGTTAGTACATCGTTTTCGAAATAACTATACCACTCACTTGTCTGCAAATCCGATTGCACAGGTATAAAAGCCTCAGCGTAGCCCGTACGCCTGCGTTTTTATACCTGCACACTCGAATCCGCATCCTATGCGATTGGTATAATTATTTACGAAACGATGTACCAGGAAAGAGGAAAATAAATGTTTAGAAAAATAGATAAAACCAGTACCTTCAACGATGTTCTGAAACAAATTATCGAAAAAATCCAAAACGGAGAATTACAACCCGGCGACGCACTTCCTGCTGAACGTATTCTGGCCGAAGAATTCGGAATCTCCAGACCAGCATTACGAGAAGTCCTGAAGGCTCTTTCCCTGCTCGGGATTACTGTCAGCGTACATGGCGGTGCCAATTATATTGCAAATGATCTTCACAGCTGTCTTACTGAACCTCTGTCTATCATATTTCAAATGTACAACAGCAAAATTCAGGATGCATCGCAACTTCGAGGCGCACTGGAAAGCAAAGCTGCTTTTCTCGCCGCCCAAAACTGTACACCGCTGGATGCTGCTGAACTCCAGCTTATCATTGCCAGACTGGACAGCACTCAGGATGAAAAAATCCGCGGTGATCTGGATCGTGATCTGCATCTGAAAATTGCTCAGATTTCTGCCAATCCATTAATACTGAGTGTCTTAAATGCCTCTGCACAGATTACCGAAAATATGATCGTTGGAATACGTTCCTATCTTATGCAGAAAAATAACGATGCACCGGAGATTGATTCCCAGCACACTCGGCTTGTTCAGGCAATAACCAATAATGATGCACCTCTTGCAGAAAAAGTTATGAACGAACATATGCATACTATAGAATATCTCCTGAATGAAATTACGTCTGACAACCTCACAATTTCTGATAACGTTCAACAACCATAAATTATCCTGATCATGTTATCAAAAATTATATGAAACCTATGGCAATCCTCTAAAATCATACTTTATCTGGAGAATTGCCATATCTGCTTTACAATCATTCTGTTTCTTCACTGAAAATCTCGCACATCAGCCTTGCCCCTGTTTTAAATCCCATGGCAAAACTTTCTTCCAGCTCCTGTGGATATATTTCCATATGTTTATTCATCAGTTCATCCAGTTCTTCAGCAAGCTCATCTGTCAGTTGAACTCTCAATTTCTGATAGTACTGGTATGCCTTCTCTTTTTTCTCTTTACATAAATCATCATGCATTACTGACATTTCATTTTTTTCTCTATTGTCATTATCCATATACATACCATACAATTTCCGAATCACATTTTCCATATATTTACCCAGTCTCTCTGAAAATATTTATTTACTGCATTCTGATGTTACAAGTATTCCCCACATATTCATAACTCACTCATACTATCGCATCAAATTAATTCTTACAACAGTCTCGCAGGATAACCTTTCTATTTCAAAGCGGAGAAAAGTAATACTAATATGTATTATAAATTTGTGTTATATCAATGTCAATCCTGTGTAACTATACTTTATATCATAACAGTGATTACGGAGATCAAAATTAGAATAAGCAATATCAATTATGATAACCATTCACTAATAAATGTTTATACAGGAGGGATAATCATGCCAAACGACTTTATTGTCCGGCCAAAATGTACAGATAAAAAAGAAGACAAATCAATCACCATGACCATTCGCCTTGAACGTGAACTGCAGGAACAATATGATGACTTGTCTGCCAAAAGCGGACGCTCAAGAAATGAATTAATGTGCATGGCACTCCGCTATGCTCTTGATAATCTGAAATTTATCGAATAAATTATATGTATATGCGGAAAAAAGTCCCTGAAAATATCTGAATAAATGAATGATTATTTAAGTATTGTATAAAATAATGTTATAATTGACGAACTAATACTCATAGATATACAATTACTTCAATAACAGCAATAAATTATCTGACATTATTTACCATATTACTTTATACAGGGAGGTTTTTTTATGCATTCATTATCAGATTCTACTCAGGGATACACTTACACCATTAAATGGATGTTCGGACTGCCGGAAGTTATGAAATCCATGCACGATATGGATATTCATGAAGGCAGCACGATTCGTGTTCTCCGCAAATTCCACGATTCTCTGATCATTTCCTCTGCAAACCGAAAGATTGTTCTTGGAAATGAAGTTGCAGACAGAATACAGGTATAGTGCTTTATATTTAAATGTGGCGAAATTTACAAGACAAAGGCCGGATAAATGCTGTAACATTCAGCATTTATCCGGCTTATTCTTATCTCTGTTCTATCAGGCATCAGTTTTCCGTCTTAATAATTGTTCTCTGAATTATAAGAAGAAAGAGGCGCAAATAAGGTATACAACTGTAAACATTGTATTCAAGTGCGTTTAAACCTATAAGCAAAAAAAATAAGAGAAACGCTGTAAAATCAACGTTTCTCTCACTTAAAATCATGCCGCAGACCGGAATCGAACCGGTACGGGTATCACTACCCACGGGATTTTAAGTCCCGGGCGTCTGCCAGTTCCGCC
>PPYE01385769.1_pt1 | contig 10657 bp, 5 predicted proteins | sample 1559881 | NCBI WGS metagenome assembly PPYE01 (sample SAMN08240022, study PRJNA423297) | Human gut metagenome, whole genome shotgun sequencing project.
TTACTGATTATACCATGCATCTGCTGGATAATGTAAAAAAGATCCACTTCATCGGCTGCGGCGGCAGCGGTATGTATCCGCTGATCCAGATCCTCACTGCCAAGGGATATGATATCTCCGGCAGCGATGTGCTGGACGGCAGCATCATCCGCTCGGAGCGGGAGATGGGCGTGAAGGTCAGCCTGGGTCATGCTGCGGACAACGTGATCGGCTCTGACCTGGTGGTCTACTCTGCCGCCATTGCCAAGGACAACGTGGAGCTGAACGCTGCCGCTTCCTATGGCATCCCCACTGTGGAGCGCAGCGTTCTGCTGGGCTATGTGAGCCGCCTGTACAAGGACAGCATCTGCGTTTCCGGCACCCACGGCAAGACCACCACAACTTCCATGATCACCACCGCACTGGAGCTGGCAGGCCGTGATCCCTCTGCAGTCATTGGCGGCAAGCTGCCCCTCATCGGCGGCTACGGCAAGGCCGGCAAGGGTGATGATGTCGTCATCGAGGCCTGCGAGTTCTCCGAGACCTTCCTCAAGCTGACTCCCTATATGTCCGTGGTGCTGAACATCGATAACGACCATCTGGACTATTACGGCAGCATGGGCGAGCTGAAGTTTGCCTTCAAGCGCTTTGCCCTGATGACCCATTTTATGATCTTTGCCAATGCGGACGACAAGAACACCATGGATGTCATGTACACCCTGGACCGCCGCGTGCGCACCTTTGCCATTGACAATGCGGCCGACTATCGTGCTGTCAACGTGCAGGAGTACAAGCCCGGCTTCTTTGAATTTGATCTGAAGGAGTGGGATACCAAGGAGATGGGCCACATCCGTCTGGCAGTGCCGGGCCGCCACAACATTTACAATGCACTGGCCATGTGTGCTGTCTGCCGCTCTGTGGGCCTGACCGTGGAGGAGTGCGCCAACGCTGCCCTGAACTTCAAGGGGGCAGGCCGCCGCTTTGAGGTCTACGGCGAGTGCAACGGCGCGGTGGTCGTGGACGACTACGCCCACCATCCCACCGAGATCCGCGCGACCCTGAACACCGCCAAGGAGCTGGGCTACAATCGTGTCATCGCAGTCCATCAGCCGTTTACATACAGCCGGACCAAGATGCTGTTCAACGACTTTGTGGATGTGTTCAAGATCCCTGATATCACGGTGATCACCCCCATCATGGGCAGCCGCGAGCCCAACGACCCCACCATTACCAGCGCAAAGCTGGCGGCGCAGATCCCCAACTCTGTGCTGGTGGACAGCTTGGAGGCTGCTGCTGACTGGGTCAAACAGAACGCCCGGGAGGGTGATCTGGTCATCACTCTGGGCTGCGGCGATATCTATAAGGCCAGCAAGATGATGGTGAAGAAAGACTGATCGTTTGGAATAGCTGAAAGCCGCCGGGTCAAAAACGCCCGGCGGCTTTTGGCTGCCGGACGTTTCACAGACCGACCCGGTCTGCAATACCACCCTGCGAAAGCGCCCTGCCGGGAGACCGGCGGGGCGTTTTTGCGCTATGGGATGGGTGTGATGAAAAATATCTCAAAAATTTTACACAAATCAGACCCGGAAGGGTGGCGGCGGGGGTGGGATTCTGCTATACTGATTCTGGTACGAAAAGGAGGAGAGAGGATATGCCATCTACGTATGCACACCGCCGCTTTGGTGCGGATGTTCTGGTGCAGCTGCCCAGGGAGCTGCGGGAAAAGATCACCCCGTACCGGTCGCTGTATGATATGGGCCTGCACGGGCCTGATCTGATGTTCTACTACCGGGCATTGCAGTCCAACCCCGTGAACCGGCTGGGCAACGCCATGCACGAGCAGCCGGGCCGGGTGTTCTTTACCCGGGCCCGGGGTGTGGTGAACACGGCCCGCAACAAGAATGCTGCGTTGGCCTATGCGCTGGGGTTCGTCTGCCACTTTGCACTGGACAGCACCTGCCACCCCTATGTGGAGCGCTACACCCGGGAAAGCGGTGTGAGCCACTGCGAGATCGAGACGGAGTTTGACAACCAGCTGATGCGGGAGGACGGGCTTGACCCGATGCACTTTTTCACGGCGGGGCATATCCGCCCCAACCGGGAGTTTGCAAAGATCATTGCGCCGTTCTACGAAAATGTCACGGCAGACGAGACCTACGGAGCCATGCGGGGCATGGTGCGGGTGCACCATCTGCTGCAGGCTACCAGCCCGGTCAAGCGCTGGGTGGTGTTGACGGCCCTGAAAGCGGCAGGTACCTATGATGTCATGCACGGGCTGGTGGCGAACCTCCAGCCCAATCCCCGGTGCGAGGCCAGCGACAAAGAGCTGGAAGTGCTGTATCAGCAGGCTCTCCCGCTGGCAGTGCGGCTCATCACGGAATATGTGGAAGGGCTCTCCAACGGCGCACCGCTGGACAAGGCCTATGACCACACCTTCGGAGAATTTTGAGAGGAATGCAAATGAACGAAGCAAAGCAAAAAATTTGCCTGACCAGCCTGGAACGGGCGTGGATCTTATACGATGTGGGCAACTCGGCGTTTGTGCTGCTGGTGGCAACGCTGATCCCCATCTTCTTCAACGCACTGGCTGAGGAGGGCGGCCTGAGCTCGGTGGAGTATCTGGCCTACTGGGGCTATGCAGCCTCGGCGGTCACAGTCATCACGGCGGTGCTCAGCCCGATCCTTGGCACACTGGCCGATACCCGCAACTTCAAAAAGCCCATCTTCACCTTCTGCGTGGCAGTGGGTGTGATCGGCTGCTGCGCCATGGGGATGGCAAGTACCTGGCTGCCGTTCCTGCTCATCTTCATCTTTGCCAAGGTGGGTTTTTCGGGCAGTCTGGTGTTCTATGACTCCATGCTCAGCGATGTGACTGTGCCGGACCGGATGGATGAGGTCTCCTCCAAAGGCTATGCCTGGGGTTACATTGGCAGCTGTGTGCCCTTTGTGGTCTGTCTGGCGCTGGTGCTGGGGGCCGGGAGCATCGGTATCTCCCAGATGACAGCGCTGAACCTTGCCCTCTTTATCACCGCCGTCTGGTGGCTGGTGACCACCCTGCCCCTGCTGCGCCAGTATAAGCAGGTGCACTTTGTGGAGGTGCGGGAACATGCCATCCGGCAGAGCTTTGCCCGCATCGGCCACACCCTCCGCCACCTGAAAGAGGACAGGCAGGTATTCTGGTTCCTGCTGGCCTTTTTCTGCTACATCGATGGCGTATACACCATCATCGATATGGCCACGGCCTACGGCACGGCCCTGGGGCTGGACACCACCGGCCTGCTGCTGGCGCTGCTGGTCACCCAGATCGTGGCCTTCCCCTCGGCACTGGTGTTCGGGCGGCTGAGCGGGCAATACCCCTCGGGCACCCTCATCCCGGTCTGCATCGCAGCCTACGCGGGCATTGCGCTGTTTGCCTTTTTCCTGAAGCACCAGTGGCAGTTCTGGGTGCTGGCCGTTGTGGTGGGCATGTTCCAGGGCGGCATCCAGGCGCTGAGCCGGAGCCATTTTGCCAAGATCATCCCGCCGGAAAAATCGGGCGAGTATTTCGGTCTGTTCGATATCTGCGGCAAGGGCGCATCCTTTCTGGGCACCATGATCGTCAGTGTGGGCAGCCAGCTGACCGGCAGCGCCAATGTGGGCGTGGGCAGCCTGATCGTGCTGTTCATTGTGGGATTCGTACTGTTCCGGGTGTCGGATCAAAAGTAAAAACAACCCTCTCAGTCAAAGCCTTCGGCTTTGCCAGCTCCCCCGAAGAGGGAGCCTTTTTCATGTCCCCGGAAGCTGGCTCACCCTCTCCGTCAGCGCTGGCGCGCTGCCACCTCTCCCGAAGGGCGAGGCCTTGGCAGTGATTGCAAAGTCTGTGGTTTCGTCAGAAGCTCCCCCTTTGGGGGAGCTGGCGCGAAGCGCCTGAGAGGGTGAGGACGCTCACCTTTTTTGTTCGTTGCGTCTTACCGGAAGGCGTGGTACAATAGGGCCAAACACTTTGAAAAAATATGACCCAAAGGAGAAACAACATGAACTATCCCGGTTATACGCTGGTGCGCCGCGAGGACTGCCCGGAACAGCACGGTGTGCTGACGGTTCTGAACCACGATGTGAGCGGGGCCACTGTCCTGCTGGTGGAGAACGAGGACACCAACAAGGCGTTCGGCATCGGCTTCGGCACCTTCCCCTCCGACGACACCGGTGTGTTCCACATTCTGGAGCACTCGGTGCTGGCGGGCAGCGAGAAGTACCCCGTGACCTCGCCTTTTTTGCAGCTGCTCAAGAGCAGTATGGCCTCCTTCCTGAACGCCATGACCTTCTCGGACAAGACGGTGTATCCCTTTGCCACCCCCAACGAGACCGACTTCAGGAACCTGATGGACGTGTACCTGAACGCCGTGTTCTGCCCGCTGGCCATGGTGGACAAGGCCGTGTTCGAGCAGGAGGGCTGGCACCGGGACGCGGACGGCACGGTGAGCGGTGTGGTCTACAATGAGATGCAGGGTGCGCTGGCCTCCCCGGACGCGCAGCTGCAGAACGCGCTGGAGCGGGCCATGTTCCCGGATACGGCCTACGGCTTTGTGTCCGGCGGCGACCCGGCCTCCATCCCGGCCCTGACCTATGAAAAATACCAGCGGGTGTACCGCCGCCATTACAGTGCCGACAACTGCTGCATCACCCTGTACGGCAAGATGGATATGGCCGAGAAGCTGGCGTTTCTGGATGAGCACTATCTGAGCAGGATGCCCAAGGGCACCAGCCGCCCCCGGCTGACGGTGCAGGACCAGCAGAACGGTGTGCGTGTGCACATCCCGTACTACACCGAAAACCCCGAGCCGGATCAGGTGCAGTGTGCGCTGGCCTGGTACACCGGCGCGTTTGCTGACCGGGAGCGCCAGCTGGGCGTGGAGATCCTGCTGGATGCCCTGCTGGGCACCAACCAGTCCCCGCTGAAGGCAGCTCTGCTGGAGCAGAAGCTGGGTGCGGATATTGACATTGGCTTTGACGACAGCACCCTGCAGCCCACGCTGGAGCTGGTGCTGCGGGGGGCCACCGCAGAGACGGCCCCCAAATTTGCAGCTGGCGTGAAACAGGCTGTGACCGACCTGCTGGCAGGGGGCATCCCCGAGGAACTGCTGCTGGCCAGCCTGAATGCCATGGAGTTTGCCTCCCTGGAGCGCCCGGGCAGCCTGCCCGACGGTGTGCTGGATGCCATCTATGCCGCCACCGGCTGGCTCCACACCGGCGACCCGGCCCTGCTGCTCCACACCGACAAACTGTTTGCTTCCCTGCGGGAGAAGCTCTCCACCGGCTGGTTCAACGACCTGCTGAAGGATCTGCTGCTGGCCGAGCCGGTGCAGGTGATCCAGACCCCGGCCCTGCCCAAGAAGGACGAAGAGGATGCTGCCCCTGCCCGCAACGACGGCAAGCTGGCGCTGGACCATCCGCTGACCGTGGCCGACCTGGGCGACGGTGACAGGAGCGCTGCCGGTACGGTGGAGCCGCTGGCCGGTACGGAGCTGCTGCACCACCCCTCCAAGGGCAGCCTGTATCTGAATTTCTACTACGACCTGGGCGAGTGCACCCCGGAAGAGGTGCAGTATCTTGACCTGCTGACCGATATTCTGGACGAGCTGGATACCCCGGAGCACACTGCCCGGGAGCTGCAGACCCAGCGCGCCACCTGGCTGGGCAACAGCATGGCCTGCATCAGCTTCTGGACCGGGCGGCAGGAGGGCAGCCCCTGCCACGCAAAGCTTACCTGGAACATGAGCCTGTTGGAGCGGAATCTGGACAAGGCCATTGCGCTGGGCAGTGAGTACCTCTACAAGACCTGTCTGACCGGCCCCAAGGCCGAGGAAGCCTTTGCCCGGGTGCTGAGCCAGCAGAAGCTGAATATGGAGCAGCAGTTCATCCGGCAGGGCAACCAGTACGCTGCCGTGCGTGCCGCCGCCCACTACTCAGTGGAGTATGCCCTGAGTGAGCGGTGCAGCGGCGTGACCGGGTACCACTTCCTGTGCGGCCTGCTGGAACAGGCCGACTGGGCCGCCATGGGCAAAAAGCTGGAGGCGGTGCGGGAAAAGGTGCTGAACCATGCAGCCCTGACCGTCAGCCTGCATGGCAGTGAGGAAGCGCTGGCAAAGCTGCGTGCCCTGCTGCCCGGCAGTGCTTTTGCTGCCCAGGGCCGTACCGCTGCCAGGCCCTACACGGAGGTGCTGACTGCCCCCGTGAACGAGGCCTTTATCATTGACGGCGGCGTGAACTATGATATCCTGACCTGGCCCATGGAGCGGCAGGCCGACCGCCGGGTGCTGGCCCGCATTATGAGCTACGAATACCTGTGGCACAACATCCGTGAGGTGGGCGGCGCTTACGGCACCGGAATGCTGACCCGTGCCCAGACCGAGGGACTGTACACCTACCGTGACCCCCACCTGACCGAGAGCTACGAGACCTTTGCCAAGGCCCCCGAGGTGCTGGCAAGCCGGGAGTACACCGAAAAAGACCTGACCGAGTTCATCGTGGGTGCGGTGTCCGAGATGGATTCGCCCAAAAAGCCCAACGCTGAGGCCAAGGAGCTGGACCGCCGGTACTTCTGCGGCATCACCGATGCCATGCTGGCCGCGGACCGCAAGGCCATGTGCAGCGTGACAGCTGAAACGATCCGGGCACAGGCCGCAGATCTTGCAGACCGGATGGCAAACGCCACCCGTGTGGCCTTTGGCAGCAAGGACGCTGTGGAAGCAGGCAAGCAGCTGTTTGACCGTATCGAGACCCTGTAAGCAGAACCGAAACTGAATCTGTAACGAAAGCAGGCACTCTGCCTTTGCCCCGGACGGGGCGGGCGGAGTGCCTGCTTTTTTGTGCAAAAGGCGCTTCACGCACCTGATGTGCCTGCGCGTGAAAAATCCGGGAGAAAAACGGAGATTTCTGCACGATGCGATACAGCGATAAAAAATGAAAGATTATTTTATACGAATTGGATTCTACGACGCTAAAAGTACAAAACGGCCCTGAAAAAGTGCGCGCTGTTGCAGGGGACGAAAAGCTGGTATCCTTGTGCCAAGCCAAACAGAAAGGATGTGAGAACACAGGATGGCGCAAGCAAAACAGCCGGGCAGGGACAAGAGCCTTGCCAGCCTGCACAAGGCCACCGACACTCTGAGCACCATGCTGGCGCAGGAGGTCAAGGAGCTGAACGCCCGGCAGAAGGCCCAGCGTGGCGATGGCTCCGACCCCGCCCTGATGAAGGGGCTCAAGGAGGCCACGGCGGTGCTGAAGGATCTGGCCGCGGTGGCCAAGACCCTGAACGATCAGGGTGCGGATGCCGAGGCCCGGGCGTGCGGCGTGGTGCTTCTGCCAGCCGTGGAGGACGTATGAATGCAGAGATCGTATGGCGGCCCCAGCCCCGGCAGGCGGAGTTCATGCGCCGCCCGGAACCGGAAGCCCTGTACGGGGGCGCGGCAGGCGGCGGCAAGAGTGACGCGCTGGTGATCGAGGCCCTGCGGCAGGTGCACATCCCCCACTATCGGGGGCTCATCCTGCGCAAGACCTACCCCCAGCTCAGTGATCTGGTGGACAAGAGCATGGCCTACTACAAGCGGGCTTTTCCCACGGCGCAGTACAACGCCACCAGCCATGTGTGGGTGTTCCCCAGCGGGGCAAAGATCTACTTTGGTTCCATGCAGTACACCAAGGACCGCACAAATTATCAGGGCAAGGCCTTCGACTTCATCGGGTTCGATGAGCTGACCCATTTCGAGTGGGAAGAGTACAGCTATATGATGAGCCGCAACCGCCCTACCGGCCCGGGCACCCGGGTCTACCTGCGGGCCACCACCAATCCCGGCGGTGTGGGGCACGGCTGGGTGAAAGCCCGGTTCATCACGCCTGCCCCGCCCGGCACCCCCATTGTGGAGCAGTTCCCGGTGCGGATGCCGGACGGAACCGAGAAAGTGCTGGAGCGGGCAAGGGTGTTTATCCCGTCCAGCGTGTTCGACAACCCCGCTCTGCTGGAAAATGACCCGGACTACCTTGCCAGTCTGGCAAGCCTGCCCGAAGCGGAAAAGCAGGCCCTGCTCTATGGCAGCTGGGACAGCTTTTCGGGGCAGGTATTCACCGAGTGGCGGAACGACCCGGGGCATTATCAGGACCAGCGCTGGACCCATGTCATTGCGCCCTTTGCCATCCCCAGACACTGGAAGATCTACCGGGGGTACGATTTCGGTTTCTCGAAGCCGTTCTCAGTGGGGTGGTACGCGGCGGATGAGGAGGGCAGGCTTTACCGCATCAAGGAGCTGTACGGCTGCACGGGCCGCCCCAACGAGGGCCTGCGCATCGATCCGGTGGAGCAGGCAAGGCGGATCCGGGAGGCAGAGCAGAACGACCCGATGCTCAAGGGCCGCACCATTCTGGGGGTGGCTGACCCCGCTATCTTTGATGAGAGCCGGGGCGAGAGCATTGCCGCCATGATGGAGCGAGGCCCCCATTTTCTCCACTGGATCCCCGGTGACCACACCCGGCTGGCGGGGAAGATGCAGTTCCACTACCGGCTGGCGTTCGATGGGGAGGGGCGGCCCATGTTTCAGGTGTTCAACACCTGCAGGCACTTCATCCGCACCCTCCCGAACCTGGTCTATGACGAGAGTAATGTGGAGGACATCGACACCCGGCAGGAGGATCATATCTATGACGAGTGCCGCTATGTGCTGATGGAAAATCCCATCTCCCCGCCCCGGCAGACCGTGCAGCCTCCGGTGGGGGACGACCCGCTGGAGCTGCACCGGAGAGCGAGATTTTACAGGGTATAAACCTCTCAGGCGCTTCGCGCCAGCTCCCCTGGTAGGGGAGCCAAGAAACGTTCTTGCCTCTCCTATTGGGAGAGGTGGCATTGCGAAGCAATGACGGAGAAGTTGGACAAAGACGAAACCTGCCTGAGAGGCAGCAAGGAGGTAAACTTGGAAAATATTATGGACGTGATCGGTACAGAGCAGGTGGCCGAAGCCACTGCCATTTTACAGAAATACAAGGCCGGAAAGGCCGCGCTGGACAAACGCATTGTGGACAACGAGCTGTGGTTCCGGATGGGACACTGGAAGAACTACCAGAACCCCATGATGGAGGGCAAGCCCCAGCCTGCCAGTGGGTGGCTGTTCAACAGCATTGCCAACAAGCACGCCGATGCCATGGACAATTACCCGGCCCCCAACGTTCTGCCCCGGGCGGCAGACGATGCGCAGACCGCACAGGTGCTTTCCAGCATCCTGCCGGTGGTGCTGGAGCAGGCAGACTATGAACAGGTGTACAGCGACACTTGGTGGCGCAAGCTCAAGCAGGGCACCGGGGTCAAGGGCGTGTTCTGGGACCCGGAGGCCCGGGGCGGCGTGGGAGAGATCGCCATCCGGCCCATGAACCTGCTCATGCTCTACTGGGAGCCGGGCGTGGCAGATATCCAGGCCTCGCCCCACTTTTTCTCCCTGAGCATGGAGAACACAAAACAGCTGGAAAGCCGCTGGCCCCAGCTGAAGGGCCACAGCGCCAGTGTGCTGGATGTGCCCCGTTTTCTCCACGACGGCGGGCTGGACACCACCGAAAAAAGCGTGGTGGTGGACTGGTACTACAAAAAGCCGGACGAGGCCGGACGCACCCTGCTCCACTACTGCAAGTTCTGCAACGGTGTGGTGCTCTACGCCAGCGAGAACGACCCGGCCCTTGCCGGGCGGGGCTTCTACGACCACGGGAAATATCCCTTCGTGTTCGACCCGCTGTTTATGGAAGAGGACAGCCCGGCGGGCTTTGGCTATATCGATGTGATGAAGGAATGCCAGACCGCCATCGACAGGATGAACCATGCCATGGATGAAAATGTCCTGCTGGCATCCAAGCAGCGGTATGTGCTCAGCGACACGGCGGGCGTGAACGAGGAGGAACTGGCGGATCTCAGCCGGGACATCGTCCATGTGGCCGGGCGGCTGGGAGACGAGAGTTTCCGTCCATTGCAGACCGCCGGTTTGCAGGGAAACAGCCTGAGCTACCGCAACAGCCGCATTGAGGAGCTGAAGGAGATCAGCGGAAACCGGGATATGACCCAGGGCGGCACCGCAGGCGGCGTGACGGCGGCAAGTGCCATTGCGGCCCTGCAGGAGGCGGGCAGCAAGCTCTCCCGCGATATGCTCAAAAGTGCCTACCGGGCCTTTGCAAGGGAGTGCTACCTCATCATTGACCTGATGCGGCAGTTTTACGATGAGGAGCGGGTGTTCCGTGTCATCGGGCCTGCCGGAGGCAGAGAGTTCGTGCCCTTTTCCGGGGCAGCGCTGCGTGCCCGCCCCATGGGGCTGATGGGCGGCGTGGAGCTGGGAAGCCGGGAACCGGTGTTTGATATCGTGGTGAGCGCTGAGAAGAAATCCACCTTCAGCCGCCTTTCCCAGAATGAAACGGCGAAGGAGTGCTACCAGCTGGGTTTCTTTGCACCCCAGAATGCCGACGCGGCCCTGGCGGCACTGGAGATGATGGACTTTGAGGGCATCGAAAAAGTGCGCCAGAGGGTGCGGCAGAACGGCACGCTGGCACAGAAGCTGACGGCGGCCCAGATGCAGATCGCGCGGTTCAACGAGAAATTGAGCGGCGCGGAGGAAAATCTGAGCACAAGAGCATTGGCGAAGAACCTCTCCGGCGCTTTGCGCCAGCTCTCCTA
>PPYE01456414.1_pt1 | contig 10657 bp, 6 predicted proteins | sample 1559881 | NCBI WGS metagenome assembly PPYE01 (sample SAMN08240022, study PRJNA423297) | Human gut metagenome, whole genome shotgun sequencing project.
ATTCCGAGCAGCTCCTCCTCGGCGATCGTCGCAGGCTTGCGGATCGTCGTGTTACGAATCCCCACCTCGGCCGAAGCCTTGGCCTTGCCCGTCACATAACTCACGCTGGCGGGGTCCTCGCCCACGAGAATCACCACCAGATGCGGCACACGCCCGTATTTCGCGGGAAAGTCCTTCACTTTCTCCGCCATCTCGGCCTTCAACCGGGCCGACAACTCTTTTCCGCTGATTATCATATCCGTATAATAATAATTACATTCTTACGGTCTTCACAGGTCCGCATCACGCCCGCACCGAACCTCCGGCCGGCAGGCCGCTCCGGCAACCCTGCGTACCCACCGTCATTCGTTCTCCAGCGCCCAATGGCCGATGTCGGTGCGGTGGAAGAGGTTGTCGCATTCGATCCGCTCCACATCGCGCAGCGCGGCGGCACGCGCCTCGGCCAGCGTCGCCCCGCGTCCCACGACGAACAGGACCCGGCCGCCGGCCGTCACGATCCGGTCGCCGTCGGCCTTCGTGCCCATGTGATAAACCGTCCCTTCGACCCGGTCCAGCCCCCTGATTTCATACCCCTTCTCATAGCTTCCGGGATAGCCTTTCGACGCCAGTACGATACCCAGCGCCGGCACGTCGTCCCACTCGATCCGCGCATCGCGTCCGTCGGCCACGGCGCAGAAGATATCCACGATGTCGCTTTTCAGCCGCGGCAGCACGACCTCCGTCTCGGGGTCCCCGAAGCGGGCGTTGAACTCGATCACCTTGATGCCGCCGGCCGTCTTCATCAGTCCGCCGTAGAGCACTCCCTCGAAAGGAGCCCCTTCGGCAACCATCGCCTCGGCCACGGGGCGCATGATCCGCTCCACGGCCTCCCGTTCGTCCTCCTCCGTGATGAACGGCAGCGGCGAATAGGCCCCCATGCCGCCCGTGTTCGGCCCCCTGTCGCCGTCGTAGGCGCGCTTGTGATCCTGCGAGAGAACCATCGGCCAGACGCGGCGGCCCGAGACGAAGCACAGCAGCGAGAACTCGGGACCTTCGAGGTAATCCTCCACGACCACGCGTCCCTTGCCGAACTTGTCGTCGAGCAGCATGTCCCGCAGCGCCGCCCCGGCCTCCTCCATCGTCTGCGCGATCACCACGCCCTTGCCGGCGGCCAGTCCGTCGTACTTGAGCACGGCAGGCAGCGGACGGGAGGAGACATAGGCCATCGCCTCGCCGTAGTCCGAGAAGGTGCGGTAACCGGCCGTCGGAATGCCGTGGCGGGCCATCAGGTCCTTGGCGAACTCCTTCGACGACTCGATGCGCGCGGCGGCCTTCGTCGGACCGAAAATCCGCAGCCCCGCCGCCCTGAAACAATCCACGACACCCGCCGCCAGCGACGCCTCGGGTCCCACGACCGTCAGCCCGACGCCGTTCTCCGCGGCGAAATCGCGCAGCCGCTCCACCTCGGTCTCCCGGATCGCCACGCACTCGGCCTGCCGGGCGATGCCCGCATTGCCCGGCGCGCACCAGATCTTTTCCACCTGAGGCGAACGCGTCAGCGCATCGACGATGGCATGCTCGCGGCCGCCCGAACCTATCACAAGAATCTTCATATTCGTTCCGTTTCTCGTCCGCACCGCCCTTCCCGGGACGGGACGGAATCGTTCATACTCCCTCTTTCGGCCGGACCCCGCCCGGCGCGCATCAGTGCTTGAAGTGACGCTCCCCGGTGAAGCACATGGCGATTCCCTTCTCGTCGGCCTTGCGGATCGAATCCTCGTCGCGGACCGAACCTCCGGGCTGCACGATGGCCGTCACGCCGTATTCGGCGGCCAGCGCCACGCAGTCGTCGAAGGGGAAGAAGCCGTCCGACGCCAGCACGAGACCCTCGGTGAAGCCCGCGGCATGCGCCTGTTTGAGGGCAATCTCGGCCGAACCGATACGGTTCATCTGTCCGGCGCCGACGCCCAGCGTCCGGCCGTCGCGGACCACGACGATCGCGTTCGACTTCACGTGCTTGACGATCCGCCAGCCGAAATTGAGGTCCTCCATCTGCGCCCCGGCCGGCCGGACCTTCGTCACGCACATCGAGGGCTCCACGCGGCGGGTCTCCGCGTCGAGGTCCTGCACCAGCAGGCCGCCGTTCACGCTCACGTACTGCTTCCGAGCCTCCTCGCCGCGGGTCATATCGACCTCCAGCAGACGCAGGTTCTTCTTCGTGCGGAGCACCTCCAGCGCTTCGTCGGAGAACTTCGGCGCCATGACGATCTCCAGGAAGATCGGCTTCATCAGCTCGGCCGCCTCGCGCGTCACCTCGCGGTTCGTGGCCACGATGCCGCCGAAGATCGACACCTTGTCCGCTTCGTAGGCCTTCGTCCACGCCTCCGCGACGTCGCGCCCCGTGGCCGCACCGCAGGGATTCATGTGCTTCAGCCCCACACAGAACGGCTCGTCGAACTCGCGCACGATGCAGAGCGCGGCGTTGGCGTCCTGAATGTTGTTGTACGACAGCTCCTTGCCGTTGAGCTGCCGGGCGAAGGCCAGCGAATAGGGCGTCCGGCTCCCCTCGCGGTAGAACTTCGCGCTCTGGTGGGGGTTCTCGCCGTAACGCAGCGGCTGCACGAGGTCGAATTCCAGGAACAGCTTCTCGTCGAGCCCCGCCTGCGCACGCATGTACGTGGCGATCATCGCGTCGTACTCGGCCGTATGGGTGTAGGCTTTGGCCGAGAGCTTCAGACGCGTCGTCTTCTCGGTATTGCCGCCGGCGCGGATCTCCGAGAGGACCTGCCCGTAGTCCGCCGGATCGCACACCACCGTCACGTCGGCCCAGTTCTTGGCCGCCGAACGCAGCATCGAAGGTCCGCCGATGTCGATGTTCTCGATGGCGTCCTCCATCTTCACGCCGGGTTTGGCGATCGTCTGCCGGAAGGGATAGAGGTTCACGCACACCAGGTCGATGAAGCCGATGCCGTTCTCCTTCAGGGCCTTCAGGTGCTCCGGATCGTCGCGGCGCGCCAGCAGCCCGCCGTGCACCTTCGGGTGCAGGGTCTTCACGCGTCCGTCGCAGATTTCGGGAAATCCCGTCACGTCGCTGATATTGACCACCTCGACGCCGCTCTCGCGCAGCAGTTTCATCGTGCCGCCCGTGGCGATCACCTCCCAGCCCAGCGACCGCAGCCCGCGCGCGAAATCCACTACGCCGGTCTTGTCGCTCACACTTACCAATGCTCTCATGTTTCCGTTATTTTATTTTAAAATTTTCCGAATGAAAATCGCAGTAATACCGTCCCGTGCGGGCCGTGAACCGGAGCGCGCAGCAATCCGGACCGTCCACGCCGCCGGGATAATACCGCTCGTCGCCCTCGCGCCACACGAGGCGCCGGCTCGCGGCATCCTCCAGCACCTCCATCGTGCCGGTCAGCAGCAACCCCCGGAAGGTCCGCGGGTCGCAGAAGTAGAGACACGCCGCGCCGTTGCGGCGGAACTGCGCCACACGCATCGACGAGGCGTTCGTCGAGAACCAGAACACCCGGAGCCCCTCGCGCCCGCGCGGGGCGAGCATGGCCTTCACCTGGGGAAATCCCCCGTCATCGACCGAGCCGACGAACGACAGGCCCGCTTCGTCGGGGAACGGTTCAAGTTCTTTTTGCAAGTCGCTCATCTTCCAGCAGTTTTCGGATCGTATCTATATAGAGCGGGTATTCCACCGCATGAATCTTCGCTTCCAGCTCCGCCGCATCGCCGCCTTCGTACCCGAAGGCGCGCTGGGCGATGATGCGGCCGCCGTCGAGCGTGGCATCCACCCAATGAACCGTCACGCCGAAGACCTTCACGCCGTACTCCAGCGCCTGCTCGATGGCGTGCGCCCCGCGGAAGGCGGGCAGCAGCGAGGGATGGATGTTGACGATCCGCCCGCCGTAGGCTCCGAGCAGCGTCTCGCCCGCAATGCGCATGTACCCCGCCAGACAGACCAGCTCCACGCCCGCGGCATCGAGCCGGCGGACGATCTCCCGCTCGTAATCCGCCTTCGAGGCGTACTCCTTCGGAGAGAAGACGAACGCCTCGACGCCGTGCGCCGCGGCCCGTTCCGCGACCCGCGCCCCGGGGCGGTCGCAGACCAGCAGCACGACCCCGGCGGCCAGCTCTCCCCGCTCGCAGGCGGAGACGATGGCCTCGAAGTTCGTCCCGTTGCCGCTGGCGAATACCGCAAGCCGCCGCATGGCACTACCGGATGACGACGCCTTCGGTCGCGGTCACGCGGCCGATCACCGAAGCCCGCTCGCCCTGCGCCGCGAGAATCTCCACGGCCGTCTGCGCCTCCGCGGCATCGAGCGCGACGACCATGCCGACGCCCATGTTGAAGATGTTGAACATCTCGCGGTGGGGAACCCGGCCGTACTTCTCGAGGAAACGGAACACGGGCGGAATCTCCCACGATCCCTCCTCGATCTCGAGCCCCTGCCCGTCGTGCAGGATGCGGGGGATGTTCTCGTCGAAACCGCCGCCCGTGATGTGGCTGATGCCGTGCACGTCGCAGCGGCGGATCACCTCGAGCACCTGTTTGACATAGATCCGCGTCGGCGTGAGCAGCACCTCGCCCAGCAGCTTGTTCGACAGCTCGGGATAGGATTTGTGCAGGTCGAGGCCGTTGTCCGAAAGGATCTTGCGCACGAGGCTGAATCCGTTCGAATGCACGCCGCTCGAAGCGATGCCCACGAGCGCGTCGCCCGCCTTGACCTTCGAACCGTCGATGAGCTTCGATTTCTCCACGACACCCACCGTCTTCTGGGGTTCGTTGTGACCCACGGCCACGTAATCGAGGAACACGAGCGGCTCGGCCCCCTGCGCCAGCACGTCATTGACGCACATGGCCACGGCGTCGATACCGATCGTATCGTGCTTGTCCATCTCGAAGGCCAGCTTGAGCTTCGTGCCCACGCCGTCCGTGCCGCTCACGAGCACCGGTTCCTTCACCTGCAGCGCCGAAAGGTCGAACATGCCGCCGAAGGCGCCGATATTGCCCATCACCCCCAGGCGCGAGGTCGATGCCACGTGCTTCTTGATGCGCCGCACCACTTCATACCCGGCTTCGAGGTTCACGCCGGCCTTTTCATAACTTTGTGCCATATCTCTTTTTCAGTGTTAATCCGCCCCGTCTCCCGCGCACCGCCCTGCGGCGCACGCTCCGGACCGGGTGCAATCCGTATTTCCGTTCTCCGCCGCTCCCGGCCCGCTCACTTGGTCTCGCGGTTCGCCTCGTCGGGCGACTGGTACAGCGCCGTGGGGTACTGCCCCGTGAAGCAGGCCATGCAGAGCTCCCTGCGGTTGCCGGCCCTGAGCAGCGCCCCGGGCGAGAGGAAACAGAGCGAGTCGGCCCCGATTTCCCGGCAGACGCCCGCCGGATCCTTGTGCGCCGAAATCAGCTCGTCGTAGGTCGAGGTGTCCACGCCGTAGAAACAAGGGTTCGTCATCGGGGGCGAGGCGATACGCACGTGGACCTCGGTGGCACCGGCCTCCTTGAGCATCGTGACGATGCGCCGCGAGGTCGTGCCGCGCACAATCGAATCGTCCACCAGCACCACGCGCTTGCCCCGGACGATGGTGCGCACGGCCGAGAGTTTCATCCGCACACCCTTCTCACGCAGCTCCTGCGAAGGCTGGATGAAGGTGCGGCCGATATACTTGTTCTTGATGAGCCCCATCTCGTAGGGCAGGCCGCTCGCCTCGGCGTAACCCATCGCGGCGCTCAGGCTCGAATCCGGAACGCCGACCACGATGTCCGCGTCGGCCGGCGACTCCTCGTACAGCAGCCGGCCCGACACCTTGCGGAAGGCGTGGACATTGCAGCCCTCTATGTCGCTGTCCGGACGGGCGAAGTAGATATACTCCATCGAGCACATTTCGCAACGCTTGTACATCGAGAAATCGCAGCTCCGCAACCCCTGCCGGTCGATCGTCACGATCTCGCCGGGATTGACGTCGCGCACGAACTCCGCGCCCAGCACGTCGAAGGCGCACGTCTCGCTCGACACGACCCAGCCGTCGCCCAGCCGGCCGATCGACAGCGGCCGGAGGCCGTACTTGTCGCGGCAGGCGTAGATGCGGTTGGCCGTCATGATGAGGAAGGCGAAGGCGCCCTCGATCATGTTCAGCGCATCGACGATCGCATGGATGCGCGGCCGGTCGCGGAAACGGGTCTCTTTCTTGATGAGGTGGGCCAGAATCTCGCTGTCGGAGGTGGACTGGAACAGGCTGCCCTTGTTTTCGAGGTAGGTGCGCAGCAGGGCCGAATTGACGATATTGCCGTTGTGCGCCATCGCGAAATCGCCCGTATTGTGGCGGAACAGGAACGGCTGGATATTCTCGACGCCGCCGCCCCCGGCCGTCGTATAGCGCACATGGCCGATCGCCATGTCGCCGCGCAGCGTGGCGAGCTTCGCCTCGTCGAACACCTCCGTCACCAGTCCGTCGCCCTTGATGCGGCGGAATACGCCGTCGTCCGCCGACACGATTCCGGCCCCCTCCTGTCCGCGGTGCTGCAACGCATGCAGGCCGTAATAGGTCAGCGACGCGGCGTTCGGCACGCCGAAGACGCCGAACACCCCGCACTCCTCATGCAGCTCGCGGTCACGAACCAACTCCATCATCTTATGCCGTGATTTTCTTCAGACGTGCCAGAATCTCCTCGTATGCCTCGCGGACCTTGCCCAGATCGCGGCGGAAACGGTCCTTGTCGAGTTTTTCGTTGGTCGTGGCGTCCCACAGGCGGCAGGTGTCGGGCGACACCTCGTCCGCGAGCACGATCTCGCCGTCCGACGTCCTGCCGAACTCGATCTTGAAGTCCACGAGCTTGATGTTCATTTTGGCGAACAGCCCCTTGAGCACCTCGTTGATCTTGGCCGTCATCTTATAGATCTCGTCCAGCTCCCCGTAGGTCGCGGCGCCCAACGCCACGGCGTGGTGGTCGTTGATGAGCGGATCGCCCAGCTCGTCCTTCTTGTAGCAGATGTCGTAGATCACGTTCCCGGGCTGCGTGCCCTCCTCGATCCCGAGGCGCTGGGCCATCGACCCGGCGATCGTGTTGCGCACGATCACCTCGAGCGGAATGATCTCGACACGGCGGCAGAGCTGGTCGCGCTCGTTGAGCGTCTCGATGTAGTGCGTCTTCACGCCGGCCTTTTGCAGCTCCTTGAAGATCAGGGTCGAAATCGCGTTGTTCAGCACGCCCTTGTTCTCGATCGTCGCCTTCTTCACGTTGTTGAACGCCGTGGCGGCATCCTTGTAATGAATGATGATCTTGTCGGGATCGTCCGTACGGAAAACCTGTTTTGCCTTGCCCTCGTAGAGCATTTCGAGCTGTTTCATGGTGTGTGTAATTTTTAAGTTCTATGATCTTATCTGTTTCTTCTTCTCTTTTCCGGTGTCCTGTCTGCCGCCCCGGCCGCAGTCCCGCGCCTACCGCGCCGTCTCCGGAGCCGTCTTCCGGAAGTAGGCCACGGCGTTCTCGAACAGCGACTGCCGCTTGTTGCCGGCGATGTTGCGGAAAAGATTCCGCTCGTAGCGCTCCGTGTGGCCCATCTTGCCGAGAATCCGGCCGTCGGGCGACACGATGCCCTCGATGGCGTACGACGAACCGTTGGGATTGTACGGCGCCTCGGCCGTGGGCTGTCCCGCGGCATCGATGTACTGGAAAGCCACCTGGCCGTTGGCAAAGAGTTCGCGGGCCAGTTCCTCGCTCACCACGAATTTGCCCTCGCCGTGGCTGACGGCGATCGAGTGGATCTCGCCCGGGCGGAATCCCGCGAGCCACGGCGAGGCGGTCGCGGCCACGCGCGTCGAGACGATCTGCGAAATGTGGCGGTTGATGTCGTTGCGGAAGAGCGTCGGCGATTCGCGCGTCACCATTCCCAGCCGTCCGTAGGGCAGAAGCCCCGACTTGACCAGGGCCTGAAACCCGTTGCAGATGCCGAGAATCAGGCCGCCGCGGTCGAGCAGCGCATGTATCTCCTCGCGTATATCTTTGTTATTCAGAACATTCACGATGAATTTCGCACTTCCGTCCGGCTCGTCGCCCGCCGAGAAACCGCCGCTCAGCACGAAGATATGCGCCCGGCGGATATGCTCCTTCATCCCGGCGATCGAACGCAGGATGTCGTCGCCCCCGAGGTTGCAGAGCACGCTCATGCAGACCTCGGCGCCCGCCGTGCGGAACGCCTTGGCGGTGTCGTAGTCGCAGTTCGTGCCGGGGAAGACGGGAATATAGACCCGCGGGTGCTCCACCGCGTCGCCCGGATAGGCGACGCAGCCCGTCGCCGGAGCGGCCGTCATCACCTCGGCCGAGTTGATCCCCTTGTCCGGATAGACGGTTGCGAAACGTTCGGTATTGGCCCGGTACAGTTCTTCGAGCGGCATCCGTACGCCGCCGACCGTCAGCGCCTCGTCCGCCACGGTCACGCCGACCTGCTCGGCGAAGGGGTATTCGAGCGTCCCCTCGCATTCGACGAGGATCGACCCGTAGGCGTATTCGTAGAGCCGCGCCTCCTCCATCGTCGTCTCGACGCCGATGCCGTTGCCGAAGGCCATCTTCGCCAGACCCTCGGCCACGCCGCCGAAGCCCACGGCCCATGCCGAGAGGATCCGCCCCGCCTCGGTCTGGTCGCCGACGAAGGTAAAGTTGCGCCTAAGCTGCTCCGTGTCGGGCATCCGGTTCTCCTTCGGGGTGTGCCGGACGAGGTAGATGCGGTGTCCCGGACCCTTCAGATCGGTCGATACGACCTTTCCGGCATTCACCGTCGTGATGCCGAAGGCCATGAGCATCGGCGGCACGTTGATCTGCTGGAAGGTTCCCGACATCGAATCTTTGCCGCCGATCGACGGCAGTCCCAGCTCGACCTGCATCTTCAGCGCACCGAGCAGCGCGCCGAGCGGTTTGCCCCAGCTCTCGGGGTCGTGGGTCATGCGCTCGAAATACTCCTGATAGGAGTAGCGCATCCGGTCGTATCGCGCGCCCGCCGCCACGACCTTCGCCGCCGCCTCGACGACGGCATAGGCCGCGCCGTGATAGGGGCTCCACGACGCGATCCGCGGGTTGTAGCCGAAGGCCATGATGCTGGCCGTGTCGGTGTAGCCGTCCGTCGGGAGTTTCTGCACCGAGACCTGCGTCTCGCTGCGCTGCGTGCGGCCGCCGAAGGGCATCAGCACGGTCGAACGGCCGATCGTCGAGTCGAACATCTCCACCAGTCCCCGCTGCGAGAGCACGTTGTCGTCCCGGAGGTTGTTCGCGAAGCGCTCGGCGAGCGTGCCGCCCGCGATCTCGCGCGCGAAGGGATCGCAGTCCTCCACCGCGGCGATCTTCGCCTCGGCGTAGTGCTTCGCGCCGGCGCTGTCGATGAATTCGCGGCTCAGGTCCACCACCTTGCGGTCGCCGTTGAACATGCGCATCCGCGCCGTCGCGGTCACGTCGGCCACATGCACCGCCTCGATGTTCTCCTCGCGGCAGTAGCGCATGAACTCTTCGACGTCCTTCGCCTCGATCACCACGGCCATGCGCTCCTGCGACTCGCTGATGGCCAGCTCCGTGGAATTCAGGCCGCTGTACTTGGTCTTCACGCGGTCGAGGTAGATGTCCAGTCCGTCGGCCAGCTCGCCGATGGCCACACTCACGCCGCCCGCACCGAAGTCGTTCGACTTCTTGATCAGGCGCGTCACCTCCGGACGCCGGAACAGGCGTTCGAGCTTGCGCTCCTCGGGGGCGTTGCCCTTCTGCACCTCGCTGCCGCACGTCTCGAGCGACCTGGCGTCGTGCTCCTTCGAAGAACCCGTCGCCCCGCCGATGCCGTCGCGGCCCGTGCGGCCGCCGAGCATGACGATCACGTCCCCGGCCTCCGGCCGCTCGCGGCGGACGTTCCCGGCCTTCACGGCTCCCACCACGGCCCCGACCTCGAGGCGCTTGGCCACATAGTCCGGGTGGTAAATCTCGCGCACATGGGTAGTCGCCAGACCGATCTGGTTGCCGTAGCTCGAATAGCCGGCCGCGGCCTTCTTCGAGATGACGCTCTGCGGGAGCTTGCCCGGAAGCGTATCGCCCACCTTCTGGTAGATATTGCCGGCTCCCGTCACGCGCATGGCCTGGTAAACGTAGCTGCGGCCCGACAGCGGGTCGCGGATGGCGCCGCCCAGACAGGTCGAAGCTCCGCCGAACGGTTCGATTTCGGTGGGATGGTTGTGCGTTTCGTTCTTGAATTGCAGGAGCCACTTCTCGGTCCGCCCGTCCACGTCCACATCGACGTAGATCGAGCAGGCGTTGTTCTCCTCCGAGACCTCCAGATCGTCCAGCAGCCCCCGCTTGCGGAGGTAGCGCGCGCCGATCGTGGCGATGTCCATCAGGCAGACGCTCTTGTGCTCGCGCCCCAGCTCGCGGCGGATGCGCAGGTACAGCGCCAGCGAATCCTCGATCTCCTCCCGCACGAAGGACTCCTCGACGGCGATGCCCTCCAACTCGGTCGTAAAGGTCGTATGACGGCAGTGGTCGCTCCAGTAGGTGTCCAGAATCCGCAGCTCGGTCTCATAGGGATCGCGGCCTTCCGTACGGAAGTACTTCACCACCTCGCGCAGGTCGTCGGCATTCATCGCCAGCCCCTTCTCGCGGCAGAAGCCCTCCAGCTCCGCCTCCCCCATG
>PPYE01091456.1_pt1 | contig 10656 bp, 10 predicted proteins | sample 1559881 | NCBI WGS metagenome assembly PPYE01 (sample SAMN08240022, study PRJNA423297) | Human gut metagenome, whole genome shotgun sequencing project.
ACACCTCCGAGGTGCCGCCCCGGTATCTGGTCTTTTTCAAAGCCCCGGATGCAGAAGCCTTTCACTCGGCGTTCAAGGAGTATTCGGCATCTTTGCTCAACAAGGACAAACGCCCCTCGGTGCTGGCACGATTGCATGAACTGGTGCAGGCGGCGGCAGAACTCCCCGGCAAAGTCCGGCATAAGGAACAGGAGCGTGGACTGTGACCACGAAAAAGCTGACAAAACTGCTGGTGCTGTATCTGCCCTATATTTTGCTGGGACTGGCGGCAACGAACTTTGGTGAAGCATGGCGGCTTGCGGAGGGCAAGGAACTGGGCGATAAGATCATGTCCATGATGGGCACCGTTCCGCTGGCGTTTGCGAACCCTCTGCCCAGCCTGCATCCGCTTGATATTCTGGTGGGTTTGTGCTGCGGCGCAGGGCTGCGACTGGCGGTCTATTTGCGTGGCAAAAACGCAAAAAAGTACCGTCACGGCATGGAGTACGGCTCTGCCCGGTGGGGTACACCCAAGGACATTGAGCCGTTCATGGCTCCCAAGTTTTTCGACAACATTATCCTGACCAAAACGGAACGGCTGATGATGTCCAACCGCCCACCAGACCCCAAAAACGCCCGGAACAAAAACGTGCTGGTGGTGGGCGGCTCCGGCAGCGGCAAGACTCGGTTTTGGCTCAAGCCCAACCTTTTACAATGTCACAGTTCCTATGTGGTCACCGATCCGAAAGGTAGTATCGTGGTCGAGTGCGGGAACGCACTCCTGAAAAACGGCTACAAGGTCAGGATTCTGAACACCATAAACTTCAAAAAGTCGATGCACTACAACCCCTTCGCCTATGTCCACAGCGAAAAGGACATTCTGAAACTGGTCACAACCCTGATGACCAACACGAAGGGAGAAGGCAGCGGCGGCGATCCATTTTGGGAGAAAAGCGAACGTCTTTTGCTTACTGCCCTGATCGCTTATCTGCATTATGAAGCCCCGGTGGAGGAGCAGAATTTTGCAACACTGTTGGAAATGCTCAACACCATGCAGGTGCTGGAGGACGATGAGGAATACCAGAATCCGGTGGATCTGCTGTTTGAGGAACTGGCAAAAAAGAAGCCAAACAGCTTTGCCGGGCGGCAGTACAAACTTTACAAGCTGGCTGCCGGTGTAGTAAGTTGAAAGAGTATTTTTAGTACCTTAGATTAAAAGTTCTCTTTGAGCTTATTATTTTTGGCTCAAATACAGAGGAAAGGAGCAGAACATGAGTAGTGAAAAGATTATTGTATTATACGAGCGATTAAGCCGAGAGGATGAGAACCTTGGAGAGTCGTACAGTATATCAAATCAAAAGAAGTTGCTAGAAGATTATTGCAGAGAAAAAGGGTGGACTAGGTTCAGGCACTTCACTGATGATGGTATATCCGGTACAACCTTTGAAAGACCGTCCTTTAAGGCTATGATGGAGCTTGTGGAAGATGGAGAGGTGGAAACCATTATCTTGAAGGACATGAGCCGATTAGGACGAGATTATCTTGTGGTAGGTCAGCTAAGAGAGTTCTTCCGTAAAAAGGGAGTCCGTCTGATTGCAATTAACGATAACCATGACAGTTACAATGGAGATGACGATTTCCTTGTATTCAGGGATGTTATGAATGAAATGTATGCCAAGGATATCAGCAAAAAGATAAAATCCACATTCAAGTCCAAGGGAAAATCCGGAAAGCATGTGGCTAGTGTTACACCATACGGATATCTGAAAGATGAAAATGACGGAAATCATTGGATTGTGGATGAAGAAGCTGCTGAAATCGTGAGGCAGATATTCAAATGGACTATTGATGGGCTGGGTCCTTATCAGATAGCTACTCTTTTGCAGGAGAAGAAAGTAGAAATACCGGCAGTGCATATGGCACGCTTTGGGCAAGGGAACAATAGGCATAAGACTTTTAAAGACATTTATGGTTGGTGTTCGTCTACAGTAGTTGGGATATTGAAGAAACGAGAATATTTAGGTCACACTGTAAATTTCAAAACGCAGAAGCACTTTAAGGATAAAAAGAGCCATTATGTGTCGGAAGATAATTGGGTAATATTTGAGAATACGCAAGAGCCGATTATTGACCAGCAAACCTTTGATACAGTGCAGAAGTTACGAGCAAATGTACGCAGATATCCGGACGGATGGGGAGAGCATCATGTGCTTACCGGTCTTATGTATTGTGCTGATTGTGGAGCGAAAATGTATGTGCATAGGACAAGCAATGGCAAGAGAATACCACAATATACATGCTCAGCTTACAGTAAAGTTCCGGTTGGTACATTGTGCAATACTCAGCATAGAATTAACGAGTCGGTGGTGCTGGAACTGATAGGGGATATGCTCAAGGCAATCTTTGAATATGCAAAGTATGACCGGAGTGAGTTTATAGAGACCATAGCAACCGCACAATCCACGCAAGAGGATGCAGAGGTAAAAAAGGTTAGGGCAAGAATTACAGTGGCTAAAAATCGCTGTGAGGAGCTTGAGAAGCTAATCTGCCGTATCTATGAGGACAACATTCTTGGTAAACTGCCGGACAGCAGATATGAGGTCTTGGATAAGCAGTATGCCAAGGAAAAAGCAGAGCTTGATGTGGAGCTTAAGGAATTGGAAGTGAAGCTCACTGAATATGAGAAGAGCAAAAATTCTGCAAGTAAATTTATGGCATTGATTGATAAATATGAGAAGTTTAAGGAACTGACACCGGCAATGATAAATGAATTTGTTGATAAGGTGCTGGTGCATGAAAGAGACAGAAAGGGGAGCATTCAAACCACGCAGGAGATTGAAATCTATTTTAATTTTGTTGGGCGATATGTTCCACCGGCAATGATGACAGAACCTACTCCGGAAGAACAAGCTGAAATTGACCGGATTAACAGAATTAAGGACAGGAGACATCAGCAGTATTTACGAAGAAAAGAAAGCGGATGGCAGAGGAAGTATGAAGAGCGTGTAAAGAGCGAAAAGCGAGCAAAGATAGAAGCTATGAAAGAAGAAATTCGTAGGCAGGACAGAGAGAACGGAGTCTATGCAACAGTGGGAAGTCTTGCATTAGAGCCGAAAATCGGAACGCCGGTGTAGGATTTCGTAAAAAGCACTTGAGAGAAGTCTTGAGTGCTTTTTTCATGCTCAAATTTCCGTAGGAAATGCAGAGCAACCGAAGAAGTTGAACTGTGTTATCCGTCTTGTGGGGATGACAGATTTCAACTCCTTCGGAGCAGAGTACAGAGGTGCAACCTTTGTCGGAGTTGAGAGGCAGAGCCTTCATCAGGTCAAGGGCGGAAGCCTTGCCCAGTTTATTGTCGTTGCGACGATAAGTACTGGGTATTACTTGTCGCAAACGCAAGGGAAAAAACGGCTTCGCCTTTGAAAAACGAAAGCAGTGGAAAGGAGAAAAACGAATGAAAGCTTCAAGGCATAATGGCAGAAGCGGAAAGCATGGGGTCTATGATGTAAAGCATAATGACCGAGATTTTGATGTGGAGAACAGTGAGCATATTGACCCTGAAAGGACAAAAGAAAATGTGTATTGGGATTGCTACCAAGGTTACAGCTTTGCCGGTAGCTCCCAAGAGAGGCAGTTTACTTTTACCGAAGTTGAGCGTGCCTATTATTTTGAGCATTACTCAGACCATGTGGATGCACAGAATGAGAGAAATGAGATGGCAAGGCATCCGGAACGGAACAGAACCATTGATGATGTACTGAAAAATAATAAGACTTGTCCGGAAGAAACTGTGTTACAGCTTGGTAATATAGACGAAACGGTTTCGGCAGATGTGCTGGCTAAGGTAGTGGCAGAGTATTTTGAGGAATTTAATAAACGATATGGTTCACATGTTCACATTTTAGACTGGGCACTGCACATGGATGAGTCAACACCACATATCCATGAGAGGCATGTGTTTGATGCAAAAAATCAATATGGAGAGTTGTGTCCTCAGCAAGAGAAAGCACTGGAAGAACTGGGATTTGAACTGCCTGACCCAACAAAGAAAAAGGGGAAATACAATAACCGGAAAATCAGCTTTGATGCGGAATGCAGAAAAATGTTTTTGGATATTGCCCACAGAAACGGAGTCGAGATAGATTTCGAGCCGGTCTATGGCGGTGTCAGTTATCTTGAGAAGCAGGATTTTATTATCGAAAATCAGAAAAGACGAATTGCTGAAAATCAGGCAACATTAGATGCACTCACAATGAAGATTTCTGATTTGGAAGCCTTTGTGGAAGAGGTGGCTGAGGATGCCTATGAAAAAGCATGTGAGGTGGTATCTGAAACAGTGGCAGAGCAGACCAGAGAGGAAGATATCGAGGAGCTTCGCAAGTATAAAAAGTGGCTGACTTCGGATGAGAGAAAAACACCAAAGGATAAAAGGGATTTTGTTGGAAGATGCCTTGATAATTTGGAGAACAAGCTCAGGAGCATGGCTCAGAAGGTGGCTGATAAGGTTATGGGAGCATTGCAAAATCCACGCTTAAAGGAGCAAAAGAAAGCTGAGGTAAAGGAACATGCAAGGAAGTCGGTTCGTGCCCTTCTTGAGGCAAATAAGAGGCTTGTAGAGGAGCAGAGAGCAAATGTTACCGAAGCACCGGCACAGAAGAAATCAAGGGGAGAGGAGTTGGGATAAGCATGAATGTATTTACAGTAGTAAAGGACAATGTCACTGCAAGGCAAGTGGCTATGCAGTATGGTATTAAAATCAACCGGAGCGGGCTGGCTTGCTGTCCGTTTCATAAGGACAAGACTCCCAGTATGAAGATGGATAAGAGGTACTATTGCTTTGGTTGTGGAGATACCGGTGATGCCATTGATTTTGTTGCAAAGTATTTCGGTCTTGCACCAAAGTCAGCTGCAATGAAGATTGCATCTGACTTTGGACTAAACTATGATGCAACCAACCGAGCACCACCGAAAAAGATTGCACCAAGGAAAACACCGGAGCAGATATTGGATGAGGAACAGAGGCAGTGCTTTAGGGTTCTGTCGGACTATTATCATCTGCTAAGGAAATGGAAAACAGAATATGCACCAAAGAGCATGGATGAGGAATTGCATCCCTGCTTTGTAGAAGCTCTGCAGAATATCAGTAAAGTAGAATATCAGCTTGATACTCTTCTTGAAAAGGATATCCCTGACAGAGCTTTTGTTGTTTCTGACATTGGAAAGGGGGTGAAGTCGATTGTACGAAGAATTGAAGAGTATCGAAGAAGTCAGGGCGATACTGGAGTGCACAGAAAAGGGAGAAGTCAGGAAAACAGTCGGTAATTATCGTCTGATTTTGATGCATGACCCTAATCTGAAAGGTGCATTCCGGCTGAATATGTTTACGGACAAAATTGACATTACAAGGGATTTGGGATGGTATCGGGAGAGTGAGAGCCTTACGGATGTGGATTTGAAGTTTCTTGTTGTCTATTTTGAAAAGCATTACGGATTGTCCAATGAAAAGCGAATTGAGGATGTGATAAAGGTTGTGGCAAATGAAAACCGCTATCATCCGGTTCTTGATTATCTAAATTCCCTAACATGGGATGGCAAGGAGCGAATACGCTATGCACTGCATCATTTCTTAGGAGCAGAGGTCAGCGATTACACTTATGAGGTAATGAAGCTTTTTATGATGGGTACGATATCAAGAGTTTCCTGCCCAGGCATCAAGTTTGAATCAATGCTTTGCCTGGTAGGTGGTCAGGGAGCCGGTAAATCCACTTTTCTGCGTTTCCTTGCCATGAAGGATGATTGGTTTACGGATGACTTAAAGAAAATGGATGATGACAATGTGTACCGAAAAATACAAGCACATCTGATATTAGAGTTTCCTGAAATGGTGGCTATTCTCAATGCTAAGAATGTAGAAGATACCAAGTCCTTTATGAGTAGACAGAAGGATACCTATAAAACACCATACGACCGGCATCCGAAAGACCATAAGAGGCAGTGTGTGTTTGCCGGTTCGTCAAATTCATTGGATTTTTTGCCTATGGATAGGTCGGGAAATAGAAGATTTCTGCCTATTCTGTGTAAGTCAGATGAGGCTGAGGTTCATATCCTTGATGATGAAAAAGCATCAAGGGAATATATAGACCAAATGTGGGCAGAAGCAATGGTAATCTATAGGAGTGGCGATTTTCAGTTGAAGCTTCCAAAGAAGATTGAGGAAGAGCTTCGGGAGTATCAGAAACAGTTTATGCAGGAAGATACCAAGAAAGAGCTTATTCTTGATTATTTGGAGCATTGCCAAGCAAATATGGTGTGTTCAAGGCAGTTGTACGCCGAAGCGTTGGGGAATGATGGAAATCCGGCACAATGGGAAATACGAGAGATTAACGACATAATGAATAACTGTAGTGATTGGATTGCCTTTAGTAATCCAAGACATTTCCCTGAGCCATATCGCCGGCAGAAAGGATGGGAGAAGCCTGACAACAAAGGTCGGGATTTTCAACCGATTACCAAGGAGCAGATGGAACAGTTATCACTACCGGCAGAGTGGATGCAGTAATAATTGCCCAGTAGGTTGTCGGCTGGTTGTCTATCCCGTTGTCAACCTCGTTGTCGGTTCTATATTCCTAAAACCCTTATATTTACTATATTTTTTAGGGGGTATACATAGTTCTGACAACGAAAGCAACGGAATATTTAAGAAAAAGTAAATTTAGGAAAAGTAACTATAAATAAAAGGAATTGAGAGTTTTTGAAGGTCGGTTGTCAGCTTCCGGTTGTCAGCTGAAAGAGGCTCTTCCTTATCAGGCAAAACAAAAAAGGAGAACACAAAATGGAGAATAGAAAATCACACACACCGGTAGCACTCAGGAAGCAGATAGGTGGCACAATGTATGTTGTGAGAGTGCATTTCAATGAAGATGCCAAGGAAACCATGAAGGACAAGATAAAGAGGCTGATTGAGAGTGATGTCAAGACAACACAACATACTGCATAGGTAAAAAAGCATGTAGAAGAATTGTATATTTCGTGATATAATTGGTGTGTTCGATGAGAGCGCAAATTTGAATTTTCAGGCTTACGGAGAACTTGAAAGTAAGCGATTATATGATGTTTCTGTTAATACCTTACGTGAGGAAAAATGAAATGATTGATTTGGACGTAGAAATATATCAGCATTTGAATGAACAGATAAAAATAAATAAACTCTGCTATTTGTCATCAGGCGATGATAGCGATACTTTTTTATGTAATGAACAATATGTTGTGAAAGTTCCAAAGCGAGATTCTGTTAGATTTGCTCAGAAACGAGAGTTTGAATTGTATCGGTTTTTAGAAAATTGTAATTTATCTTATCAGACCCCTGCGGTAGTATATCAAAGTGACCGATTTAATATTATGAAATATATTAAAGGGGAACGTATTACTTATGAGCAGTATCATAAGTTGAGTGAAAAGGAAAAGGATGCCCTTGCATATGATGAAGCTACGTTTTTGAAAGAGTTACATTCCATAGAGATTGATTGTTCTGTCAGTTTGTTTTCAGATGCTCTGGTGAATAAGAAAGATAAGTTTTTGCAAGATAAAAAATTACTTATAAGTATTCTGGAAAAGGAGCAGCTGTTAACTGATGAGATGTTGGAACATATCGAAACAATATATGAAAACATATTAAGCAATGCTGTTTTATTTAAATATACCCCTTGTTTGGTACATAATGATTTCAGTGCAAATAACATGATTTTTAGAAATAATAGACTGTTTGGAGTTATTGATTTTGGCGATTTTAATGTAGGTGACCCGGATAATGATTTTTTGTGCTTGCTGGATTGTAGTACAGATGATTTCGGGAAAGAATTTGGCAGGAAGGTATTAAAATACTATCAGCATAAGGCGCCGGAAGTAGCAGAAAGAAAAGCAGAGCTTAATGATGTGTATTGGTTGATAGACCAAATCATTTATGGTTATGAAAGAAAAGATAGGGAAATGTTGATTAAGGGTGTTTCTGAATTGCTACAGACACAAGCAGAGATGTTTATATTTTAGCAGGAAAAGATGATGTGAAATTATATCATGGAAGAGGTGAATTATGTTGGAAGAAAAGCGAGTTTCCTTTCGCCCGATGAGTGAGGATGATTTAGTTCTAATGTTAAAATGGCTGACAGATGACCGTGTTCTTGAATTTTACGACGGTAGAGATAAAAAGCATACACAGAAAACGATTCGTGAGCATTATACAGAGCAATGGGCGGATGAGATTTATCGAGTCATCATTGAATATGATACAATTCCCATCGGTTACGCACAAATATACAGAATTCAGGGGGAACTTTTCGACGAATATGATTACCATGAGACGGAAGAAAAGATTTATGCGATGGACCAATTTATCGGTGAGCCGGAATATTGGAATATGGGAATCGGTGCAGAATATTGCAGAGTAGTATGCCAATATCTACGAACGGAAATGGATGCCAATGCGGTGATTCTTGACCCACGAAAAAATAATCCACGAGCGGTACGAGCATATCAGAAGGCGGGATTTGAAATTATTAAGGAGCTTCCCGAACATGAGCTACACGAAGGGAAGAAGGAAGATTGTGTGTTGATGGAATGGAGAGCGTAATGTTAATGAATTTTAATTTCTAAGGCTGCAAACTTTCAGTAAGTCGGCGCGTTTTACGGAAAGACGAATTTGAAGTTTGCGCTCTTGTGAGTGAAACAGAAACTTGGAGGAATGAATGATGAGAGATGTACATGTACACTTTTTACATGGAAATCCCATAGGCTATAATATTGATTTTTTTGAGGGATTCATTAAAGTAGCACAAGATGCAGGGCTTGATGAAATATACATGCTTGAGCATACCCATCAGTTTACTGAGTTTGAGAGAGTATACGAACCAATAAAAGCATATAACGATTTTCAGCATAACTGGATAATAAAAAGAATGAATGGTTCGATAGATGATTACATTAGTTTTATTAAAAGAGTAAAGGCTACTAGGTATCCTGTAAAAGTGCGGTTTGGTCTTGAAGTCTGTTATATTCCTGAAACTGCTGACATTTTGACAGATATTCTTGATAAATATGATTTTGATTTTCTTACAGGAGCTGTACATTGGATTGATGGTTGGGGATTTGACCATATGGGACAAAAAGAGATTTGGGAAAGCAAGAACATAGAAGAAGTATATAAAAGATATTATGAAATTATGTTCCAGTTGTGTGAAAGTGGTTTGTTTAATGGTCTTGCTCATCCTGACTCAATCAAGTGTTTTGGTCACAAACCAAACATTGATTTAACGGAATATTATAATAAACTAGCTGTTCTGTTAAATAAGCACGGAATGTATGCTGAAAATAGTGGAGGGTTACAATTAAATTATAGTTCTGATATTGAACTTGGTTTAAATCATCAATTATTATCTATTCTGAGAAAAAATAATGTGCAAATTGAGACTGCTTCCGATGCACACAAACAAAGCGATGTTGGTGCAAATATCATGGAACTTGAAAATATGCTAAAAGATTAGTAAAGTTAGCAAATATAATATCTTTTAGCTTGTCAAAATCTAGATACAGTGGAAACTTTCAGTTTGGGCATGAGTTTGCCGGTAATCAAAAGTGAATAAAACATGACTTTATAGCCATTGTGGAGAAATCTACAGTGGCTTTTTTCATGCAATGAAATGTAGGGGGTACTAAAAAGTCCTTGACATTTCGTTTCAGGCAAGACCGCAAAATCCATCCTCATTTCCTGCGGTGCTAGACTCGCCCCATTTGACATTCAAGAATTACGCGATTTAACGATGTACGATGAGCTGCAACTGGACACGCTGGGCGATAAGAAAACGGCTTTATTCCTCATCATATCAGACACGGACAGCACCTTCAATTTTCTCATCAGCATGGTCTACACCCAGCTTTTCAACCTTTTGTGCGACAAAGCGGATGATGTGTACGGCGGCAAACTGCCCATCCATGTGCGGTGCCTGATCGACGAGTGCGCCAATATCGGGCAGATTCCCAATCTGGAAAAGCTGGTGGCGACCATCCGCAGCCGTGAGATCTCCGCTTGCCTTGTTTTGCAGGCGAGAAGCCAGTTGAAAGCCATCTACAAGGACAACGCAGATACCATTGTGGGCAACATGGATAGCCAGATTTTCCTCGGCGGCAGCGAACCTACCACCCTGAAAGACCTGTCGGAAATGCTGGGCAAAGAAACCATCGATGCCTTCAACACCTCGGACACCCGTGGCAACAGCCCCAGCTATGGCACCACGTTCCAGAAGATGGGGCACGAATTATTGAGCCGGGACGAGCTGGCGGTGCTGGACGGCGGCAAGTGCATTTTGCAGCTGCGTGGAGTCAGACCGTTTCTATCGGACAAATACGACCTGACCCAGCACCCCAACTACAAGCTGACCTCCGACTACGACCCCAAAAACACCTTCGATATTGAAAAGTATCTGAACCGAAAAGAAAAAATCCACCCCGGTGATGAGTTCATCGTGGTGGACGCTGATTCGCTCCCGTCTGCCTGACCCGGTAGGCGGTTTTATTTTTATCCCGGCTAGAAAGGTGCACCAGAAAACCAGCCTTGCTGCGGTTATGCAGCGTAAAACTACAAGATTTCGGGTGTGTACAAATGACCGGAAACGCTTTATAATAAAG
>PPYE01586777.1_pt1 | contig 10655 bp, 9 predicted proteins | sample 1559881 | NCBI WGS metagenome assembly PPYE01 (sample SAMN08240022, study PRJNA423297) | Human gut metagenome, whole genome shotgun sequencing project.
AATGGCCTCGCCCACTTCCTTGTCATATCCGGTAATAAAATCCATTACTTCATTAACCATTATCTTACCTCTTCCTTTCACAATGACAGCCTTTTTCTGCTGATTATAACCTATATAATAGTAAATTGCAAGACATATGGCAGAGCTGCTTTCTCTTTATCTGTTAATTTTTTATCACTGTTTTTCTTAAGAATTTCATAATAATTGTAGTACTTTCTTTAAACTTTAGACACAATTCGGACACAATTATAGGATATTATCAAACTCGTTCCATAAAAATTTGTGTTTAGAAAGTCTCACTGGGAGGCTTTCAGAGGAGGAAAACTATTATGAAGAAGACAATCGCAAAATCCATGACAGCTATTATGGCAGCAGCTATGATCGCAGGAAGCCTGACCGCTTGCGGCGGCAGCGACAACAAGGCTGAGTCCACTACTGCCGTAGAGACCACAGTAGAGGCTTCTGAGTCTGTTGAGGAGACCACTGCTGAGGCTGCTGACGCTGAGGAGTCCACCGAGGCTGCTGATGCTGAGGAGTCCACCGAGGCTGCTGACGCTGAGGAGTCCACTGAGGCTGCTGACGCTGAGGAGTCTACCGAGGCTGCTGACGCTGAGGAGTCTACCGAGGCTTCCAAGGAAGAGGCTGCCAGCGAGGCTAATGCTGAGGTTGCAGAGGAGACAACTGAGGCTGCTCAGAACTAATCTTCTTTGCCAAAAAGGGTGCTGTCCGCTGCGGCAGCACCCTCTTTTTATTCCGGAGCAATGAAGCTTCTGTAAAAACTTTCTAACGAAACTTCCGACTTCCGATTTCTAATGAAATTTCCAATTCTTTACCACAATCTGCAGATTCCTGTTTCCGTTATACTCATTTATACCCGGATAGTAGATAATATCCATAACACGGCAATCACCCTTTTCCTCCATGAACAAATCCCCATCCGTAAAAATCACGCCGTCCATGGCTGTTCCCCTGTCATTTACAAGGCTTATGCGCACCACGTTCCTGTTGCGCCCCATAACTCTGGCGCTGCGTATAAACAGTCCCTTCTGGGCAAACTGGGGCTTTTCATTTCCCTGCCCATATGGTTCCAGCAGCTCCAATTCCTCTATGAACGGCTCTGTTATGTATTCAAATGGCATGGCCACATCGATCCACACCTTGGGTATGAAATCCTCTTCGGTCAGCCGCTCCCGTGCATTTTCATTGAGACGGCGCCGGAATTCGTCCACATCCTTTTCCTCCAGAGAAAATCCTGCCGCCATGGGATGGCCCCCAAACTTCAGCAGAAGGTCCTGCACCTCCACCAGGGACTGGAACATATGATATGCCTCGATGGAACGTCCCGACCCCTTGACGCAGCCCTCAGCCCGGGTAAGCACATAGGAGGGCTTATTGTACCGCTCCCTGAGACGTCCCGCCACAATACCGGCCAGGGATTCGTGGCAGTCCGGCAGAAACACCACCAGCACCTTATCCTCCCGGTACAGCTCATCCACCATGGCTGCCGCCTGTTCAATCCCCTCCTGGGTCATGTCCTTTATTTTTCTCTATCAGTTTCCGAAGTCCCAGATTAGACGTATGTCCCAGTCTGGAAAGCCCTTCCTTTACAAGGATGCGGTTCTCTCCCTGAAGCTTCATCACATCCCCCACCGTTGCAATGGCTGCGATTTCCAGCAGGCTGAGCCATTCCTCCCGTGGAACCTTATGGACCTCATAGAGCACCTGCACCAGCTTATAGGCCACCATACCTCCGCATATATCAGGAAATGGATACAGGCTGTCCCTGCGCTTGGGATTGACCACAGCATCCGCAGGCGGCAGTATCTCCCTGTCCTCCGGCGTCTCCCCGGCCTCAGTCAGTATGTCGTGATGGTCCGTCACGACCACGGTCATGCCCACCTCCTTTGCCCTTGCTATCTGGCTGATGGCGGCAATACCATTGTCGCAGGTAAGGATGGTGTCAATGCCGTCCTCTGCCGCTGCCTCTATAATCAACTCATTGATGCCATATCCGTCCTTAATACGGTCCGGAATCTCATAATCCACCTCAGCGCCAATCCTCTTTAACGCGCGGTAGAGCAGATACGTGGAGCACACACCGTCTATATCGTAGTCCCCCACAATCCGTATGCGCCTGCCTTCAGCCGCCTTCTCTCCCAGTATCTCCACTGCCCGGTCCATGTCCGGCAGAAGGTGCGGATTGTGAAGCTGCTCCACAGAGCCATAGAGATACCGTCCTATATCTTCCATATCCTCCAGACCGCGGTTTCGTATGATTCTGGCCGTAACCGGGCTGATATGGTATTGGTCTGCAATTTTATCAAAGTCTGCCTTCTTGGCGTATAACATCCATCTTGCTTCTGTCATTCTCTTGTCCTGTCCTTGTCTTGTCCTGTCCTTGTCTATTCTTCCTGTTCCCCTGTGACCGAGGAATAAATAATGCCTGCCGCCATCCCTGCAAATGCCGGCACAATCCACCCCAGTCCCGCCCCGTATCCAGGCAGGAACGTAGTTGCCTGTGTGAGGAATGGAATCACGAATTTGCTCTGTTCCAGGGCATATACCACGCTGACTGCGCCTGTAAACAGGATGGACGCAGGATACATGGCCGGCCACCTGTTTGTCAGCGGCCCTAAAAATGCCAGCACAATCAGCACAATGGCGATCGGATATATGGCATTTAAAACCGGCACTGACACGGCCAGTATCTTATTAAGGCCTGCGCTGGATATAATCAGACTGATCAGGGCAAACAAAAACACCCAGGCCCTGTAGCCGATTACAGGTATAATGGAATTAAAATACTGGCTGCAGCAGCTGAGAAGCCCAACGCATGTATTAAAACAGGCAATAAGAAAAATAAGCCCCAATATCATCATACCGGCATTTCCAAAGAGATTTCCTGCAACATAGGTAAGAATCCTTGCCCCATTATCCATGCCGCCGGCCGCAGCCCCCGCAGGCGCGCCGATGTGGGCCAGGGCCGCATAGATAAGGGCCAGCAGGATACCTGCTATGATTCCCGCCTTGATGGTTTCCCTGACAACCGCGCCCTCCTGGTCCACCCCCTTGGCCTGTATATTGATAGCAATAATAATTCCAAAATTCAGGGCCGCAATGGTATCCATGGTCTGATATCCTTCCAGGAAACCTGCCACAGCCGGACCTGACTTATAGGCAGCCGCCGGATCTCCGTAATGCCCCATGGGCCATACCAGGCATCCGATAAAAATAACACTGATAAGTACCAGCAAGGTGGGGCACAGTATCTTCCCCAGCCTGTCCGTCAGCTTATCCGGCCTGAATGCCACTGCCATGGCAGCGGTAAAAAACACCACCGAATACCCGAACTGCGCCATGGTCTGGACCGTAAAGCCAGTCCCGCGAACCGTACTGTTAAAAGAAACGCCCAACTGCTTAAGAACCGGAAACACCGTCATCTCAAAGGAAGTGCTGGATGTCCTGGGAATGGCCAGGCACGGACCTATGGAGAGATAGATAAGAAGGGTAAACAGAAATGCAAAGGCCGGGTGCACCCTGCCTGCCAGCTTGCCGATGCCGCCTGAGAGGGCAACCGCAGCCACTCCCAGAACCGGAAGTCCCACCGCACTGAGAAGAAAACCTGACATAGCCTTCCAGGTCATGACCCCTGCCTGAGCGCCAAGAAAAGGCGGGAAAATCAAGTTTCCCGCGCCAAAAAACATGGAAAATAATGTAAATCCAACAAGCAGAAGATTCTGCTTCGACAATTTCTGCTTCATATTTTTATCCCCGCTTAATACAAAATAAGAGATAAGAATCAAACTTTCCCCGCTCTTTCTTACCTCTGCTCGTAACATAATACCACAAATTACGACATCTTTCAAGAAGGTTGCATATTTGTTCAGCTATGGAAGAGCTATGGGGCCGGCACTGTGCGGCCAGCCATCCCAATTCATTTGCTTCCAATTATTTTAAATTATTTTCCAAAAAACCATTGACATTTCTACCCAGACAAGCTATAATAGCTCTTGCGCTGTTAGAGATACAAATCAAACAGCAGCATGCGTCAGTAGCTCAGCTGGATAGAGCATACGGCTACGGACCGTAGTGTCGGGAGTTCGAATCTCCACTGCCTCCTCAAAGCTCATGCCATTACCAGCCGTCATGGCATCCTTCACCAGAATATAGTAAAGCATAACTGCCTTTTTATCTTCCCTTGGGAGCCTTTCCTTAAGCTGCTGCTCCACAGCCGCCTTCTGGGCTGTTCCTCCCGGAAAAATACGGTGCAGATATTCCCTCTCCTCCTGCTCCCGCTCCTCCTTGCTCTTAATCTCAAATCCCAATATATTCATATTCCCCTCCTGCACGCCAGACCGGGGTTGAAAATCGCATTTCTTCGGCTGCGCGTCCCTCCGGCGGATTCCTCAGGGCAGACAGCAGGATTAAATTTCCAAACAGGCTCCGGCATCAATCACTAAATATAGTACAAGTATAAAATCCAGAGGGAAGTACGTCAAGAAGTTTCTCAGCGTTATCCGTCACTTGTCATCCGCCGCTTGTCATTCTCTGTCTGTCATTCTCTGCCTGCCATTCTCTGCCCGTCATCCATCCCGCCCCGCTTCTGCATCATCAAACACGGCCTTATCCACTGCGCCGTCCTGAAATGCCACCACAGTGGTGCACACTGCATCCCCGGTGATATTGACAGCCGTCCTGCTCATATCCAATATACGGTCAATTCCCATAATCAGGGCTATGGCCTCCACAGGCAGGCCCACTGAGGCAAATACCATGGAAAGGGTAATCAGCCCCACCCCCGGCACACCGGCTGTTCCCACGGAAGCCAGGGTGGCAGTCAGTATCACGGTCAGATAATCTGCTACGGACAGGCGGATTCCAAATGCCTGGGACGCGAACACCACAGCCACGCCCTGCATAATGGCTGTGCCATCCATGTTGATCGTGGCCCCCAGGGGTATGGTAAAGGAAGAAATGCGCCGGGACACCCCCATCTTCCTGTGCAGGGTATCAATGGACATGGGAATGGTGGCATTGGAGGTTGCGGTGGAAAATGCAAAGCCCATTACAGGCAGGAATTTTTTCAGGAACCTGACAGGGCTCAGCCCTGTAAAACCCTTAAGTATAGCCATGTAGACCACCAGCCCCTGTATGGCCAGCGCTGTCATAACTCCTGCCATATACTTAAGAAGGGGCAGGAACGCGTCAAAACCAATGCCGGAAAATGTCCTGGCTGTCAGGCAGAACACGCCGTAGGGAGCCAGCTTCATGACCATAACCGTCATCTGCATCATCACATCATTAAACTGGCTGAATAAATTCCCCACGGTCTGAACCGCTTCCCCCAGGCCGGCCAAAATGATTCCCACAATCAGCGCAAAGAGAATAATGGACAGCATATCCCCGTCTGCCAGCGCCCTCACCGGATTCACCGGAATGATGGCCAGAAGCGTGTCTGCCAGTCCCTCTTTCTCACCGATTTCAACCCGGGCTGTCTCTAAGGAAGAAAGGTCCAGTCCTGCTCCCGGGTTAATGACATGGGCAGTCAGTATGGCTGCGGTGATGGCCAGTGCAGTGGTTGCCAGATAAAAGCCCAGCGTCTTTATTCCAATTTTCCCCAGTTTCTTCGTATCCCCCATGGACATACTGCCGCACACCAGGGAACAGAATACCAATGGCACCACTAACATCTGCATCAGCCGCAGGAATCCGTTTCCAATCAGATAAAATAAACCGTCTATCAGCAGTTTATCCCGGATATCTCCCTCAGGAACAGCATAATGAAGAAGGATGCCCGCAGCAGCCCCCAGGGCAAGCCCTATAAAGATAGCGGTGGTAAGCCCCGGCCGTTTCCTATTTTCCATAGCCGATACCGTCCTTTCCCTCAGCCCGCCTGCGGCTCCCGGCCCGCCGTTCCTTCATGTACACCTCCAGCATCACCTTCCAATGGGGCAGGAGACGCATATTAGATATGCGCAGCATCATATTGTCCAGCACGCTGTAGGAAGGCCTCATGGAGCTTAAGATGTCCTCAGAGGCATTCACAGGTTCCACCGAGACCTGATAGCCCGCCAGCCTGACAGCCTCCTTTGCCAGCTCATACCGGCTGCAGCAGCCCTGGCCCGTTACATGGTACAATCCGTCCTCACCGTGCTCCATCAGCTCTATGACCTTGGCGGCCAGTCCGTCAGCCCCTGTGGGAGATGCCATCTGGTCTGAGGCGGCCCTGATGGTCTTACCCTGGCCCGCCATCTCCAGAATACGCTCCAGGTAAGGGCTGCCGTCCCCGAATATCCAGGAACTGCGCACAATAATATGGCGGTTGCAGAACTCCCTTACAAAATTTTCTCCTGCCATCTTGGACTTGCCGTACACCGTCCTAGGTGAGACCGGGTCAAATTCCGTGTAAGGAACCAGGCTCCTGCCGTCAAACACATCGTCTGTGGACATCTGGACCAGCCTGGACTTACCCATTCTGGCGGCAACGCTCAGATTCCTGGCCCCCAGGGCATTTACCCGGTATGCCTCCTCCGGACAGTCCTCGCAGGCAGCCGCATCGGTGAGCCCTGCGCAGTTTACAATATAATGGGGCCGGTTGATATGGGCGTATTCCATCACAGCCTCCGAATCCGTGATATCCACCGAATCCGCATCCGTTAAAAGCAGCTCCACCGGCCTGGACGCCAGAATATCTGTCATCTTCCTGCCAACCCGTCCTCCAGCCCCGCATATCCATATTTTCAGCATCCTGCTCCATCCTTCCATATATAAATGAATTACTCTGCTCTTTCCATAAATACATCAGGTAGTATCTGCAATTGCACGTTCTTCATACACCCTCCAAAACAGAAGGCAGAAATGAAACACAGAAAGGAAACACAGAAAGGAAGTCCTGCACAGAAGAATTTTCCTTACAAACAAAAAAGCCCGGACAGTAAACGCCCGGACCTCTTCGCAGCCCAAATCAAAAAACCATATAAAAGGCCGGTATGAGCGGCCAATATTAAAATAACTTCTTAAGCACTGTCTTTTTCATCTCCATACGCACCGTACGTTTTGGATCCACCACCTGGCAGAACTGGAGATTGCCCATGGCGGAGAGAAGCATACCGGCATCCTCCAGGCTCATGCCCAGTTCCCGCATGAGAATATCCGTCATGGCCTTAACGGCCGTATATACGGCCGTCTCCACGTTCTCATGGGACGCAATGGTATAGCAGGCTTCGCCGTCCTCCAGCATGGGATTATCTATGGAAATGCCCTTTAAAACCTCCAGGGTCACGGTCACCTCTGCCGGAATCTCCAGCCCGGTCACCATAATTTCCCCATCCCCCATGCAGGCATGGACATCTCCCATGGCCAGAAGAGCTCCCTCATGGAACACCGGCAGGTACAGGGTGGCGCCGGCCTTTATTTTGGTGTTGTCCATGTTTCCTCCATGGCTTCCCGGCTCCCCGCAGGGAATCTCCCCTTTCTCAGGAGCCACGCCAATCACTCCAATCATAGGAGCACATGGTATGCCGATGTCCTGGTTAAACCAGGCCACGCCGTCCCTGACGGGAATCCGCTTCACCGTTCCCCGGGATACGCAGTCCCCCAGGACCCCGTTGTCAGGTATGGCGGCCATGGTGCCCCAGGATGCCACCCGGATATCTTCAATCTTTACCTTCAGCACATCCCCGGGCATGGCGCCTTCCACATAGACCGGCCCGGTGGCAGGATTGATGCAGTCCCAGTTCAGGCTGTCCAGGACGTCTCCCTCCTCTGTGAACTGATTGTCAAAGCAATCCTTTGTGACAAAGGTGACTGTCTCATGACTGCCCGCCCTGCATACCGGAACAGCTGAGGAGGACATGGCGAATATGGTTTTTCCCTCAACCCGCTTCCCCTCTGTCCTTCTTGTCTCTTCCTGCTTAACCTCCATCTGACCCTCTCCTCTCATTATGTGTCTCAAATTCCCCTTCAATCTCCTCCAGTATCCTGGCATAGCGGCAGAAATCCTGTTCCAACCGCTCCCGGTTTCTGGGTTGTTTCTTATAGCATACCCGGTGTTCCATGCTGGCCCAGAAATCCATGGCCATGGTCCGAAGCTGCACCTCCACCGGAAAATATTCCATGGTGTCCAGAAAATACACCGGTATGCCCAGCACAATGTGATAGCTCCTGTATCCGTTGGGCTTGGCATTGCGGATATAATCCTTTTCCTTGATTATCACCAGGTCCGACTGTTTTTTCAGCGCCGCCGTCAGATTATAGATATCCTCCACAAAGTAACAGATAATCCGCAGTCCCGCTATGTCCTGCAGATGGTTCCTGGCATTGGTCACTCCCGCCGTAAATCCCAGCCGGACCAGTTTTGATTCCATGCTCTTCTTTTCCTTTATGCGGCCCTGGATATTATGGATGGGACCGGCGTCAGACCTGTCCCCGTAAAGACTGTGGTTGAGGATTTCCAGCCGGGTACTAAGTACCCGGCTGGCATCCTCGTAGGGCTTTATCAGTTCATAATACTGCTCATTTGTCATCACACGGACCCCCGCATTCTGTCTCAGTCAGACTGCCGCTTTGGGCAGCTTCCACTTCTATCCAGCATACAGATAAATTGTGAGCATTCTGTGATGGTTTTCTATAGAAATTATAAACTCCCTGCTTTTCTCTCCAAGGCCCTTTCGCACAGATCCGAAAACAGATGATTCATGGCCGGGGCTGACTCCAGAAGACTTTCGGGATGCCACTGTACGCCTACAATCAGCCCCTCCTGGTCCTCGATGGCCTCAATGATCCCGTCATTTGCATATGCCGAGGCCCTGAGACCCTTTCCCAGCTCCTTCACTGACTGGTGGTGCATGGAATTGGTCATGCAAACGCCGCTGCCTAAAAGTTTTGACAGCCTGGTTCCCTCCTCCACCCGTATCTGGTGGGTAAGGTAATCCCGCCTTCCAAGCTGCAGATGCCTGATGCAGTCAGGCCCCTTAAGGGAAAGGTCCTGATACAGGGAACCACCCATGAGCACGTTGAGCAGCTGGTTTCCTTTGCAGATGCCCAGCATGGGCTTTTTGTGCTCCAGGGCATAACGGCCCGCCCTCATCAGAGCTTCGTCAATTTCAGGCTTGTATACCTGGATAGCGGGATGCGGATCCTCCCCATAGTAGGAAGGAGTCATATCCTCCCCGCCGGGGAACAGGATTCCGTCGCAGATTCCCATGATTTCCTCTGTCTGCTCCATAACGGCAGATGCCGGTAAAATAACAGGGATACCCCCGTTTTTCATGACCGCATTCACATAATAGCTGTTCTGATATGCCCTTTCCATGCTGTCAAACATGCCTGGCTGGGTCATATATGTATTTCCCATAATGCCGATAACCGGACGTTCCATTTTCTCCACCTCCCTACAGTATATCCTGGCGCAGGATATGGCGGATGCGTTCTCCATCCAGCCCCTTGATTACCTGGGCTGCCAGCTCCGTAGCCGCCTCCAGGTCATCCTTTGCACAGAAATTATAATGGGAATGCACGTACCTGGAAGGCACGCCCAGCACAAGGACCGGAACCGCCTTTCCGATAAGGCTGATTCTGCCCGCATTGGTGCTGCCTCCCCGCCTTACCGCCTCCTGGTAGCGGATACCGAATTTGCCGGCCAGCTCCATGGCGTATTCCATGAACACCGGATTGGATATATAGCTCTTGTCCATGCGGCGGATCTGAACGCCGTTTTTCATTCTTCCCTGGGCCTGGGTGGCGGAAAAGAAAAAGTCATCCGAAGGGGAACCCTCAAACAGGATAGCCAGGTCCGGCTTCACCACCTGGGTGGTTACGGTGGCACCTCTCATTCCCACTTCCTCCTGGGCCGCAAAAGCGCCCACCACATCCACGGCCAGCTCATTCCTGCTGTCATATACCTTATCCATGGTATCCACGATGCAGGCGCAGCCGGCCCTGTTGTCAAATGCCTTGCCGAAGCAGAGCCCGTGTTCCTCATCATAGGAAAAGGACACCTCCGGGACCATGGGATCTCCGATGGATACGCCAAAGTCCTCCTCCACTTCCCTGCGGCTTGTGGCGCCGATGTCCACATACAGGTTTTCAATGCAAAGCTCCAGGGAAGCCCTCTCCTTATCATTCATGAAATGCACGGGCTTTGACATGATGATGCCCCTGATTTTCCTGCCGGCCCTTGTTTTTATGATGACCGTGTGGGCGGGAAGGTTGGTCAGGTGAAAGCCCCCCAGCATGAGGATTCCCAGACAGCCGTTGTCATGGATGCACTGCACCATAAAACCGCACTCGTCCAGATGGGCGTCCAGCTGCACCACCGGTTTATCCCCGGCCCTGCCCGGCATGCGCACATACAGGTTGTTCATGGCGTCATTTTCCACCTGGTACTTACCGCAGTAACCGACCACGGTGCGCACCACCTCTTCCTCAAACCCGCTGGGGCCAAATGCATCTGATATCTTTCCAAACATCTCTATATCCATTGCTGTTATCTCCTTATTCAAACGCGCTCTAATACACCACAAAGCAATGGGCCGTCACCACATCCATCCATCTGGCTGTCTCCAGCCTGTTGGTGAATGTGTCCACTGCCCTCATTCCCGGGTAAAAGGACATCTGGTATGCCTTCTTCCAGTCTTTATAGGTCACTTCATATG
>PPYE01740859.1_pt1 | contig 10655 bp, 9 predicted proteins | sample 1559881 | NCBI WGS metagenome assembly PPYE01 (sample SAMN08240022, study PRJNA423297) | Human gut metagenome, whole genome shotgun sequencing project.
ATCCACAGCACCTTGTCTATTGTAGCATTTTGTCCTTGGAGAGGGACTCTAATAACTACTACTTTATAATACGAGGAGGATTTATACGATGAAAACCTTGAACAAGAAGATTCTGACCGGTTGTCTGGCCCTGATGATGTGTATCGTTATGGCAGTGCCAACGTTTGCAGCCGCCACAGAATCTGTATCTCCCAGAGCCACTTTGAATGGATGGCACTACTATCGGCCTTACACCGTTTTTGACTCGAGGATGGCTGTCTCGGGAAGTATCGGTGATGGCGCTGAGGTCAAATTGAAATCCAAGGTAAATACAACCAGCCAGCAGTTTATTGCACGATATGCGGCGGATGGTTCGCTTCGAATTTTCTCTCGTCTGGGTTATCAGTCTGCAAATCCAACCCAGAGCTATACCCTAAATGTATATCGTTCTGGCAACTGGCCTTGCACGATGCTGAGAGCTGCTGCAGATAACCGTAGTGACTCCGAAGTGGACTTCCACACCATCGATTCAATCTCTTTCAGAATTTACTTGCCTGGCCGAAATGTCTACCTGACACAGAATGGCCTCAACCAGAACTTGACTTGGGGGTCTTATGCAGAGCAATACATTAAAGCGTGGGTACAAGTGGCCGCATAAAACAAAATAGCTTGATGATTAGTATATGAAAAATCTGGGAACGGATCATCCAACGGCCAAAGCGGTGGAAGATCCGTTCCCTGTATTAGTATCAGAAAGGGCGTCTGTATGAAAATAAGACAATTGATGATTGCCATGCTGGGTGTCTTTGCGATGACAGCCTGTACTCAAACCGATCGTGCACAGGAATCTGCAGAATCCGGTGAAGTGCCTCCCGCTATCAGCTCGGCACAGATAGCAATTCACGGAAACTTGAAACTATGTGATCCATTTGCAAGTGGCGGAGCAGCGACTCTCGACGGATACTATTATACAGTGCTACGTCCAGACGGGAATTTGAACATCCACTATCTGGATTATGCTTCTCACTCAGATATCATTCTGTGCAGCAGTCCCAATTGTACTCATGATAACGAATCCTGCAGTAGCTTTATCCATTCAAACAGTCTTGTTCCCAGCTTGGCAGTAGTTGGTGATAGACTGCTCATTGTGGGTGGTGGCATTGGTGTTTCTGATCCAGAAGAAGGGGATCTACCTTACATAGAGGTGATAAAACTGGATGGAAATGATCGGAAGCGAGTGTATCAGGCAAATGCTTCTTCAGAATTTGGGGCATTGGTATGCGACGATCAGAATTTCTATACAGTGGAAAGAATAACAAGAATACAAGATGATATTCCCATCCTGACGCAACACATAGCTCAAATTGATTTGAATACCGGGGAAAAAACTGTTTTGTCGGACATGGGGACAAACATTGTTTATCTCTGCGATGCCACAGGAAACACCATATATTATTATAGCATCGAACCTCAGGATGACTCTCAAACTTATTCTAAAACAATCTCCAAATATTACGCTTATGATATAGAAAACAATAACACTGCGTTGATTGATTCCATATCTTCTGATTCCAAAAGAAAGATCACCATTACGGACGGGAATCTCTATCAAATAGATTCCGAAGCACATCAAGTCCTTGTCAAACATATAGGCGGAGCAACCGATGGATCCATCATAAAAGAATTTTCAATAGATCAGGAATTCGAAAATTATGCTATCCGCTGTGTCATAGACGGAAAAATAGTCGTAGACGAACAGCAGAAAAGTGAAGACGGTACAACTCAAAGCATCACGCATATCATTGATTGTGACACAGGAGAAACTAAGGCGTGGCCTTTGTATTATGACAGCGCTGTAACCTCGCATCCGGCACAGGTAGAAATCTTAGCCATGCAAGATGATGCATTTCTGGTTCGTTGCGGTGTGGAAACACTTGATGTCAAATATGGAGATGGTGGGACGTATACAATGTCGAACTCACAATATGCTACGATAAAGAAATCTGATTTTTGGTATGGCATAGAAAACTACAACTATTTCGCATGATTTCTTGCCGCAGACATTTTAAAGGCAATACCGCATAATTCTAAGCGCCGATATGGCGATCGAAGCGCGGCAGATGCTAAGCTAAAAGCGCAGATATACGCTGTGTCGCAAGTGTGAGCGCCGCCAGTGGCGGATACGGAATTATCAGCAAGGAAAACTATTGGAAGGGCATCTCCGAATACACGGCCATTCAGTCCGATGTAAATCTGTAAACAGAACCCGTTTTTGCGCAAGGTAGGATCGGTATGTATGAATTGAAAATTACAAATCTGAAAAAGACCTATTTGCTGCCCGGCAGGGGGCTTTCCGTTCGCAAGGCGCTGCCTCAGAAAAAGCAGGCGTTGGCGGGGGTATCGCTGGATCTTGCCCCCGGACTTTACGGTCTGCTCGGTCCCAACGGTGCGGGCAAATCCACCCTGATTCACATTATCACAGGTACGCTTGCGCCCGATTCCGGCGAGGTGCTTTGGTGCGGCAAGCCCGCAGCGGGTATTGCCTTTCGCCGCATTTTGGGCTATATGCCGCAGCAGCAGGGACTGTACGACAGCTATACCGGCCGCCGTTTTCTTACCTATATGGCCGCGCTGAAAGAAATCCCGCGGAAATCCGTTGCATCTGAGGTAGCCCGTGTGGCGGCTGCCGTAAATTTAACTGCCGAGTTGGACAAGCGTCTTTCGGCCTATTCCGGCGGCATGAAGCAGCGTCTGCTGTTGGCATCCGCCCTGCTGGGTGACCCCAAGCTGCTGATTTTGGATGAACCAACGGCGGGTCTTGACCCAAAGGAGCGCGTTCGCCTGCGTGAATTGCTGGCAGATATGGCAAAAGACCGCATTATTCTTGTGGCAACGCACGTTGTTTCGGACGTGGAAACGGTCGCTACCAAGGTCATTCTGCTGCGTGCGGGCAAAATTGTGGATGCCGCGCCCGTGCCGGAGCTGATTGAAAAATACGCGCCCGGCCAAGGTCTGGAAGATGTGTACTTGAATGTGTTTGGTGAGGGAGACGGTAAATGAGTCTATTTTTTGCTGAACTCCGCAAAATCTGGGGTGGCAGGGTGTTCCCTGTCCTGTTGGCGATACTGGCGTCCGCCAATCTCTTGCTGCTGTGGATGGGCACCCGCCCCACCGCCAAACAGCCTCCTGCATCAGCTTATCGCGCAGTAGGTGTCGAGCTTTCCGATAAAGCCATGGAAGAAAAGAGAGCCTATTCACAACAGACAGCATCATGTTTGTTAAGAAAAGGGAAAACAAAAGCCAGATGATTTCCATTTCAAACGCCTGCTGGCCACACGCTCTTGCCAGGCTATCCAGAAAAGCTCTGGACAGTATCAGGGTTAGAAAAGGGCATACGCCCGCTATTGTGCTAAGGATCCCTAAAAAAGCAATCCCCCCTGGAGCTGCATGAAAAAGTATTTTTAGAGTTCTAAATGTGATGGAAAGCGTCTCTTTAATAGATAACGTACTTTTTTCCATGGATACATTCCTCGATCATTTTTCTGACACCAGAAGGAGGGAAAGCCGGATAGCTTTCCCTCCTTCCGTTGATTGGACGCGATGTAATGATGAATTACGAAACCGCGTTGTGGGCGCCATCGTAGTTGATGGACAGGTTGTACTCGATCGTGGTGTTGCAGGTGCAAGCGCAACCACCGCCAGAATCGCGCTGGCCAGTCCAAACGCTATTGAAGCTGGGCGCAGTCGGGGTAGTTTGCGTGCAAGTGCAGCCGCAGCTGCTCGCCGCATTAACTGCAGTACGACCAAAGATGGGATCTACGACGCTCATAATAGCTCCTCCTCTCTCTTAGAATCTATACAAACAGGCAAAATGCCTATTGTACCGCAGTTACTCAATCACTGCATCTTTTAAGCAGTTGAGCGCTTCTGGATTTTCTTCCATCAGTTCATGGTAGAGAGCCAGATTATTTAGTGCAACTGACCTTGAAGCGCGGCATGCCTCGTTTTTCAGCCCCATATCCAACCCGTTTTCATTGCAAACGCCTGCATAGCATACCCTGCACAGATTGTAAGCCCAACACTTATCGCAGATGTCTTTTGACTGCGCCGCAAATTCCTCAACATACTTTTTCACGATCAGTTCTCGATCAACACCTTCGTCCACATTACCAATCGAAGGGCTGGAGCCGATCCGTTCGCAGGCTTTATATTCTCCGGTTGCCGTGACATACAGTCTTTTCTTTCCTGGCACGCAGCATCCATTTAATCCCCGGCGCAGTGTAGGTTCATCAACGATAATGCGATTGTTGATTTTAACCAAGTCGTCAAAGATCGAATGGTAATATATGTTTCTGGCTTTGTAGGCGTCAAGCCCGTCGGTTTCTGCCTTGCGCTGTTGCCATATCATAAGGGGGTTGCACATACCATGAAGAGCATACTTGGGATTGCCGGTGATTTTGTCGTAATACTCATCCAAGCCAGGACAAGTTCCATACGATGGATAAGTAATATTTACATGGCAGGTTGCCGGAAGCCAGTCCAGCGATTCGAAGTATGCATTTACCTGCTCCAACTTTTCAAATCCAAATGGAGGTGTCAACACAGCGTTTATATTAACCGGCATGTGGGAACCTGCGTAGGCATCCGCCAAAATTCGAAGACCGCCAATGCTGTCTTCAAACGTGGGGGCATCATTTGCGTACACACGATATGCGTCGTGGACAGTGCGTGGGCCGTCGATACTGGCCATAATATATAAGTTCGGAACTTGAGCCAGATAGGTGGCGATTTCGCGTGTCATGAGCGACATATTGGAAGTAAAGCTATAAACAATCTCTTTGTTCCCTCTCTTGGCCTGAGACCTCTCAATCACAGCTTTCATCAGCTTAAAGTTGAGCAACGGCTCGCCGCCGTAGAAAGTAATTGCCAGTTTAGCGCCGCTGTTTTCCAACGCCCAATCAATTGCCTTAAAGGCAATTTCTGTCGGCATCCGCCGATTCCCAAAATCACGGTTCCCTGAGAAATCCTCTGAGTAGACGCAGTATTTGCAGCGGAAATTACATTGCTCCGTCACTTCAAGAATGATTTGTTCAACTTTCTGCTCCGTATCGGTTACACCCGCCGCAATTTCTTTTCCCATGCTCAAAAGCGGCGGTCGCTGGAACAAGCGCTCTGCGTCAATTGTCTGTAGGAGGTTTTTCACTGCATTAGGATCGACTTTTGTCAGTGATATCAAAAATGTTTCGGCGCTCAACGTGGGGTCAAACAATACGCGGAAAATGTAGCTGGTATCATCGTCCAACACAATTACCTTTCCGGTGCCTGTATCATAGTAGTAGTTGTTTCTCTTGGTGGAAAACAGTACTCCTTCACGCAGAGCAGACTGCGTAGTTTTCATATCATAAAGTCGCTGCAATACCGGTCGAAGAGAAAGAGGAACCATTTCTAATTCTACTATCTGCATATTGGCGATTCACATCCTATTCCGTAAATTGCCCTTGTTATAGCACGGATTTCATATCAAAGTGCTCATTCGAGCGAAAACGCGCGTTTCTTTCATCGAAAATCGACGATGCCGACGAGTGATTTCTTGTTCGGTAAGTACACAAAAAGTGCTGTGAGAAAACCAAAAGGCTCTCACAGCACTTTTTACAATGATGCGACAAACGGTTGTGGATTCTGCCAATATCACGCCTGTGGAATCGTGACCTGCAGCGTAGCGCCGCCGCCCGGCGTATCCCGGATCGTGATGCTGCCGTGATGCAGCGCCACAAGCTTCTGCGCGATGCTCAGGCCCAGACCCAGGCTGGCATCGCCGGTTTGCGGGTCTGCGCGATAAAACTTTTGGAAAGCCCGTTCCTTATCCGCAATGCCCGGCCCCGTATCGGCCACCGACAGGCAGACCGTTCGCCCCGCCGCCACGGCGGAAAGTTCGATCTGCGTACCGCTGGGGGTGTGCTGAACGGCGTTGGACAACAGAATGGCCATCACCTGCTTCAGCGCGTCCTCGTCTGCCCGAATGGGCGGCAGCGCGCCGTCCGGCAGGCGGAGGGTCAGCCGGTCACCGGCCTTTGCCGCCACCGGCTGCCATGTCTCGTAAACTTCCCAGAGAAAGGCCTCGGTGTCCAGCTTTGCCGGCATGATCTGACGGGCAGCGGTCTCCAGACGGGAAAAGGATAGAAGCTCCTGCACCAGCTGCGCCATCCGGTGCGCTTCTGACAGAATGTTGGCGCGGTATTTTGCCTCCTCGCCGCCGGAAGGCAGCAGTTCGGCGCTGGTGATGATCACTGCCAGCGGGCTTTTCAACTCGTGGCTGGCCGCCGCCAAAAACTCCCGCTCCATCCGCTCGGCCCGCCGGGCGGGCTGCATGGCCCAGCCGGTCAGCGCAAAGGCCAGCGCCCCCAAAGCCAGCACGCCGCCCGCCGCCACCGCTATGTACAACAGTTGCATCCTGCCCCATTCCTGCCGGAAGGTCGCGGCATCCTGAAACAGGTACATCTCGATCCAATTCCCACTGGCCGTGGGGATTGCACAGTATTCCGCAAACCAGAGGGCACTCCCGTCCCGCAGGGTGTATGCCTGCCGGACAACCGTTTTGGCCCACAGGCCGTTCTGCCCATCCACGCTTTGCCGCGCCTTTTCCAGCATTGGTTCGCTGAGAGTGAGCAGCGGTGCGGCATCATCGCCCTGCAGGTAGGGATTCTCGATGGGGGCTCCCTTCTCGAATAAGGCGGGCACCAGGCGGTTTTCCACCGCGCTGCTGTAGATCGCCTTATGGTCGATGGTCTGTGTCTCCAGGATCGGCTGTTCCAGGGCGGAACAGAGGGAGGCGAAGGCCAGCCTATGCTTCTCCTCCAGGGCGTTCTTTCCCTGCCGGGCGGCCACGAAACAGAGGGTAGCCACCACCATGGCGGCAAACAGGATGTTCACCGCTACGATCTTCCACCGCAGAACGTCCAACGGCGCGGCCGGCTCAGCGGCCTTCTTTTTCTTCCACAAGGGCATACCCAACACCTCGAACGGTCCGCAGGCTCATCTTGGAGTGGATCTGGGCCAGCCGCCGGCGGAAAAAGCCGATGTAATTGTCCAGAATGGCCTCCTCCACGTCGGCGTCCGCGCCCCATACGCGGGCAAACAGGGTGGCTCGTGCCAGCGCCTGACCCTTGCTTTTCATAAACAGTTCAATCATAAGGCCCAGCTTTTTGGAGACCGCGATCTCCTCCCGGCCACAGGCCAGCAGCAGCGCCTTGGTGTCGTACACCAGATCCCCGTACCGCAGCACCACCAGCTCCTCGATGGGGGCCTGCCGCCGCAGGTTGGCCCGGACACGGGCCAACAGCTCCCGGCTGTCAAAGGGTTTACCCAGATAGTCGTCGGCGCCGGCATCCAGGCAGGTCACCTTGTTTTCCACGGCGGTCAGCGCCGTCAGCATCACCACCGGCGTCATGATTCCCTTGCGGCGGCTTTCCCGCAGGATGTCCGGCCCGCTTTCGCCGGGGAGCATCCAGTCCACCAGCGCCAGGTCGTAGGCGTTCTGCTGCAGATAGTAAGCGCCTTCCTCCCCGTCGGTGCAGGCTTTCACCGTGTAGCCCTCTTTTTCAAGGATTTCGCACAGCATCCGGTTCAGTTTCCGGTCATCTTCGATCACTAGCAAGTTCATGTATTCTACCTCCCGGGGCATATCTCGCAGGCCGTATCAAAAGCGGCAGATTATTTAATTTATAGCACAAATTCTCCCGGAGCGCAACCAAGGCCGGAAAGAGCCGCAGGCGCATTCAGGATTTTTTCAGGTTTTGTGTGGTACAGTGGTATTACCAAAATTGCCAGGGCAGCGGCCGCCTGCGCCGCCGCCCCGTCAGGAGGAATTTGTATGAACCGAATTCGATCACGGCTTGCGCCGCTGGCCGCCCTCATGGCTTTGCTGCTGGCGCTGGCAGGGTGTTCCGCCGCTCCTTCAACCGAGGAGCCGGGAACGGCCTCCCAAACGAAGTACGCCACGGGAAAATACACCCAGACGGAGGTCACCCCCGCGGTGGACAGCGGCTTCGCTCCCGCCAAGCTACAGATGCTGGACGGCGTTCCCACGTTATCGCTGTATAATGACGCCCAAAACACCGCAGCGGCGTTTTCCTGGACGGGGGATGGCTGGGAAACCATCGATCCCTCCACCGTACAAGCCTTTCTGGACGGGCTGGACAAAACGCAGGTGGAAACGCTGACCGCCTGTTACGGCGGCAGCGGCCGGTGGTGGGTGGCCGCCGCCGAGACCGGCGGCGCGTTGACGCTCTACCGCGTCGATTCGCAGGGAAGCGTCCGCACAGTGTTGACGGATACGCCGCCTGCCGGCGGCACCGCGCCCTACATCACCGACTTTGCCGCCGCCCCGGGGTATGCGGTCGTCTGCCTGGCGGACGGCGCAGGAAGCTGTGTTCTGCAGATTGTGGACGGGCAGAGCGGGGATATTTCCGCCACGATCCGTCCCAGCGTTGTGGATTATACCTTTGCGGTATCGGGCAACCGGCTGTATCTGCGCAACCGGAATGCCGGAACGATGGATGTCTATGCGCTTCCTTCCGGTGAAAAGGCCGATTCCTTTGCGATTGTTCCTGAGGCACAGGAGGTGGCCGCCTATGCGGTGGACGGCGAGAACCAGCAGATCGTTTTCCTCACCATGGACGGAGTTTTTCAGGCGGGCTTTGGTTCCTCGGTCAAGCAGGCCATGGTGCAGGAAAAAGGCTTTGTCTACGCCGCACCGCAGACCACCGACTATGAGATTCTCCCGCTGGGGGATGCCGCCTTCCTGGTGTCCTGCCTGCAGAACGGCGCGCCGCTGACTGTCCTGATCCGGTTGGACGCCACCCTGCCCACACAGGCAGCGCAAAGCCTGTATATTTGGGCGCTGGAGGACAGCGATGTCATCCGCAGCGCCGCCGCGGTCTTTGCCAACCAGTACCCGGATTGTGACGTTCAGTTGGAATTTGGCCGCGATGCCACCAGCCAGGCCCTTTCCGACGAGGATATCATCAAGAATCTAAACACCCGTCTGCTGGCCGGTGAAGCGCCCGACGTGCTTTTTCTGGACGGCCTGCCCATCCGTTCGCTGATGGAGAAAGGTGTGCTGGCGTCGCTGGATGGTGTTGTTTCGATGGACGGATACTATGAAAACATCCTGACCGCCTACTCGCTGGACGGCAGGCCCTACGCCTATCCGTCGGTGTTCCGCGTGCCGGTTTTTGTAAGCGGCAGCAGCGAGATCAACGTGGATGACTACGCCTCGCTGGCGTCGCTGGCCGCGCTCTATCAGGAGCAAAGCCTGATTTTTAACACCTCCTACGAGGATATTTTTGATTCCTTCTATATTGCCTCCAGCGCCGGGCTCTTCCCGGAGGAGAAGCGCATTGACGAGGACGCGCTGCGCGCATTCCTGCAATCCACCAGAGAGATGATCGATGCCCAGCAGATCACCGCCCAAACCAACGAGTATGTGATGGCCAGCGGCAACGGACAGAGCGTGGCCCAGTCGGAGTTTGCCATGAGCCTGATCAAGGTGGCCGAGGGGAGTTACCCCTGCGGTACCGGCGTTGTAAGCAGCCGTTCCGACGCGCTGAAGCTGTTTTGGAGCTACCCCGCCGTTGCCATCCGGCCGCTGCCCGGCAGCGGCTTTGAGGCCAAAGAGATCGTTTCCATCCCGGCTAACGCCGCCAACCCCACACTGGCAAAAGCTTTTGTCCAAATCATGCTGACAGACCCCGTTGTGCAGTTGAATTCCCTCTACAAGGGCTTCTCGGTACAGCGGGATGTGGAAAACGCCTATCTGGCGCAGACCATCGCGGACGGGGAGCAGACCTACGCCGCCGACCCGCTGACCTGCGATTGGGATTCCCTGATCGAAGAGCTGGGCGCGCCGTCCGTCAGCTCTACCACGATTTATGATGTAACGCATGAGGCTGCGTTTGACTACTACGGCAACGAGATCGACCTGGACACCGCCGTCCAGCGCATCGAGGAAAACCTGGGACTCTATTTTTCCGAGCAGCAATAAGCAAAGCAGTAGCAGCATCGTCGAATCATTCTACTTGGCATTATAGCGGCGTTGTGTGGATGCTTTTCAAATGGCGATTTTCAAAGTCTTACTGCTATAATTTAATTTCTTTTTTCTTACGTTTACAAACCGTCCGCTGTTTTCTCCTTACCCTTCGGGGTGATAGAAGAAAATGGCCCCGGAAATTTATCAAGGCATTGTTGCATACCAATCCGGTGATTCAACCGCAGCATGGACACTCGTTCAAAAATTCACATGTTTTTCTTTACAATTTACATTCCGAAATACCTCATTGCGTCTGTCCTGCTTCCGTTTACATGTACCTCTAAATGCAAATGACTCCCCGTCACCCGCCCGGTATGCCCGACATATCCGATAACCTCTCCCGCCTGCACCTGCTGACCGGTGGTGACGCAGATGGACGAACAGTGGGCGTACAGTGTTTCCAGCCCGCCGCCGTGGTCGATTTGGATGTAGTAACCGTAGCTGCCGCCCCAACTGTCAAGACCGTTGGCAACGGTGACGATGCCGTCTGCGGCGGCAAGGATTGGCGTACCCTCGGCACAGGCAATGTCGGTGCCAGTGTGGGAACTGACCTCTCCAGTGATTGGGTCTACACGGTGACCGAACTGCG
>PPYE01716599.1_pt1 | contig 10654 bp, 11 predicted proteins | sample 1559881 | NCBI WGS metagenome assembly PPYE01 (sample SAMN08240022, study PRJNA423297) | Human gut metagenome, whole genome shotgun sequencing project.
AACTGATGCTTGTCCCTGCCGATCCGCAAGACAGCAAGAACGCAATTCTTGAAATCCGTGGTGGTGCAGGAGGTGATGAAGCAGCTATCTTTGCCGGTGACCTCTTTCGTATGTATGCCAAATTCTGTGAAACCAAAGGTTGGAAGATGGAAGTCTCCAATGCAAACGAAGGAACAGCAGGAGGATTCAAAGAAGTTGTTTGTAGTGTCACGGGCGATAATGTATATGGAATTTTAAAATATGAATCGGGAGTACACCGCGTACAGCGCGTTCCTGCTACCGAAACACAAGGACGTGTTCATACTTCTGCCGCATCAGTGGCGGTACTTCCCGAAGCTGAAGAATTCGATGTAGTCATCAACGAAGGAGAAATCAAATGGGATACTTTCCGAAGTGGTGGTGCCGGTGGACAGAATGTAAATAAGGTAGAATCCGGAGTACGTCTGCGTTATATCTGGAAGAACCCGAATACAGGCATTGCCGAAGAAATACTTATTGAATGTACCGAAACACGTGACCAACCGAAAAATAAGGAACGTGCTTTGGCCCGTCTCCGTACATTTATCTATGACAAGGAACATCAGAAATACATCGATGACATTGCCTCCAAGCGTAAAACAATGGTATCGACCGGAGACCGTTCTGCTAAAATCCGCACCTACAACTATCCACAGGGACGAATCACCGACCATCGCATCAATTACACGATTTATAATCTTGCTGCATTCATGGACGGGGATATTCAAGACTGTATCGACCACCTGATCGTAGCAGAAAACGCGGAACGCTTGAAAGAAAGCGAACTTTAGAAAAATGAAGAGTTGATAGTTGAATATGATTTCTTAGAAATAGTCAATAGTAAATTGTATAATAGTAAATAATAAGATGGATAAGCAACAATTATTTGAAAACATAAAGCGCAAAAAATCATTCCTTTGTGTAGGACTTGATACTGACATCAAGAAAATCCCGGAGCATCTGTTGAAAGAAGAAGATCCGATCTTTGCATTCAACAAAGCCATCATTGACGCGACAGCTGATTTGTGCATCGCCTATAAGCCCAATCTGGCTTTCTATGAAAGCATGGGCGTAAAAGGATGGATCGCATTTGAAAAGACAGTAAAATACATCAAAGATAACTATCCCGATCAATTCATCATCGCTGATGCAAAGCGTGGTGACATCGGAAATACTTCTGCAATGTACGCCCGCACCTTCTTTGAAGAACTTAATATCGACTCTGTAACGGTAGCTCCTTATATGGGCGAAGACAGCGTTACTCCGTTCCTTACCTATGAAGGTAAATGGGTGATTCTGTTGGCATTGACTTCCAACAAAGGTTCACATGACTTCCAACTAACAGAAGATGTAAACGGTGAACGTCTGTTCGAGAAAGTATTACGTAAATCACAAGAATGGGCTAGTGACGACCGTATGATGTATGTGGTAGGTGCCACTCAAGGACGTGCTTTCGAAGATATTCGTAAAATTGTTCCGAACCATTTCCTTCTCGTACCAGGTGTAGGAGCACAAGGCGGCTCGCTCGAAGAAGTTTGTAAATACGGAATGAACAGTACATGCGGATTAATTGTTAATTCCTCACGTGGTATCATCTACGTAGATAAAACAGAGAAATTTGCAGAAGCTGCCCGCACCGCCGCACAAGAAGTACAGGCGCAAATGGCTGAACAACTCAAAGCAATTCTCTGAAAAGAGAAAAAGGATCTCTAAAGAAAACGAATGCCTTACGAAAGAAAGATAATTAACGACCCCGTATTCGGGTTCATCAATATTCCAAAGGGGTTACTGTACGATATAGTACGGCATCCCCTTTTGCAGCGTCTTACCCGCATCAAGCAGGTAGGATTATCATCTGTTGTATACCCCGGTGCGCAACACACCCGCTTCCAACACTCTTTAGGTGCTTTTCACCTGATGAGTGAAGCTATCACCCAACTGGCTTCTAAAGGTAATTTTATTTTTGACAGCGAAGCGGAAGCTGTACAGGCGGCCATCCTGTTACATGATATAGGACATGGTCCCTTCTCACATGTACTGGAAGATACTATAGTAAAAGGAGTCTCCCACGAAGAGATTTCCCTCATGCTGATGGAACGGATGAACAAAGAGATGAACGGTCAGCTTAGTCTTGCCATCCAAATCTTCAAGGACGAATATCCGAAACGCTTTCTACATCAACTCGTAAGCGGTCAGTTGGATATGGACAGACTTGATTATCTTCGCCGTGACAGCTTTTATACAGGCGTGACAGAAGGAAACATCGGTTCCGCCCGAATTATCAAAATGCTTGATGTAGCGGATGACCGACTCGTTATCGAATCCAAAGGGATCTATTCTATCGAGAATTTCCTCACGGCACGTCGCTTGATGTACTGGCAAGTATACCTGCATAAGACATCCGTCGCATACGAAAAGATGCTGATTAGTACTCTATTACGTGCCAAAGAACTGGCATCACAAGGAGTGGAACTGTTTGCATCACCCGCATTGCGTTTTTTCCTTTACAATGATATCAATCCTACGGAGTTTTATAACAATCCCGACTGTCTGGAGAATTTTATCCAGCTAGACGACAATGATATATGGACAGCCTTGAAAGTGTGGAGCACCCATACAGACAAGGTACTTTCTACTTTAAGCACGGGAATGATAAACCGAAATATCTTTAAAGTGGAAATTTCGTCGGAACCTATTAGTGAGGACAGAAAAAAAGAATTAACTTTGCACATCAGCCAGCAACTAGGCATAACCCTTTCCGAAGCGAACTATTTTGTCTCTACCCCCAGCATCGAAAAGAATATGTATGACCCGGCAGATGACAGTATTGACATTATCTACAAAGACGGTACTATCAAAAATATTGCCGAAGCATCGGACATGCTGAACATCTCATTATTGTCCAAAAAGGTAAAGAAATACTATCTCTGCTATCAGAGATTACACAGATAAGTATAAAATATTCATGCAATAACACGGAAATCTGAAAAAAAAATCCGTTATTTGTGAACTAATTAAATTTTAAATTAAAGACATGGAGTTCTCGGCTAAGCAAATTGCAGCATTTATCCAAGGGGAAATCATTGGAGACGAAAACGCTACGGTACACACATTCGCTAAAATTGAAGAGGGAATGCCCGGAGCAATTTCTTTCCTGTCAAATCCCAAATATACACCTTACATCTACGAGACACAATCAAGCATTGTCCTGGTTAATAAGGACTTCACTCCCGAGCACGAAATTAAAACTACTCTGATAAAAGTAGACAATGCATATGAAAGTCTGGCTAAATTGCTCAATCTTTATGAGATGAGCAAGCCTAAGAAACAAGGTATAGATTCATTAGCTTTCGTTGCACCCAGCGCCAAAATTGGTGAGAACGTATACATCGGTGCATTTGCCTATATTGGTGAAAATACCGTGATTGGAGATAATACCCAAATTTATCCACACACTTTTGTTGGAGACGGCGTGAAGATAGGCAACAGTTGCTTGCTGTACTCCAATGTAAATGTTTATCATGATTGCCGCATAGGTAACGAATGTATCCTGCACTCGGGTGCAGTGATTGGAGCTGACGGATTTGGTTTTGCTCCCACTCCGAATGGATACGATAAGATTCCGCAAATCGGAATTGTTATTCTGGAAGATAAAGTAGATATAGGTGCTAATACTTGTGTAGACCGTGCTACAATGGGAGCTACGGTAGTGCATAGTGGTGTCAAATTAGACAATCTGATACAAATAGCACATAATGATGAAATAGGTTCACATACCGTAATGGCTGCACAAGCCGGAATTGCCGGTTCTACCAAAATTGGTGAATGGTGTATGATCGGAGGTCAGGTAGGTATTGCAGGACATTCCAAAATAGGAGACAAAGTTGGTTTAGGTGCACAGTCAGGTGTACCCGGAGACATTAAATCCGGTAGCCAGCTTATCGGAACTCCTCCTATGGAACTGAAGCAATACTTCAAAGCATCCGTCGCACAAAGAAGCTTACCGGATATGCAGAAAGAATTGCGTAATTTGCGCAAAGAAATAGAAGAATTAAAACAACTATTAAATAAGTAAATAAGTAACCAATGCTGAAACAAAAAACGCTGAAAGATAGCTTTTCACTGAGCGGGAAAGGTCTTCACACTGGACTTGATCTCACTGTAACATTTAATCCTGCTCCGGACAATCATGGATATAAAATCCAGCGCATTGACGTAGAAGGACAACCAACTATCGATGCAGTAGCCGACAATGTGACAGAAACCACTCGTGGTACTGTATTGTCGAAGAATGGAGTCAAAGTAAGCACCGTTGAACATGGTATGGCAGCCCTCTACGCATTGGGCATTGATAACTGCCTTATTCAGGTTAACGGACCGGAATTTCCTATTTTAGATGGTAGTGCACAATATTATGTACAAGAAATAGAACGTGTAGGAACAGTAGAACAAAATGCCGTCAAAGACTTTTATATTATCAAGTCTAAAATTGAGTTCCGGGATGAAACGACTGGTTCTTCTATCATCGTACTTCCTGACGAGAATTTCAGTCTGAATGTACTGGTTTCTTACGATTCAACCATTATCCCGAATCAGTTTGCTACACTTGAGGATATGCATAATTTCAAAGACGAAGTGGCCGCCAGCCGTACTTTCGTCTTTGTTCGCGAAATAGAACCGCTGCTCTCCGCTGGATTGATTAAAGGGGGTGACCTGGACAATGCAATCGTAATCTACGAGCGTAAGATGTCACAGGAAAGTTTCGACAAGTTGGCAGATGTGATGAGAGTACCTCACATGGACGCTGAACAATTAGGCTATATCAATCACAAACCGTTGGTTTGGGCAAACGAATGTGCCCGCCACAAATTGTTGGATGTGATCGGTGACCTTGCTTTAATCGGTAAACCGATAAAAGGCCGGATCATTGCTACCCGTCCCGGACATACTATCAATAATAAGTTTGCACGCCAAATGCGGAAAGAAATCCGTTTGCACGAAATACAGGCGCCAAGTTACGACTGTAACCGTGAGCCGGTAATGGATGTAAACCGTATCCGCGAATTATTGCCACACCGCTATCCTTTCCAACTGGTTGACAAAGTGATTGAGATTGGTGCTAACTACATTGTAGGTATCAAAAATATCACAGCTAACGAACCTTTCTTTCAGGGACATTTCCCACAAGAACCTGTTAGTTCATGGCACAAATAGTGAAAAATAAGTAATAATTGATATATTAAAAGCATGATAAGTCCTTTAGCGTATATTCATCCCGAAGCTAAAATTGGGGAAAATGTAGAAATTGCGCCTTTTGTATTTATAGATAAGAACGTAGTTATCGGCGACAACAATAAAATTATGGCTAACGCCAATATTTTATATGGTTCACGTATTGGTAACGGAAACACTATTTTTCCGGGTGCCGTAATCGGAGCCATTCCGCAGGACCTTAAGTTTCGCGGTGAGGAATCGACAGCCGAAATCGGGGATAATAATCTGATTCGTGAAAATGTAACAATCAACCGTGGTACAGCAGCTAAAGGGCGCACGATTGTAGGAAATAACAATTTACTGATGGAGGGTGTACACGTAGCACACGACGCATTGGTTGGTAACGGATGTATCATCGGTAACTCTACCAAAATGGCAGGTGAAATCATCATTGATGATAATGCGATTGTCAGCGCTAATGTATTGATGCACCAATTCTGTCATGTAGGGAGTCATGTAATGATTCAGGGCGGATGCCGCTTCAGTAAAGATATTCCTCCTTACATCATCGCAGGACGCGAACCGATTGCTTTTAGTGGAATCAACATCATCGGCCTGCGTCGTCGTGGTTTTGCCAATGAAGTGATCGAAAGTATTCACAATGCATATCGTATCATTTATCAAAGTGGTTTAAACACGACAGAAGCATTGAAAAAAATAGAAGATGAATTTGAAAAAAGTCCGGAAATTGACTATATTATCGATTTCATCCGTAATTCAGAACGTGGTATCATTAAATAAACAGTTCAAAATAGTCATATTATGATATACAGATTTACTATCATATCTGATGAAGTTGACGATTTTGTCAGAGAAATACAAATTGATCCGGAAGCTACTTTTTATGACTTCCATGAAGCAATACTGAAATCAGTAGGGTACACAAACGACCAGATGACTTCTTTCTTTATCTGCGATGACGATTGGGAAAAAGGAAAAGAAGTAACCTTGGAAGAAATGGACGACAATCCGGAAATGGATAGCTGGGTAATGAAAGACACTACTATCAGTGAACTGGTAGAAGATGAAAAACAGAAACTGCTATATGTATTCGATTACATAACAGAACGTTGTTTCTTCATCGAACTATCCGAAATCATCACCGGAAAAGATATGAATGGCGCCAAATGTACCAAGAAATCAGGAGATGCTCCTAAACAAACGGTAGATTTTGAAGAAATGGCCGCTGCCAGCGGTTCTCTTGATTTGGATGAAAACTTCTATGGAGACCAAGATTTCGACATGGAAGACTTCGATCAGGAAGGATTCGACATAGGTGGCGACGCAAGTACTCCATACGAAGAAGAAAAATTCTAAGTATTAAGTACCAGGTATTAGGTATTAATTGCCATGCAGCCCCAGGCAGTTAATACCTAATATTTTTTAGTTCCGCACACATCTTAATACTCAATACTTAATACTTAAAAGCCCAATGCCTACTCTCATCGTTCTTATAGGTCCTACAGGTGTAGGGAAAACGGAATTGAGCCTGCGCTTAGCAGAAACTTTTCAGACAAGTATTGTATCTGCCGATTCGAGACAGCTTTATGCCGAATTAAAAATAGGCACGGCAGCTCCTACTCCCGATCAACTTAAACGTGTCCCTCATCAATTGGTTGGTACACTCCACCTTACAGACTATTACAGCGCCGCCCAATATGAAATAGAAGCGTTGGAAATTCTCGAGAAATTATTTACGCAACACGAGGTCGTGATTCTCACAGGTGGCTCAATGATGTATGTAGATGCTATTTGTAAAGGTATCGACGATATTCCTACCGTTGATGCGGAAACCCGTCAACTCATGCTACAGAAATATGAGGAGGAAGGACTTGAACAACTCTGTGCAGAACTTCGCCTGCTAGATCCGGAATATTATCGGATAGTGGATCTAAAGAATCCCAAACGGGTAATTCATGCATTGGAAATTTGCTATATGACCGGACGCACTTATACCTCTTTCCGCACCCAACAAAAAAAGCAACGTCCTTTCCGCATTCTAAAAATCGGTCTGACTCGCGACCGGGAAGAGTTGTATGACCGTATCAACCGTCGGGTAGATCAAATGATGGAGGAAGGATTACTGGAAGAAGTACGCTCGGTACTTCCCTATCGCCACCTCAATTCGCTCAATACAGTAGGTTATAAAGAACTGTTCAAGTATCTGGATGGAGAATGGGAACTCCCCTTTGCCATAGATAAAATCAAGCAAAACTCCCGCATTTATTCGCGTAAACAGATGACTTGGTTCAAAAGAGATGAAGAAATACAATGGTTCCATCCGGAACAAGAAACGGAGATACTAGCGTACCTCCGTCAACAAATCAATGCATGATTTCTTCTATTTCTTGTTCTGACGGGTCTGATATTCATCATCCGTCAACATTTCTACAATAATCACCCCATTCTTTCCTTTGTCTCCGTAGACAACCTGTGCTGATTTATCTTTCAGCACAGAAATACTTTTTATATGGTCTGGCGCAAGCTTAGACAACGCATCTTTCTCCATAGCTTCTTTCCCGTCTATAATGACTAAAGGCTCTTCGCCTTTTATCCCATGCACAGTTACACCATTATTCACCTTAAACCCTGAATTTCCATTTTTCACACTGCCTGAAAGTTCAGGAAACAGGTCAACCACTTCCTGCTCCATTCGTATATTCATCGTAGAAGATACAGAAGCTTTTACTGGCTTATATCCAATAAATGAGAACCACAGATTGCCGTCTTTCATTGCTTTCAGACTAAAATGACCATTTATATCCGTTATCGTACCATGATTTGTATTAGGCACAATAATGCTGACTCCAGCCTTCGGACGCCCCTGCTCGTCAACAACAGTTCCACTAACCGGAAAATCGGGAACAGCATCTGTACTGGTTGTTTTTTGTGAAAAACTGATTTCCTTATTCTGTATTTTAGTCTTACTGCCTCGTTGAGTATTTACAAGTATCACCCCGTTCGCACCACGTTTACCATACACTTTTATCGAAGTAGAATCTTTCAACACAGATATACTTTCTATTGTTGACGGGTCCAGCTTTTCCATAGCATCCATACTAATCTCCTTGCCATCAGCAAAAATCAAAGGCTGCTTATTCTCTGCAAATCTGATATTCCCAAATCTTATAGGGACAGTATATTTCCGTACATCTTTTATCTTCCCGGTTTCAGCCACAGTGAAGCCTACCATCACTCTACCGCCCGCTTTACCCTTCATCGGAGAACCAGCTATTTTCTCCGACAGATATTTTTGCAGTGCACTCATACCACCAGGATATTCCGGCATCTGCTCTACAACCTCAAAAATAACAATTTCTTCCTCCTCTTTCGATTTCACGCCAGTCACTACCAAAGCATCTTTCTTCTCGTCTTTAGATACTTTTACTGTATCTTGCAGCACCTTTTCTTGCACAATTTCCGCCAAATCATTAACTTTGACAGCAGAAATTTCTTCCATTTTTCAGAGATTTCAGGACGGGCAAAAGCAGTTACTGCAATAGCTGCCAACGGAAGTACATACAAATACTTCAACCGTGCCCACGGATTCGATTTTTCTTTTAACATCATAGTGATACGTTTTTTAAGTTTACTGTGATTAAAGCTGTTGGCCATAGAGTAGAGCCTTGTGCCAACGGCTTTTTTTATTAATAATAGTTGATATTCTTTCGCGTTTACACCCTCATTAATGACGGTCTCGTCCGCTTCATATTCGTGAATGTTCTGCAACTCCTGTTTCAACAACCATGCACCAGGATTGAACCATTGGAAAAAGATACAAATATCCGCCACCAATAAATCTACTGAATGACGATGGTGGATATGAGCCATTTCATGAATAAGGATTTCCCTCCCGTTTTCCTCCAGGTCTTTCCGGCTGATGACAATATACTTCATCCAACTGAACGGAGCTATCTCCTGATTGTGCACCACAAGTGTAACCCCTTTCTCCAACTTCTCATGTTTGCCGGAATGTACCAACCGGAAGAGACAAATCAAAGAATAGATATTGCGACAGACAAGAAACAGAATACCCGCCAGATAGACCAGCAGAACAATCTGTACCCAAGATATAGTCGGCTACTCCTGCACTGCGCCGACATTGGCAGGAGTAGCCTCCAACTCTGCCATCAATAGCAATTGCTCAATGGAGAGCACAGCTTGCTGCACTTCAACCTGATGCCGGGTAGTTACTTCGATACAAGGAATGAGTAATGAAAAGAACAACACTCCCAATAAAGCCATACGATTGAAACGATGAAAGGTTTCCTTGCTAAGTAATAACCGGAAAAACAGGTAAAACAGAACAAGACAAACAGATGATTTTAATATATAAATGAAGAAAACTCCCATAGCATAGATTTTCGTTTAATAGATTAGTGTTTTTTGTTTCTTCACTGACTACGGGATAATATTGATAGGTATTTCCGAAAGTATAATGAGCTAGAAAACCTTTTTCTTCCAACCCACGCACAATCGTAGATAATGTATTGAAATGTGGCTTGGGATCTTCATAGAAAGCCAACATTTCCTTCACGAACAAGGGACCTTTTTCCCAAAAAAAGCCCATGATTTCTTCTTCTTTTGCTGTTAATCCTTTCATATCTGCAACTTTGTTTGCTGCAAATAACGAAAAGTTTTAGTTCATAAACTAATTTATCTAGTTAAAGTAAACTAAAAGCTATAGTTAAGAAGAAAATCTTACTATTAAATACCTGTGAAGCAGAATTTCTACTAATCCTTTAGCCCCACAGTTTATTCACAATAAAGTTGCCAATATAAAACAAGTCGCCCATAAAAACAATACTGAATACCAGAAAAGTGAAACAAGTACTCCACCGGGCTCCTCCATCCTCTTCGCCGCGTTTGATACGGAGCAGGGAACTATGCAAACAATCACCTGCTATGAACAGCACAAACAAACTCGGTATCAAGTCACCCCACGATACCAACCACAGATTATCCCCCTTCCCCAACAGGAATGTCAATGCTACGGCCAATAAGAAGACAGAAGCATATTGCAAGTCTTTTCTTTTTGAATTCATAGTGGTAATGTTTAAAGTCCTTTTCACAAAGATATTGAATCTCACCCAATAATCCTTATCAAATCTATATAAAAATCGGTCAGGCTTTGTTGAATCTAAGTTTATTGTTACTTTTGCAAGTACGAATTAAAACCAAAACCGATTATAAAAGCAGATGAAAAAGATCAGCATCACTTTATTACTCTGCCTTCTCTGTCTGACCGGAATGGCACAAGGACAAAAGGCACTCGATTTAAAAGATATCACCTCCGGACGTTTCCGCCCGGAAAATATCCAGGGAGTAATCCCCATGCCTGATGGCGAACACTACACGCAGA
>PPYE01740860.1_pt1 | contig 10653 bp, 10 predicted proteins | sample 1559881 | NCBI WGS metagenome assembly PPYE01 (sample SAMN08240022, study PRJNA423297) | Human gut metagenome, whole genome shotgun sequencing project.
CTCCAGGCGCTCCTGCTGCTCTTTTTTATCGATATGCAAAAACAGCTTTACTAAAAGATATCCGTTATCGCAAAGCTGACGTTCAAAAATTTTAATTTCTTCCAGTCGATCCAGATATTGCTGGACACAGATGCGTCCAGCTTGAAAATCCCGAATCGTTTCATCCATCCATCCGGAGTCCAGGAAGATAAATTTTCCGTTTTCCGGAATGTTTTTCATGTGGCGGTATAAAAACGGTTTGGCAAGTTCCTCTTCGCTGGGGGAAGAGACAGAGATGACCCGGAAAAACCGAGGGTCCAACTCCCGAATCATCGAAGAAATTCGGCTGCCTTTACCGGAAGCTCCCCAGCCTTCTACCAAAACCAGAACAGGAAGCTTTTGCTCCTGAATTTTCAGCTGCAATTCTCCCAGTTTTGCGCGAAGCGTCTTGATTTTTTCCTTTTTCTCCTCACCACTTAATGGAGAATCAGGGGAAGAAAAGTTCTTTAAATTAATATTTTGACTGGACATAAGCACCCTCCTGTTAAATGGAAATAAAAACCGCGTAATGTATGATTAGAACATATTGTTATCATGAGAAAAGAGTGGTATACTTTAGTAAGGTTTAAGTTTATTCTACGCTTAGAAAGAAACAGTAAAACCAACAAATAGAAAACATTTTATGAATATGTGGAGGTTATTATGGGTAAGAAAGTAATGGTAAGCTTTTTGGCAGCACTGATGATCGCATCTTCTTTTTCTACAACTGCGTTTGCAGCTCTGGGAAAAACAGATACTGTAGCAAAAACACAGCAGGAGCAGCAGGAAACAAAGAAGAAAGTGGTAAAGAAGAAAACTGCATCCAGCAAAACAACCACAGATGAAAAAGAAACCGACTGGAAAGAAGAAATGCTGACTCTGGTAAATGCAGAGCGTAAAAAAGCAGGACTTTCTGCGCTGAAACTGGATGAAAAAATGTGTGAAGCTGCTCAGGTACGTGCAGAAGAATGCCTGAAAAGCTATTCTCATACCCGTCCAAACGGAAAAGAACTGACCACTGCATTGGATGAAGCAGGGGTAAAATACAGCTACTGGGGCGAAAACATCCATGAAAAACAGACCTCTGTAAAAGGAGCAATGGAATCCTGGATGGACTCCGAAGGCCATAAAGCAAACATTCTTGGTAAAAACTTCAACAGCGTCGGTTTTGGTCGTGTAAAAGACAAAAACGGCAAATATTATATGGTTCAGATGTTTGCAAAAGTAAAATAAGTCAAAATAAAAAATAGACGGATATTTAGGCTGATTGTGGAAAAAATAAGCCAATAATGCTGATTTTGTCCGGATGTGACGAGAAGATGACGAAAAAAGAACAGGAAATTTTGCATTATTTGTAAACATTTCTAAACGTTTTTTCTTTTCTGATTGACAGACGCTCACTAAGATGATAGGCTTAAAACAGTGAAAAGAGCAATTTCATTTTCCTTAAGAAAGGTTGTGTTGAAATGAACTGTGTAAAAATTTCCGAAGCCGAATATCCGTTAATGGAGTATATCTGGGAGCATGCACCAATTTCCGCATCTGCTCTGGCAGCATATTCTCAGGATGCATTTCACTGGAAGAAAAATACAACTTATACTGTCATTAAAAGATTGACTCTGAGAGGGGCTCTGGAAAGACAGGAACCAGGTTTTATCGTAACCCCATTGGTTACCAAACAGCAGGTTCAGCAGTCTGAGCTGGAAAACCTGTGCAATCGTATTTTTGCCGGTTCTTCCAAGGATTTCATCCTTTCCTTTATCTCCAGAGAGAATGTAAGTGAAGAAGAACTTGCTCAGATTAAGCAGACAGTAAACGAATATCACCGCTAAACAAAACCTGGTGATAGACCATGGAATGATAGACCATGAAATGGTCGGAATATTTTATTTAAAACTCACAGGTAATTTATGTTGCAAAAAGGCCTCACTACTGGATAAGTTCCAGCGGTGAGGCTTGTTTTTTACTCTTCATGATGTTGTGGATGAGGGCGGCGTTTGAGCAGAAGCTGGGCCACTGTAGCTAAAAGGGCGCTCATGTTGGCAACTACCATCAATACGGTGAGGATCAGCTCGAAGAAGATCCATCCTTTTACTTCAAAGATCATAATGAAGGCCTGTGCCAACAGAACAAGCGTGTTGAAGGTCAGGCGCATTGGATGGAAGTGCATCGGGATAAATCGTCTGGTATCGATGACACGCAGAACAAAGACGACAAAGTAGCTCAGGAAGGTTGCGAAGGCTGCACCGTTGACACCGAATATCGGGATAAAGAGGAAGTTTAAAACGACATTGATAACGGCACCGATACCGGTTGTGATGAAGTTTAGCATACTCTTCTTTTCCACCATGTAGACGCTGCCCAGGAAGGTAGACATGCAGGAAAAGATGGTGGAGAGGAGCAGAAGCGGAATGTATTTCCAAGACTCATAGAAGGAATCCGAAACCAGAATCATGGTGATTACCTTGGAGAACAGGATCAATCCGGAAGCGGCGGTACAGATCAGAGATTGATAGAACAGGAAAACACGGGTAAAGAAGGAAGCGCGCTTGTCCGGTGAATCGCTGACCGCAGACATCTGCCAGGCATCCATAAAGATGTTGGACATCAGTACGATGATGGTTGGAATTTTATAGGCAACTGCAAACAGACCGTTGTATTCTTCTCCCATAAAGTAGGCGATCATATAGCGGCTTGCCATATTGTTGACCCACCAGAAGATGGAGTTTGGAATCATCGGGATGGAATAACGCAGCATTTCCCGGCTGGTGGACAGATTCAGTCCCCGAATATGCAAATACCGGCGTAGACCAGCAACATAGAACAAAAACAGGGTGGATAGGGTGTCAGCCGAGATCATAGCAAGCATGTATCCGTTGATTCCCCATTTCAGAACAACCAGATACAGCACGTTAAAAAAGATGGTTGTCGCGGTGGAAAGCAGACCATCAATTGCATACAGTTTAACATAGCCTTTAGCGCGGACAAACTGGGAACAGAGGGAGCGCATTGAGGACATCAGCACGAAAACATAGATCATCATAGTGTTTTCGTTGAGATATGGAACATGAACCAGGATCGGTTCCAGAATCAGCAGGATTATAAAGCCAAACAGAATGGTCAGGAAACCGGTCGTGAATACATCACGTTTCTTATAATACTTGTCCAGTCCAAAGCGGATGATTCCGTTTACAATGCCGCATGAAACCAATGGAAGCAGGAAGTTGCCGACCTGCACCATCAGGTCGACCGTTCCGTACTGGGCTTCGGAAAGCACTTTGGTGTAAAGCGGCATCAATAAAAAGACCAGCACCTTTGAACTGAAAGTGCCGATTGCAAAGATAAAAGTATTGGATATAAGATTCCGATATTTATTCAAAATAATTCTCCTGACATCTGGAAATAAGTTTAGTGGAAATATCTGTCAACACAGCGCACCTATTATAGCATTTTTTTATTCAAAAGAAAATGGTCGGAAAGATAACTTTCGTTTTCTTGTGCAAATATGCAATTTATCAGAAAAATGTTTTTCTATTTTAGGGAAATTTTCAGAGAAATCTCTTTTTTTCAAAAAAATGATGGGAAAGAAAATGTGATTATGTTATAATACATTCGCTTGAAGTTATTTTCTGGATCTGGAAGAAGAGATTTCCGGGTCAGTTTTATAGAAAAAGTATACTGGTTTGGATGTAGAGGAGATGGGATGATGAACAATGACCAGCTGTTGGAAATAACGACAGAAATCGGCTGGAAGCTGCTAAAAAGTGGAGCAGAGATTTATCGTGTGGAAGAATCGATTCGAAGAATGCTGGCTGCGTATGGTTTTCCGGAGGCGGAAGTGTTTTCAATCCCCTCCTGTATTATTGTAACAATCAATGATGAAAACGGACATGCCCTGACCCGTTTAAAACGAATCCACGGCTCCGCACTTGATTTTGACCGAATTGACCGGCTGAACAATCTGTGCAGGCATATCTGCTCAGAAAAACCGGATCTGGAGACCATCCGAACTTCACTGGATGAGATCATGGGAAAGAAGGACTATTGCTTCTGGACCAATATGTTTTTTACAGCTTCCATTTCGGCATCCTTTACATTATTTTATGGAGGAGCATTCCGCGATTCCTTTGTTTCGTTCTTTATTGGAATCATGCTTTTTCTGCTTCTGTCCATGCTGGGACGTTTTCACACCAACAGCTTTTTCCAGAACATTTTAGGAAGCGCACTGGTGGCAGGATTTTCCCTTTGGACAACTGCTTTGGGATGGACCATCCACTATGATAAAATGATTATTGGTACCCTGATGAATCTGGTACCGGGAATTGCCATTACTAACGTGATGCGCGATATCTTGGGAGGCGACCTGATTGCAGGTATCATCAAGTTGGTGGAATCTTTGATGGTAGCAGCCGGCATCGCACTGGGAGCCGGTATCGCAATCTCTACGCTGCGGTTCTTCTTCCCGGGTATTTAGCAAAAGGAGGGAAAGATGATGATTGAAAATATACCAGTATTTATCTATACCTTCCTTGCCTGCTTTTCTTTTTGTTTTATCTTCAAATTTCACAAGCTGTCCCACATGATCGCGGCAGCAACGGGAGGAATGCTCAGCTGGGTGTTCTATGTTGCGTGTGCTCCTCTGGGAAATGACCTTGCACAATATTTGATTTCTACCATTATTGTTTCTGCCTATGCAGAGGTAATGGCAAGAGTGTTTAAAGCTCCCGTTACAGGATTTTTAACGATAGGAATTCTTCCGCTGGTACCGGGAGGCGGTATCTACTACACCATGGAATACTGTGTCTCCGGAGAGACTTCCCAGTTTATTGAAACAGGTATTCACACCTTTGCAATTGCAGGCGCTTTGGCGATTGGCGTGCTGGTTGTATCGTCTCTGGTCAGACTCTTTCATATGATGAGATTATATCCACGGATCAAAGCAAAATTTGTTTTTCTGTCAAAAACACTTCATCAGAAAAAAGAAAAGTGACGAAAAAAGACTTCGGTGATTGTAGGAATTTTATATTTCTGTTTGTCGAAATGCTGATAATTTTTCCTAAAAAGCCGAAATGTGAGTGAAATGTAAATGATTTTAAAAATTCTCTATTGTTTTTTAAAATATCCATGCTATACTCTATAAACGTATATGTATGAATATTTTGTAAAAAGATATGGAGAGTTATTGTGATGGAAGATTGTATTTTAAAAATCAACCTTATTGTGTTCATTACTTTGACGATATTCTATCTGTACCAGTTTATTTATGTCGCGGTTGTACTTTTTAAAAAGCACAAGGAGCGGCAGCATACACTGTGTCCGTTTCATCGTTACGGTGTTGTTATCGCAGCAAGAAACGAAAGCATGGTCATCGGAAATTTGATTCGCAGTATACAAAATCAAACTTATCCGTCAAAGCTGATCGATATTTTTGTGGTGGCGGATAACTGTACAGACAACACAGCACAGATTGCACGGCAATTGGGTGCAGTGGTGTATGAGCGCTTTAACAAGGAGCAGGTTGGAAAAGGCTATGCTCTGGATTTTGCATTCCGCCACATTGCGCAGGATTATGGCGCAAATTACCATGATGCTTATCTGATTTTTGATGCGGATAATCTGCTTGACTCCCACTACATCGATGAAATGAACGTGGTGTTCAGTCAGGGATATCAGATTATCACCAGTTACCGCAACTCCAAAAACTTCAGCACCAACTGGATTACTGCTGGTTACTCCCTGTGGTTTTTGAGAGAAGCAAAGTACCTCAACAATGCCCGCATGATGCTGGGAACAAACTGTGCGATTTCGGGAACAGGCTTCCTGCTCAGCAGTAAGGTTGTTCAGAAATACGGTGGCTGGAAGTTCCACCTGCTGACCGAGGATATCGAATTTTCGATTGTCAACGCAATCGAGGGAGAACGTATCGGTTATTGCGGCAAAGCAATTTTGTACGATGAACAGCCAACAACCTTCCGTCAGTCCTGGACACAGCGTCTGCGTTGGTCCAAAGGATTTTATCAGGTTATCTGGAAATATGGAACTTCTTTGATTTCCAAACTGGTCAAAGATAAGCGTCATCCATTTTCTTGCTATGATATGTTCATGACCATTGCACCAGCAACCCTGGTATCTCTGGGCTGTCTGATTTTGAACATTATATTCTTGATCATTGCAATCATTCAGCCACATTATTTGGGTGATGCAGTTGCGGTGGCATCCAAGGCGATTTTGTTCTCTTTTGTAAACTTCTATATCGTCTTGTTTGCAATGGGTGCTTTGACTACCATTACAGAATGGCATCAGATCAAAGCTTCCACAGCAAAGAAAATTTTCTATACCTTTACCTTCCCGATCTTTATTTTTACCTACATTCCGATTTCGATTGTAGCGTTGTTTAAAAATGTACAGTGGACACCGATTGTACATACCGTTAGCAAGTCGGTGGAAGAAATGAAGTAATAACAGGGAACCCTGTAAAATGAGCCTTCGGTCTGTTGCGGACCGAAGGCTTTATTTTTTGCATTATGACAGCTCAGCGGTTTTGTCCGAGACCAAAGCTGATGGACAGGGCGTGGTTTACCTGGGACATGGAATTTGCATCCAGGCTGCCCATTTTTTCCCGCAGTCTGCGTTTGTCGATGGTGCGGATCTGTTCGAGCAGTACGACGGAATCTTTGGAAAGGCCACAGTTTTTGGAGTCCAGCTCAATATGGGTGGGAAGCTTGGACTTCTCTTTCTGGCTTGTGATAGCCGCCGCGATCACAGTAGGGCTGTACCGATTGCCAACATCGTTCTGTACAATAAGTACTGGACGCACGCCGCCCTGCTCTGAACCAACTACCGGACTGAGATCCGCATAATAAATGTCTCCTCGTTTCACAATATCACGCTCCGACGTTTTGTTTCATTTGACTTCGTCTTTATTGTAACCGGAAAATTCTCCGGTTAATCATCCCCATAAAATTTTTCTGTCCATATCATCCTATGGCAGATACAGAAAAATGTTCAGAAAAATCAGGACAAAATACAGCCGCTCTGCATATACTGATTGCCGTTTTTGAGATGGACAGGAATTTCTGAAAAGATTACAGTACTTTTTTGGTGTTTTATCTGATTTTTGCCTTGGAGATTTTTTTAACAGGGGAGGGGTGAGAAGTTTTGTTCTTTATACTTCTGGCAATTTCCCCCGTCAAAGAAAGAAGACTGCCAGTTTTGGAAAAAGCGGAGAAAGGATTCTGCCAGATGTTTGGAGAAAAGAACGGCAGTTTTTAGAATGTTGATAAAATAAACAATAAACAGATTAATAATAAGACAAATATAATCAAAATATATAAAAATCAATGAAAAACTGGAAGAAACATCCGCTTGAAAAAGAGCTTGCCGCCCACTATAATAGCCTCAGGACCTAACGAAAAGACAAACGTAAAAATTAAAATTCTCAGGAGGCAACTCAAAAATGAAAAAATTTGTATCCATGTTTTTAGCAGTATGTGCTCTGTCCAGCATGAGCGTCAACGCATTTGCACAGCAGGCAGATGCAATCAACGTGACATCGGACGAAAAGCTCAAACTTTCCTTCGGTGAGGAAACTTTCAGTGAGCTTCTTCTTCCAGGTGAGACCTATACTTATCCTCTGTACATCGAGCAGGAAGACGGTAAGGTAGTTCCGCTGACCGATGAACACCTGGAAAACGTAAGAATCCGCACCGAGATGAAAAACGGTAAAAACGCGGTAGCATCCTTCAAGGTAGAGGAAGAAGACGATGTTTACCAGCTGGAAGTGACCACAGAAGCTGGATGGCCAACCAAACAGACCGAAGTAGAGGGCGCTGTAAAAGCAGTAAAACGCTCGAATGGTCAGGTTGTAGGCAGTGCAGAAGCTGAACTGACCGTTGGATACCCAACAATCAGCGAGGAAGCACTGGAAGCTGCAAAAGATGGCGAGTACATCTTTGTGGAACCAGCAACACCGGTTATCACAACTGAGCAGTTTGCAACAATCGACGAGTATGCAGATGGTGACAAAGTGACCTTCACAAACGGAATGTGGAGATATGAAGTGCGTGTATCCGGTCAGGAAGGCGTAAACATGCTGTACAACGAGCGTGCAATCAAAGAGATCTCTTCCAAGTTTGAGGATCAGAACTTCAAATATGTTTCCTTCCCAGGTGGCCCGGCATTTGACTTTACCGGCACTATGACCATCGATGTTTCGGATGAGATGGAAGATTTCGGCGGAAACTTCTATGTTTACCGTTACCTCAGAGGCAAGCTGGAGAGAATCGATGCAACCATCAACAGCGATGAGGAGACTGTATCCTTCGAGACCAAGAATCTGGGCAGATTTGTGCTGACCGATAAGGAAATCGCAGACGGAACCATCGTAGACGAGAGCTTCGTATCCCAGCCGGAAACAAAGCCAGAGTCCAAGCCTGAGGCAGATCAGGATGAAAGCCACATCCCAAACGAAAGACCAACTGAGCGTCCATCCGGCAACGTTTCGGAAAGCAATGACTATCAGTCCGGTACTTCCAGCGAGAGCAACAAGGTAAACCCAGATACCGGTGCAGAAGATTTTGTTTCCCTGGCAGCAGGTGCAGCAATCCTTTCCGGTGCAGCAGCAGTTGTTCTGGGTAAAAAGAAACGCTAACCAGTTAATTTAAGAATAGAAAAGTCCATCCTGTGAGTCAGAGCCGCACCAGAAATGGTGCGGCTCTGCTCGTATTGCAAAAAGATATTCTGCTGGGAAAATCAGGAAGGATCATGAAGCAGCGGTTGACATCGGGTGACAAAACTTTTATAATGAAGTTGGCTCTAAGCTGTCAATTTTTAACGGGGCAAGCGTCCCTTAAAAGCATAGTTTTGTTCAGAATATGAAAATACAAAGGGAAAGGATGTCTGTTATGGCTTTAGAAACTGTTCACGAATTATTTGATTTTATCGAGAATTCCCCAAGCTGCTTCCATGTTATCGATAACGTGAAGGCAGAACTGAAAAAAGAAGGTTTTGAGGAACTTTGCGAAAACAAAAAATGGGAGATCAAAGAGGGCGGAAAATATTTTGTAACCCGCAACCTTTCTTCTGTTATTGCATTCAAGGTTCCAACCAAAGATTTCAAATCTTTCCACATTGTGGCAAGCCACAGTGATTCCCCAACATTCAAGATTAAAGACAATCCGGAGCAGTCTGTCAAAGGCAAATACGTTCAGCTCAATACCGAGCGTTACGGCGGCATGATCTATTCCACATGGTTTGACCGTCCGCTGTCTGTTGCAGGCCGCGTTATGGTAAAAACTGAAAAAGGTGTACAGACCCGTCTGGTCAACATTGACCGCGATCTGCTGGTAATTCCAAACCTGGCAATCCATATGGACCGCACTGCAAATGACGGCATGAAATACAACCCACAGACAAACCTTCTGCCGCTGTTTGGTGATGCAGCTTCCAAAGATACCTTTGACAAGCTGGTTGCAGAGGCTTGCGGCGTAAAAGAAGAGGACGTTATTGCAAGCGATCTGTTCCTGTACAACCGCACAAAACCAGTTGTATGGGGCGGACACAACGAGTACATGTCCTGTGCAAAACTGGATGACCTGGAATGTGCATTCTCCTCGATGAAAGCATTCATCAAGGGCGGCAGCAAAGAAAGCGTATCTGTATGTGCAATCTTCGACAACGAAGAGGTTGGCAGCAGCACAAAACAGGGTGCAAACTCCACCTTTATGTATGATGTACTGCGCCGCATCAACCAGAATCTGGGCAGAAGCGAAGAGGATTACTACACTGCAGTTGCATCCAGCTTCATGCTTTCTGCAGACAATGCGCATGCACTGCATCCAAACCATCCAGCAGTTACCGACCCAACCAACCTGGTATTCCTGAACGAAGGTATTGTTATCAAACACAATGCAAATCAGAAATACACCACCGATGCGGTTTCTTCTGCATTATTCCAGAGCATGTGCAAAGAGCATCAGGTTCCGGTACAGAACTTTGTAAACCGTTCGGACATTGCAGGCGGTTCTACACTGGGCAACATTTCCAACTCTCATGTATCGCTGAACACAGTTGACATCGGTCTGCCACAGCTGGCAATGCATTCCAGCTACGAGACTGCCGGTGTACTGGATCTGGACTACATGATTTCTGGTATGGAAGCATTCTACAACAGCACCGTTATTGCAAACTGTGACGGAGATTACGAAATCAGATAATATTGCGGGGAATTATCCCCATACCAAAACGGGTTTGGAGCAGAGGTTCCAGACCCGTTTTTTTACGAATGATTTTGTGGGCTTATGCCGCTAATACCTGCCAAGAAGATGGGTAGAATCTTCGTAGACTGGCAGTTTGTTATGTGGGGCTATGCACCCCACGCTCGCACATCCTTTCTTCGTAAAAAGAAAGGATGCAAAGACGTATCAAAGAGGAGGTATCCTCTTTGATATTACCTCCGGGGGGAAGTTTCCCCCACAGTCACTTCGTGACGTTCCCCCTCGTCTATCACAAAACTTCCAGCAAGAAAGGGGGGGAGCGTGACCGCTTGCGGTTACTGCGGGGCGCAGCCCCCAGGGGATATCTAAGGGGAAGCCCCTTAGATACGCTTTTGCTGACTTTTCTCGTAAAAGAAAAGTC
>PPYE01777228.1_pt1 | contig 10652 bp, 8 predicted proteins | sample 1559881 | NCBI WGS metagenome assembly PPYE01 (sample SAMN08240022, study PRJNA423297) | Human gut metagenome, whole genome shotgun sequencing project.
TAAATATATTGGAACTGTTCAGGATAAAATTACTACTATGAAGAAAAGTGCGGATATTCCAGAAACAGTAAAAACTCAAATTAGACAAACACAATTAAAACTTATTAAATTAGCAGCTAAAAAAGTTGTTTGCAATTATAAGAATATAGGATATAGTATGAGAATAAGAGAATTTATAAAAGCATCAACTCCTAAAGGTAAAGATTCACAAGAAATGAAGGATATGTTTTTAGAAGCAGTAGAAGTAGAAGGAGATAAAATAGGGTTAAAAGGTGCAAAAAATATTATAGGTGACTTGTTAGCAAAAGAAGAAGAAAGATATAGAAGAGGAGAAATAAAGAAAATACAAAGAGATGCAGGTGCAGGTGTTCTAGAAAAAATAGCTAGATTACAAGGCGAAAGTGATGATGATGCAAGAAGTTAGTTTTAAACTAGCTTCTTTTTGTATATTAGAAAACAATTATATGAAAGATGTAAGATTTTTTGTAGCATAGATTTTAAGAACGATTAAATATAGCGAAAAAAGTAGAAATATATATAGTAAATTACAATAATTTCTATTGACTTTAAAATATGAATAGGATATTATTAAAATTGTATGAATATATTTTAAGGAGGCATACTTATGGCTGAAACAAAAAATGATAGCAATAAAGTAGAAAAAATGATTAATGATTTAGTAGAAAAAGCTAAAAAAGCTTCAAAAGAGTATATGAAGCTTAATCAAGAGCAAGTAGATAAGATTGTAAAAGCTATGTCTATGGCAGGCTTGGAACATCATATGGAACTTGCAAAACTTGCAGTTGAGGAAACTGGAAGAGGTATTTACGAAGATAAAATTATAAAGAATATGTTTGCAACAGATTATATATATAATAATATCAAAAATGAAAAAACAGTTGGTATTATAGAGGAAAATGTAGAAGATGATTATGTTAAAATTGCAGAACCAATCGGAATTATTGCAGGGGTAACACCAGTAACAAATCCAACATCTACAGTTATGTTTAAATCTATAATTTCTGCAAAAACAAGAAATGTAATTATATTTGGATTCCATCCATCTGCACAACAATGTAGTAAAAGAGCTGCAGAAATATTAAGAGATGCTGCAGTAAAAGCAGGAGCACCAAAAGATTGCATTTTATGGATAGAAGAACCATCTTTAGAAGCTACAAATAGATTAATGACACATCCAGATGTAAATTTAATATTAGCAACAGGTGGAACAGGAATGGTTAAAGCTGCATATTCATCAGGAAAGCCAGCATTAGGTGTAGGTCCTGGAAATGTTCCTTGTTACATAGATAAAACAGCAAAATTAAAAACATCTGTAAATGACTTAGTATTATCTAAATCATTTGATAATGGAATGATTTGTGCTTCAGAACAATCTGTAATAGTAGATGAAGCAATTTATAAAGAGTTCGAAGAATTAATGAAAAATGCTGGATGTTATTTTGTTTCTCCAGAAGAAAAAGAAAAATTAAAAGAAGTAATGTTTAATAAAGAAAAAGGATATGCATTACAATCAAAAATACCAGGACAAAGCCCATATAGTATTGCAAAACAAGCAGGATTCGAAGTACCAGAAGATACTAAAGTATTAGTGGTTTATGAAGAGGGAGTAGGACCAGAATTCCCATTCTCTAAAGAAAAACTAAGTCCAGTCTTAGCATATTATATTGTAAAAAATAGCAAAGAAGGAATTGAAAAAGCAGAAAAACTACTAGAAAATGGTGGACTTGGACATTCTGCAGTTATACATTCAGAAGACGAAGAAACGATAAAAGAATATGGAAAAAGAGTAAAAGCAAGTAGAATCATTGTAAACCAACCATCTTCACAAGGTGGAATTGGTGATATATATAATTCATTTACACCATCATTAACACTTGGTTGTGGTACATTTGGAGGAAACTCTACAACGGATAATGTATCTGCTAAAAATTTAATAAATGTTAAAAAGATGGGAAGAAGGAGAGTTAATATGCAATGGTTTAAAGTTCCAAAGAAAATATATTTTGAAGCAGGCTCAATAAAATATCTTGAAGATATGCGAGATATTTCTAGAGCATTTATAGTAACAGATGAATCAATGGTTAAATTTGGGTATGTTGATAAAGTGTTATATCACTTAAGAAAAAGACAAGATTATGTACATTCTGAGATATTCTTTGATGTAGAACCAGATCCATCTTTTGATACAGTTAAAAAAGGTGTAGAAGCAATGAAAAAATTTGAGCCAGATGTAATTATCGCATTAGGTGGAGGTTCTGCAATAGATGCTGCAAAAGGAATGTGGCTATTATACGAAGATCCAGATGTAGATTTAGAAGGCTTAAAATTAAAATTCATGGATATAAGAAAACGTACATACGAGATTCCAGAACTAGGAAAGAAATGCCAAATGGTAGCAATTCCTACAACATCTGGAACAGGTTCAGAAGTTACATCATTTGCAGTTATAACAGATAAAGAGCAAGGTAAAAAATATCCATTAACAGCATATGAATTAACACCAAATGTTGCAATAGTAGATCCAGATTTTGTATCTACACTTCCAAAATCTTTAACAGCAGATACAGGAATGGATGTTTTAACACATGCATTAGAAGCATATGTATCAAATATGGCAACAGATTATACAGATGCATTAGCAGAAAAAGCAACAAAATTAGTATTTGAAAACTTAGAAGAAGCATATAACCATGGAGATAATAAATATGCAAGAGAAAGAATGCATAATGCAAGTACAATGGCAGGTATGGCATTTTCAAATGCATTTTTAGGAATATGCCACTCTATGGCACACAAATTAGGAGCAGTATTCCATTTACCACATGGTAGAATAAATGCAATTTTACTACCATATGTTGTAGAATATAATGGAAGTAAACCAACTAAATTTACATCATTCCCTAAATACGAATATTACATGGCAGATGAAAAATATGCTAAAATTGCAAAGATGGTTGGTCTAAAAGCAGATACAGTAGAAGAGGGAGTACATTCATTAGCAGAAGCTATTAGAAAGATGAACAAAGATATAAATATTCCAGCATCATTTAAAGAAGCAGGAGTAGATGAGCAAGAATTCTTAGATAATGTAGACAAATTAGCAGATAGAGCATTTGAGGATCAATGTACACCTGCAAACCCAAGATTACCATTAGTAACAGAGATAAAGAAAATCCTATTGGATAGTTACTATGGAAAATAGGAAAACGGGGATGTTCCTTCGGGATTTGGGGATGTTCCTTCGGGATTTGGGGACGTTCCTCGGGATTTGAGGACGTTCCTTAAATCCCTATATTACTGAAAGTAACTTTTAAAGAATATAACAAAAAAGCAAAAACCCTAGCAATTCGAAAATTGCTGGGGTTTTTTGAAAAGAAATTATTGGATGCAATTTGAAGGCAGTCCAACTATTCCTCTGAAGAAGATTAGCATTCCCTCTTCACATTCTACCATTTCTAGACCTTCTCTTTCGAGAATAGTTTTCATTGTGTCAAAGAGCAGATGATATTTTTTTATTTCATCTTCATTACTATCAAGGCCACTATATGGTAAATTAGTATAATAGGAAATTTCTGTGCAATCATCTCCTTCAAGGCTGCAGTAAGTTAGAAGCTCATTTGATTCTCTAGAATGATTAACTGATGTGTCGGATATCGAAATGTAAATATTTTCATCTAATATCCGATTCCCATCGATAAGGGATATAGCCTTTTCAACAGCTTCACACCATACAGTTAAAGCTCCGTTTGTAATTTTGTCTATAATTTCTTCTCTCCAAGTTAATATCATATAACCTGTCCTCCTCATAAAAGTGTGGGAAATTTCCCAATATTTAATAGTTACTAAAGGTTCACCTATTATTATACTATATTGTTAACAAAAAATCAAATTATGGAAACCTGAAAAAAGAACTAACACAAAATAATGCTCTGAAAATCCTTACTTAAATAAAGGTAAAAAGCCTAACAGTAAAATGGTAGGCTTTTTGTGTATCAAAACTATTATTTGCTTTTCTCAATCCTAATATGAATATCTCTTAATTGATCTCTTGAAACATATCCAGGAGCTCCCATCATTAAATCTTGTGCTTTGCTATTTAATGGGAAAGCTATAACTTCACGAATATTTTCTGCACCAGTAAGAAGCATAATCATCCTATCAATTCCAGGAGCTACACCAGCATGTGGGGGAGCACCATATTGGAATGCAGTATATAAAGCACCAAATCTTTCCTGTACTTGGTCTTTAGTATAACCAGCGATTTCAAAAGCTTTAAGCATAATATCAATATCATGATTTCTAACTGCTCCAGAAGAAAGTTCTATACCATTACAAACAATATCATATTGGTATGCAACAACATCTAATGGATTTTTAGTATTTAAAGCTTCTAATCCACCTTGAGGCATAGAAAATGGGTTATGACTGAATGTAATATTTCCACGTTCATCTAATTCATACATTGGAAAATCAACAATCCAGCAGAATTTGAAAATATTTTCATCTATTAAACCTAAACGTCTTCCAAGCTCTGCTCTAATTTCACCAGATAAAGTATTAACAACTTTTGGAGTTTCAGCAATAAAGAATAAGCAATCCCCAGGTTTTGAATCTGTTCTTTTTAACATTTCTTCTCTTGCATTATCTAGTATAAATTTAGCAATAGGTCCTTGGAATGTACCATCTTCTAATACACGAAGCCAAGCAAGACCTTTAGCTTTACATTCTTTCATTGCATAATCTGTCATTCCTTCAAAAAAGCTTCTTGGTTGATCTGCTACATCATGAGTCGCTATTGTTCTAACTAATTTTCCTTTAAAAGCGTTTAATGTTACACTTTCATCTTCAAAAATATCTGTAACATCAACTATTACTAATGGATTTCTTAAATCTGGTTTGTCAGCCCCATATTTAAGCATAGCTTCTTTATATGTTATTCTAGGGAAGGGGTATTCTACTACTTTTTTATCAGAAAATTTTGTAAATGTATTATAAATTACTGGTTCAATAACAGAGAATACATCTTCTTGTGTTGCATAACTCATTTCCATATCTAATTGATAAAATTCACCAGGAGCACGATCAGCCCTTGCATCTTCATCTCTAAAACAAGGTGCAATTTGGAAATATTTATCAAAACCAGAAACCATTAATAATTGTTTAAATTGTTGTGGTGCTTGTGGAAGGGCATAAAATCTTCCTTCATGTAACCTACTTGGTACTAAATAATCACGTGCACCTTCTGGAGAAGAACTTGTAAGTATTGGTGTTTGAACTTCTAAAAATCCTTGTTTTATCATTTCTTCTCTTAAAAATTGGATAACTTTACTACGTAAAATTATATTTGATTTTAATCTATCATTTCTTAAATCTAAATAACGGTATTTTAATCTTAAATCTTCTCTAACTTCTTGCTCAGTATTTACTTCAAATGGTAAATCTGCAGTTCTTTTGCCTAAAATTTGAATGTCATCAATGTAAATTTCAACAAGACCTGTTTTTATTTTTTCGTTTATTGTGTCTTCACTTCTTTTTCTAACTATACCTTCCACAGATACAGAAGATTCGATAGGGATATGTGATGCAAAATCTACAATATTTGATTCTGCAGAAGTTACCACTTGTGTAATTCCATACATATCACGAATATCTAAGAATACAAGACCTCCTAAGTCACGAATTGTTTGAACAAAGCCTGCAATTTTTACTTTTTTTCCAACATCCTCTAAAGTGATGTCTCCACATGTGTGTGTTCTGTACTTTTCCATAATAAACCTCCTAAATCTATACGATAGGCATCAAAAAATCCCTATCATATTTTTTAATATGATAGGGACGAAATAACTTTCCGCGGTGCCACCCTATATTGAAAACTTGGTTTATAATAGTTTTCCACTCAATTTATTAACTTGTATAATAAAAACAATGTGTTATTCAATTGCGTTTTTCTAAAAGGGCTTCCAGCCTCTAGACCCTTACTCTCTATTAGTAACTTGCAAAAGCTCGTCATTGTTCGATAATAAAATAGGGATTTTAGGAACGTCCCTAAATCCCTATAAAATTATTTTACATAGTATTTGTTAATTTGTCAATATTTATTCATAAAAATATTATGGTAAACTTGACTTTTGAAAATAAATGAATATATAATAAATGCCATATAAAACGCAAGGAGATGAGTTTATGAGCGAAAATAAGGTAAGTAAAGAAGAATTATTACACATTGCAAAATTAGCAGATTTAAAGCTTAAAGAAGAAGAAACAGAAAAATATTTAGAAAATTTACAAGAAATTTTAAATTTTGCAGATGTAATAAATAATGCAGACGTAAGTAATTTAGATATTACAATAGGAACATACGAAAATAAAAATGTATTCAGAAAAGATGAGGTAAAAGAATTTGGTAATTTAGATGCATTACTTCAAAATGCACCAGAAAAGGAACAAAATATGTTTAAAATACCAAAAGTTATAAATTAAATGTGAAGCTATGAACATAGGAATAGATATAGATGATACAAAAATATAATAAAGGAGGCAAATATGAATATTACAGAATTAACAGTACATGAGCTTAAAGAAAAGTTAGAGAAAAAAGAGCTTACAAGTTACGAAATTACAAAAGCATATACAGATAGAATTGCAGAAAAAGAAAAAGATGTACAAGCTTTTGTTACGACATTAGAAGAAGATGCTTTAGAAAAAGCAAAAGAAATAGATAAAAAAATTGAGAGCGGAGAAGCAAAATCAGAATTAGCAGGTATTCCAATAGGAATAAAAGATAATATTTGTACAAAAGGTGTAAAAACAACATGTTCTTCAAGAATACTAGAAGATTTTATTGCACCATATGATGCAACAGTCATGGAGAAAATAAATAATGAAGAACTTATAAATTTAGGAAAATTAAATATGGATGAGTTTGCAATGGGTGGTTCAACAGAACATTCATATTTTCATGTTACAAGAAATCCTTGGAATTTAAATAAAGTACCAGGTGGATCTTCTGGTGGCTCAGCTGCAGCAGTAGCAGCAGGAATGGTTCCATGGGCATTAGGAACAGATACAGGTGGCTCTATAAGAGAACCTGCAGCTTTTTGTGGTGTTGTTGGACTAAAACCTACATATGGATTAGTTTCAAGATATGGTGTTGTAGCATTTGCTTCATCATTAGACCAAGTAGGTCCAATAACAAAAGATGTAACAGATGCAGCAATGCTTCTTAATATAATTGCAGGAAAAGACAGTATGGATACAACATCTGTAGAAAGACCAAAAGTAGATTATACAAAAGCCTTAAAAAATGATGTTAAAGGATTAAAAATTGCAGTTCCAAAAGAATTTTTTGGAGAAGGAATAAATGCAGAAGTTAAAAAAAATCTAGAAAAAGCTATCGAAACATATAAAGAACTTGGAGCAGAAGTTTCAGAAGTATCTCTAGATATAGCAGAATATGCTTTAGCGTCATACTATATAATCGCCTGTGCAGAAGCTAGTTCAAATTTAGGTAGATTTGATGGAGTTAGATATGGTCATAGAGCAGAAGAATATAGTAATGTAAAAGAATTAATTACAAATTCAAGAACTGAAGGTTTTGGACCAGAAGTAAAAAGAAGAATAATATTAGGAACATATGTATTAAGCTCAGGATATTATGATGCATATTATAAAAAAGCACAACAAGTTCGTACATTAGTAATGAACGAGTTTAAAAAAGTGTTTGATAATTATGATGTTATTTTAACACCAACATCACCAACAGTAGCATTTGACATTGGTTCAAAAATTAATGATCCACTTGCAATGTATTTAGCAGATATTTGTACAGTATCTGTAAATATTGCAGGACTTCCAGGAATATCTATTCCATGTGGTGTAGATAGCGAAGGAATGCCTGTAGGAATGCAATTAATAGGAAATAGATTTGCAGAAGATACATTATTAAATGCTGCATATACTTTTGAGCAAAAAATAAAATTTAGAGAAAAATATAAGCCAGAATTTAAAAAATAGTAAGGAGGAAAAGTAATGGTAAGAGATGGTTACGAAGTAATAATAGGACTAGAAGTTCATGCAGAACTTTCTACAAAAACAAAAATCTTTTGTTCATGTCCTACAACATTTGGGGCAGAGCCAAATACACATACATGTCCAATTTGTATGGGAATGCCAGGAACACTTCCTGTACTAAATGAAAAGGTTGTAGAATATGCAGTAAAAGCAGGTCTTGCAACAAATTGTGAGATAGAAAGAAATAGTAAAAATGATAGAAAAAATTATTTTTACCCAGATTTACCAAAAGCTTATCAAATATCTCAATATGATAAACCTTTATGTAATCATGGATATATAGAAATAGAAGATGATGAAGGAAACAAAAAGAAAGTAAGACTTTTAAGAATACATATAGAAGAAGATGCTGGAAAATTAAATCATGATGAATATACAGGTGGAAGCTTAGTTGATTTAAATAGAGCAGGTGTTCCACTAATTGAAATAGTATCAGAGCCAGATTTACGTTCAAGTGGAGAAGCAGATAGATATTTAAAGAAATTAAAATCAATATTACAATATATAGAAGTTTCAGACTGTAAAATGGAAGAAGGTTCTTTAAGAGCTGATGTAAACGTATCTGTAAGAAAAGTGGGAGATACAAAACTTGGAACAAGAACAGAAATGAAAAATATGAACTCTTTTAAATCAATTACAAGAGCTATAGATTACGAGGTAACAAGACAAATTGATGTATTAGAAGAGGGAGGAAAAGTAGAACAAGAATCTTTAAGATGGGATGAAGTATCTGGAAAAACATTTCCAATGAGAGATAAAGAAGATGCACAAGATTATAGATATTTTCCAGATCCTGATTTAGTAGCAATTAATTTATCAGAAGAATATATAGAAAATCTTAAAAATACTTTACCAGAACTTCCAGAAAGCAGAAAAGAAAGATATATTAATGAATACAATTTATCTGAAAAAGATGCTAATATTATAACAAGTTCAAAATACTTATCAGATTTATTTGAAGAAGCAAGCGAAGTTTGTGGAAATAGAAAAGCAGTTAATAACTGGATAATTTCTGATATTTCTAGAATTTTAAACGAAAAAGAACTAGAGGCAGACCAAATACCGTTTACAGCAGAGCATTTAGGACATCTAGTAGAATTAATAGATAAAGGTACTATTAGCTCAAGTATTGGTAAAAAAGTAATAGAAGAACTATTTGAAAATCCAAAAGAGCCAGAAGAAATTATTAAAGAAAAAGGTTGGATTCAGATTTCTGACGAAGGTGCAATAAAAGAAGTTGTATTAAAAGTTTTAGAAGAAAATCCAGCTTCTGTAGCAGATTATAAAGCTGGAAAAGATAGAGCAATTGGATTCCTAGTAGGACAAGCAATGAAAGCAACTAAAGGAAAAGCAAATCCACAAATGTTAAACAAAATGTTAAAAGAAGAATTAAGTAAATAGGGAAAAGGGGACGGTGTTTGTTTCCCATTAAGTAAATAAATGCGATAACTTTTTAGTTATCGCATTTGAAATTTTTAGAATAGGGAAAAAAGGAACGTCTCCAAATCCCTAAGTTTAGTTTAAATCTTCCTTTATTTTGTTAAAAGCAAATCCTCCGAATAAAAAACAAAAGAAATATGTAGTACCAGCTTGGAATAGTAATATACCTATATTATAAATAAGAGGATGTAAATAAAAGAAATTATAATATATTAAAGTAAGGATTGATGCTAACAAAATAAAAGAAGAAAATATAATTCCATAGTTTACAACTTTTTGTGTTGCTATATCTAATTTCATAATACATCACCTTCAATAATTAAAGGATAACATAAAATAAGACTAAAAACAAATGAAATAATTACCAGTATAATTACTAGTGCAAATAAAAAAAGAAGACGCCTTATATAAATAGGGTCTTCTAAAATAAAAACTATGCATAATTTTTATTATAAATTATAAGTAATTAAGCGTTTACTGCATTTAATTTTTTAGAAAGTTGAGATTTTTTTCTAGCTGCAGTATTTTTTACTATAACACCTTTAGCACAAGCTTGGTCTATTTTCTTTGTTGCAAAAGAAGTTAATTTTTTTGCTTCTTCCATATTTTTTGATTCTATAGCAGCTTCTGCTTTCTTTATAGCTGTTTTGTATCCTGATTTTATACTATTATTTCTCATAGTTTTTTTCTTGATAACTTCAACTCTCTTTTTAGCTGATTTTATATTTGGCATTCCAAAACACCTCCTTGTTGTTTAAAATAAATCTATATTAAAGCATAAGCATAAACTTAGCCTTAATGTACGCGCTTAATATTTTACCATGAAATACTAAATTTAGCAAGTATTTTCTTAACATTTCAATAAAAATATAAATTTCAATAAAAATCCTTAAGATACAATCTTAAGGATTTTATAAGATTAATTATTACCAAATATTATTTCTATGTTATTTATTTTTTCTAAAGATAAAATATCATCAAATTCAAATGTTAATACAGTATTACCAGTGTTATTTGTAGAAGTTGTAACAACAGGTTCATAATGATAATAATAATTATAATTTTTATCTTCAGGTATAGTTAAATTGTCATCATATCTATTTATTCTTAATGTATAGTCT
>PPYE01311944.1_pt1 | contig 10651 bp, 12 predicted proteins | sample 1559881 | NCBI WGS metagenome assembly PPYE01 (sample SAMN08240022, study PRJNA423297) | Human gut metagenome, whole genome shotgun sequencing project.
TTATAGAAGTGATATAAGTTAAAAATTAAAGAAAATCTAAAAATAATATGTATATGAACAATAATAAAAAAACGAAGGAGGAATAGATGAAACAAAAAATTAAAGTTTTTATGACTATAACATTTTTACTTGGAATATCAGTAAGATCATTTGCAGCATTTGGAAGCTCTAAAAGTAACCCAATGAAAAAAATATTAAAAGTAATAGAACGAATGGAAAAGCAACAGACAGCTATGAAGCTAGAAGATGTAAGGCAAACAATAGAAGCTATTCAACAAACACAACAACAAGTTCAAATGGTTAAAAATGATGCATTGAATCTTAATAAGTGGGCTGGGTCAATGTTGTCACAAAATCTAGGAATTTCAAAACAAGATTTGAATGATTTAATAGCAATAAAAAATTCTACTCAAAGTATCATAAATGATTCAAAAAACTTTGATACTAATTATAAGCAATTGTTTAAAGATAACTACAATAATATGTCATGGGAAAATTTACAGCTAGAAGATGAAAAAATAACTAAAGAACATGCAAATCTTTTAAAGCAAGGGTTGAAGATAGCAACAAGAGATCAGGAAGCTATAACAAGAGCTAAAGAATTACAATCTCTTATGGGACAATCATTAGCTCCAGCAGGTTCTTTACAGGCACAACAAACAGGAAATCAAATAGCTTTAAATTCAGCAACTTCTTTAAATAACTTAGAACAGAATACAATGGAGCTTATTAGATTAGAAGCTATTAAACAGCAAAATGAAATTCAAAGAGAAAAGATAGAGGAAGAGGCAAGAAAAATTCATATGAGAGCAACTATTGGAACTTATCCTTCTGTTTCTATGTAGGTGAAGTATGGAATTAAGTATATTATTGGTAACATTTACTAATCTTTTTAATAAAGCAAGTTCTAATTTAATATCATTATCAATAGGTCTTTTAAGTACATTTGTAGCCTTTCAAATTGTATTTACACTTTGGAAAAAACCTACATCAATGCCTTTTGCAGATATCTTTGATGTTTTAGTAAAATATTGGATTTTCTATTCATTCATAGTTAATTATGCGGAACTAATTACAAAAGTTAAGGATACTTTTATATTCTTTGGAATGAAAGGAGCAGGAGCTTCAGGGAAGCCTAATCTAAATCCATCTATTTTATTTGATAAGGGATATTTAATACTTAGTAAAATTTGGAATGAATTTAGCTGGAATTCTCCAAGTTCATGGGGATATTTTATTGCATGGATAATAGGAATAATAGTGATTGGATTTTTAGCTTTAAATATTTTTGTTATGCTTTTAGAATATTTAGCTTTAACTAATCTTTCAGTAGTCTTTGTCCCCTTTTTAATATTTGAAAAAACTGAATTTATAGGAGCAAAAGTTTTTCAAATAATAGTATCTCAATCTGTTAGATTAATGATAATTTCTTTTTTGATAGAATTAACATTTGGACAACTAGATAATTTAGTAACAGTAAGTGATGCAAAAGGAGGGTTTGTTGTAGTTCTTGGATTAGCAGGGGTTACTTATTTATCTTTTAAAGCACCTGATTTAGCAAGTGGAATGTTAAATGGAGCACCTTCTCTTACTTGGGGAAAAGCATGGGAAGATATTAAGAGTACTGGTAGAGGTGCTAAATCAGTAGGAAAAGGGACATTGACTGCTGGGAAAGTAGCAGTTAAAACTCCAGGTGCAATTAAAGATGGAGCTAAAGCTGGTTATAGTAAAGGTAAAACTGCTGTTAGTAAGGCAGCTAACTTTTTTAAGGGGAAATAGATGAATAATAAAAAAGAATTGTTAAAAAGAAAAAAGATAGGAAAGTTTATGCTTATATTCTTCTTTTTACTTTCTTCTGTTACTACTCAATATTTTGCTTACTCCCTAAAATACCATCAGGCTTTAGGAAAACCTTTATTTTCTATTCAGAAGGTAAAGGTTTATCCTCCATATAAAGTATATATCTGGGGAAAAAAGTATGAAAAAAGACTTCCTAAAACTGTTAAAAAAGTAAAAGGAATATTCACAGTAGGATCTTTAGCTTTTTTAATGGGAGTTATGGTAGTAAGTAAAAAGAAAACTCTTGATAGTCATGGAAGTGCTGAATGGGCTACTTTGGAAGAAATAAAAGAAATGAATTTATATAATGAAGCTGGAGCAGTTCTAGGTAAAGATAAGAAAAATAGAATACTTAGAACACTTGGAGTGGAACATATTCTTATGGCAGCCCCTACAAGAGGGGGAAAAGGTATTAATACTGTTACTCCTACTTGTCTTGATTGGACTGACAGTATGATAATAAATGATATTAAAGGGGAATTATGGGGACAATCAGCAGGATATAGAAAAAATGTTTTAGGGCAGAAAGTTATTCATTTTAATCCTATAGATACAGAAGGAATATCTTGTTCATATAATCCTTTAGATTTTATAAAAAAGGGAACAGCTAAAGAAATGCAAGATGTACAAGTTATAGTACAAACTCTTGTTGACACAGAAGGAAAAGGAGAATCAGATCACTGGATATCTTCAGCAATAAATTTTCTTACAGGAATAATATTCCATGTTAAATATGCGAAAAAAAATGCAAGTTTAAGTGATGTGGTAGATTTCTTAACAGATTCAGAAATGCCTTTAATTAATAGAATAGCAGATATTATGGGATTTCCACACCCTGGGGAAGAAGCTCCTTCAAGTGAACCTTTTAATCATCTTAAAAATGAAGAAAATAAGAATTTATTTAAAGAGATCTATGGAAAAGAAGGAACAGTACACCCAGTGGTAGCAAGTGAATTTACTACAATATTTGAAACTCCTGATAAAGAGAGAGGAAGTATCATATCTACAGCTACACAGAAGATGAAGATATTTATGGATCCACTTATAAGAAAACATATATCAAAATCTGATTTTACAGTACAAGATATTATGGATACAAGAACATCGTTGTATCTAGTGACTCCACCTGAAGCATTAGATAGAACACGTCCACTTCTAAGATTAATAATCACACAAGCTATATATGGACTTACTAAAACTATGAAATTTGATAATAAGCAGCCTACATTTATGGAAAAACTATTAAAGCCTTTCAAAGATTTAAAGAAAAAAATGAAAAATTATTTTTTCACAGAGCCTAAAAAGAATAGAATTCTATTTTTGATAGATGAATTTCCAAGCTTGGGGAAGTTGGAACTTGTGGAAAAATCTATGTCGTACATAGCAGGATATGGACTAAAAATACTTCTTATAACTCAATCAATGAAGCAGTTAAAGAAGATTTATGGTAAAGATAACTTTATCCTTGCAAACTGTAGTATACAGCTATATTTAACTCCAAATGAAATAGAAGACGCAGAAGATATATCCAAGACTTTGGATAATAAGACTATTTTAAGTGTGAGTGTAAGTAAAAAGGGATTTGATTTATTCCCTAGCAAGACTATAAGTGAAACAGGCAGAAGACTTATGACAGCAGGAGAGGTAAGAATATTACCATTTCAAAATATAATTATCTTTGTAAGTGGACAGAAGCCAATTTATGGAAACAAGCTTATGTATTATAAAGAAAAAAGATATAATGAAAGACTTTTACCTACTCCACAAATTACAGATACTTTTAGAAAAGAAGAAATAAAAGAAAAAAGTCCTGTAAAGAAGGGGGAATCTTTACAGGAGAAAAAGAAAGAATTTACTTTAGAACCATTATCTTTAGACAATGAAATATACATAGAAAACGAAGATTAAGATTTGAGGGGTGTGAATAATGAGTTCAGATAAACAGAACGAAAATACAGATATAAAGGAGGAAAAACTTACAAGAAAAGAATACTACAGGCTAAAAAGAGATGAATTTAACAAGAAAATAATGGAAGAAGTCAAAAAGGAAAGGCAAAAAGAACAAAGAGTATTTGTTGATACAGTGAAGAAATCTGTTGAAGCTAATAAAATTCAAGATATAAAAGAAGCAGATAATGTAGTAATGGTGTATGGTCTTTTTGAACTTTTTTCTAAGATGACAGATGAAGAAAAGAAAAAATTAAAGAAAAGATCCAAAGAAATAGAAGAAGTATTCCTTGCTGAAAGAAAGGCAAGGAATAAAAAGAAAGAAGAAGAAAATCTGGAGGCAGAAGTAGGAAATGGAGAATAATAACATCTTAGAAGCTAAAACAATATTGGAACATGAATTAGAAAGACTTGGAATTTTAGAATATTTAAAAGATGATACTGTAACTGAAATAGCAGTAAATCCTGATAATAAAATTTATATAAATGTTCTAGGTAAAGGAATATCTTTTACAGAAAAATATTCAGATCCAGTTATAGCAATGAGTATAATCAATACTCTTGCTACTCTTGATGGAACAGTTGTAAATGAATTGAATCCTATAATGTCAACAAGTTTACCTTTTAAAAATGCCAGATTTGAAGCTCTTATTTCACCTGTAGTTGATGGTATTTGCTTTAATATAATAAATCTGGAGGCAGAAGAAGAAAATGGAAAGTAATAACATATTAGAGGCTAAAGCAATATTGGAACATAGCTTAGAAAAACTTGGAATTTTAGAATATTTAAAAGATGATACTGTAACTGAAATAATGGTTAATCCTGATAATAAAATCTACATAAAAGTTTTAGGACAAGGAAAAATTTTTACAGGGAAAATTTCAGATCCAGGTATAGCAAGAAATATAATTAATACTTTAGCAGCTCTTGATGGAATAGTAGTAAATGAATTAAATCCTGGAATCTCAACTAATCTGCCACTTACAAATTCAAGATTTGAAGCTATGATACCTATTATTGTTGAGAACCCTTGCTTTACTATAAGAAAAAAGATTCTTAAAGTTTTAAAATTAGATGATTATGTAAAGCAGGGAGCTTTTACAGAAAAAGAGAAAGACTTGATTGTAAATTATGTAAAAAATAAAAGAAATATTCTTATAGTAGGAGGAACAGATACAGGAAAAACAACTTTTGCAAATGCTGTTATCGATAATATGCAAAATGAGAGATTGTATTTTATTGAGGAAGTAAGAGAATTACAATCAACGAATGATGATAATACATTTGTACTAACAATTCAAGGAATATACTCTCCACAACAAGCATTAAAAAGAGCTATGAGATGGTCGCCTGACAGAATTATCATGGGGGAAGTAAGAGGTGCAGAAGCATTTGATTTGTTAAATGCTTTTAACTCTGGACATGAAGGAGGGTTGTGTACCATTCATGCAAATGATTGTTATGGGGGATTAAGTAAGCTTGAAACATATATTTTATATGAAAAGAGCAATCCATTATCAGATCTTATAGCAAGGGTAATAAATGTAGTTATCACTATGAAGATAGAGGATAATAAAAGAGTTTTAGACAGCATAGCAGAAGTGAAAGATTATGTTAATGGTAAATATATATTAGATTTTAAATTTAAAAGAGGTGGGTAGATGGAAGATAGATATACAGAAGCAGATGAAAACTTCTATATACCAGTATATCAAGTATTTACAAAGGAAATAATGCTTTTTGGTCTTCCTAGATCAATGGCAATATTCTTTATAGGAGTTATGGCATTTACTGGCTTATCAATGAAGAATTTTGTATTAACAATAGTTTTCTTTATTCTTTATTTAATAATGGTACTGGTAGTTAAGTTTGTACCTAAATTTGATCCAAAGATATTAGAAACTATAGTAAGATTTTCTTTTAAGAAATATATAAACTATTAATTTGGGGGTAAAATGAATTTTTTAATTATAGGAGGACTGGTTGTATTTATATTCTGGTTTTTAAAGACAGAAAGAGAATACAACTACAAAGATAAAGATTCTCTATCCTTTTATTTGAAATGGGCTAACCTTATTGAAGATGGAATAATCCTCAATAAAGATGGGAGCTTTCAGAGAACTTACAAGATAGAAGGGCATGATTTAGGAAGTTCTACAGTATATGAACTTGTTCAAATGAGAGGAAGAATCAATAATATATTAAGACGGCTTGATGGAAGGTGGAATCTTCATATAGAAGCTAAAAGAAGAAAAGTAAAACCACATATTAAAAGCAAGTTTAATGAAGGTATACTACAGAAATTTGAAGATGTAAGAGCAGAAGCTTTTAATTCAGGAAAGTTTTATGAAACTGAATACTATTTTACTTTTTCATACCTTCCACCTGCTGATAATGTAGCAAGAATAAAAGATAAACTGATAGAAAAAGAGATTCAGGAAGAGGAAAACAAGTTAAATGAACTTGAACAATTTAAAAAAATGACAGAAGAATATTTTCTTATGCTTAAAAACTGTCTATCAGATATAAAAAAGCTGAATGATAAAGAAACTTTAACATATTTACATTCATGTTTTTCAATGAATGATGAGCAAGTTATAGAACCTATGCCTGGAGGAATATATCTTGATAGTTATTTATCAGATACTCCAGTAGTTCCTGGGCTAGTCCCTAAAGTTGGAGATGAATATTTAGGAGCTGTATCTGTTCTTGGTTTTCCTACACATACTTGTCCTTGTTTCTTTGATGAACTTAATCATCTTGGATATGAATATAGATGGACTAGCAGATTTATTTTCTTAAATAGAGAAGAAGCTATCAAAATAGCTGAAGGGTATAAAAGAAAGTGGGGAACTAACAGAAAAGGTCTTATGCAAGCCATGGAAGATAAAATAACAGAAGAAGATACACAGACAAATTATGAAGTTGAAGATAGACAGGAAGAAGCTGAAAATATGGCTTATGATCTTCAAAGTGAGGCTGTAGCAGGTGGTTATTATACTTTTACAATAATTATGAAAAATAAAAGTGAAAAAGAACTGGAAGAGCAGACAGCTAAAATTGTTGCTATGATACAGAATTTAGGATTTACAGCAGTAAAAGAAAGTATAAATACATTAGAAGCCTGGCTTGGATCTATGCCAGGAGATACAGAACATAATGTAAGAAAGCCTTTAGTAAATACAATGACACTAGCAGATCTACTTCCTCTTTCTACAATTTGGGCAGGAGCAAATTGGAATAAAAGACTTAATGCACCACCTCTTCTATATTGTACATCAGAAGAAACCACACCATTCAGATTAAATCTACATCAGGGAGATGTAGGACATACAGCAGTATTTGGACAAACTGGAGGGGGAAAATCAGTACTTTTATGTACTTTAATTGCAAACTGGAAAAAATATGAAAATAGTAAAGTAATAGTATTTGATAAAGGAGGATCATCAAGAGTTTTAACAGCAGCAGTAGGAGGAAAGTTTTATGACTTAGGAAAAGATGAACTTTCATTTCAACCTCTTGCAAATGTTGATAATCCAGAGGAAAGAGCATGGGCTTATGAATGGTTGATATCCATCTATGAGCAAGAGAATATCCAGCTTACATCAGAGCAAAAAAATAAGATTGATGAGGCACTAAAATCTCTTGCAGGACTTCCAAAAGCAAATAGAACTATGACAGGATATAGTTTACAAGTACAAGAAACTCAACTTAGATCAGGAATAACTCAATTTACAAAAGAAGGTTCTTTAGGAAGATATTTTGATGGAAATAGAGATGATTTAACAACAGAATTTTCTTGGCAGGTCTTTGAAATGGATAAACTAATGGAATCAAAATCAGCTTGTTTTCCAATATTTCAATATATAACTCATATTTTGGAAGAAAAGTTCTTTGATGGAACTCCTGGAATACTGGTATTAGATGAATTTAAGTTTTTCTTAGAAAGATTTGGATCTAAGTATGAAACATGGATCAGAACACTAAGAAAAAAGAATGTATCAGTAATCTTTGCAACACAAGGACTTTCTGAAATAGCAACTTCGTCTTTGAAAGATATAATACTAGCTTCATGTCCTACAAAAATATATCTACCATATGCAGAAGCAAAATCAGAACAGTTCAAAGGTATGTATAGAAGTTTTGGACTTAATGAGAGAGAAATAGAAATCATTTCATCAGCAGAAATTAAGAAGGACTATTTCTATACTTCAGTATCAGGAAAAAGATTATTCCAGCTTAATTTATCCCCATTAGAACTTGCATATGTTGGAGCTTCTTCTCCAGAAGATCAGGAGAAATGCAAGGAGCTTCAGGCATTAACAGGAAACAACTTAGAGGAATTTAACAGACTATGGCAAGAATACAAAGAAATTTTATAAAAGGATTTTTAATCTTTTCTCTATTATTAGGAATAAGTGTAGTCTTAGGAGCTTACTGGTGTAGAGGCAGATATGTGATAAATATATCTGCTTCTTTACCAATGGGGATATATAAGCTCTATGAAACTAAGGATAAAAAGATAGATAAAGGAGATATAGTAATGTTTTTATTTCCTGAAGAAGCTGAAAAATATATAAGGGAAAGAAAATACCTTCCTGATAATGTAAATACCCTTTTAAAACATGTTGTAGCAGTTGAAGGGGATAAGGTTGAGACTAAAAATAAAACCCTTTATATTAACGATCAAGAGTTCTGGTTAGGGAAAATAAGGGAAAAAGACAGCAAGGGATTACCACTTCCAATAATGAAGAGTAAAACCTTAGAAAGAGATGAATACTTTGTCTTTGGAACACACCCAACATCATTTGATAGTAGATACTATGGAGTAATAAAAAGGGAACTCATACTAAAAAAAGCAGAGTTAGTATGGGAGTTTTAAGGGGGAAACTATGAAAAAAATATTTTTAGGATTATTTTTATTAAGCAATTTGCTATATGCAGTACCAACTTCAGTAATGGCTGGAGCAGCTGCTACAGGGGTTGTAAGGAGAGAATTAGACGAACTAGAAAACAAAGCAACAAATGAAATTGTAGTAGTAGACAGAAGAGAAAAACTTATAGAAGCTCATGAGAACAAAGACTTAGTTTATGGAGTTTTAGCAACTATCACTCAATATGGAAAAGCTTATGAAAATGTAGTTAATGAAGTAGCAGCTCTTAAAGATGAAAATATAGTTTATAAGTCTTATGTTTTCACAAATAGAGAAGTTACAGTAAGGATTTTATACATAGAAAAAAATAAGTAAGGAGGTTTATAAAATTGATTATAGACTTTGCAATAATATCGTGTATGGCTGTTATGGTTGCTAACCTTATTGGAGCAATATATTATAGCAGAAATATATCAGAAAAAAATAAATTTACAGGAGAAGTTACATTTAAGAATCTTTTAAAAAAAGAAAAAGTTTTTAGGACAACATTAATGGGAATTATGGTAATGGTATTATGGTTTTATCTTTATATGTTCTTAAATTTAAAGGAGATAAATACTACAGCTATACTTTATATGATAGTTTTTTCTTTAAAAATATGTTTAGGGGGAATAGCTGTTTATACCATAAACTTTTTACTTAATGGGAAACTTTTATTTGATGAAGAAGCATTAGAAGAAATGAAGATTAAAATAATTAAATTAGGAGCAGTAATAGGATTTTTAATAGTGGTTATAACACTTAATAATAATTTGAAGAGTTAAAAAGATTAAAATTAAAGGAGAGATTTATGAAAAAATTAATGATATTAGCATTTTTAACAGTAGTAACAACAACATATTCAGATATACCATTATATACTACAATGGCAGACATAGAACCAGGTCTAAAAGGAATAGAGATAGAGGCAAATTATTTAACAAGACAGCTATCAGATAAAGAACAGAAAGGGATAGAATTATTAGAAAAATATACTTTGATAGAAACAAATAACAGCTTTTTAAATAGAGAACTTGAAAAAGATAATATAGACAGAGAAAATCTATTTAAGGTAGGTTATAACAGAGTAGGAATTAATAAAAGTGACATAGACAGTTTTAATTTACTTTTTGGAACAACTATTTATGATGATGAAAGGTTGGGAATATCTTTTAACTATTCAAAGTTAAAAGATAAATATAAAGGAATAAATCTTGCTGGAAACTTCTACCAGGCAAATTTCTTTTATAATCAGAAAGATCAAGATGGATCTGAAGTATTTACAACACTATATTTAGGAGCTTCAGATGAAGACAATTCAGATGTTTCATTTAAAACAAAGTTTATAGGTTTTTATGGGAAGTATACTAAAGAACTTAATTCAGATCTGAATTATTTTATACCAAGGGTATATTTTGAGGGGGATATGAAAAGAGTTCAAGGAAAGATAGATACTGGAATTGAAAAAAAGAAAGAAAATAATGACAGTATAAATGCAGGATTAGGAGTTGAAGCAGTAACTGAAGTATTTCTTGCAGATGAAGTAAAAGTAGATATAAAAGCAAAAACTGGATACAATCATGAATTTATGGAAAAGAGAAAATATAAGACTTATGACATAAAGAAAGATGATTTTAAAGACAATATGAAAGCAGGAATAGAAGTGTCAGTTAAATATAAAGAAGTCCTGGAAGTATATGGAGGCTATGAAGTAAGGAAATCTTTAAGTGCTTCTAATTATGAAAATGTAGGGACAGTTGGAGTTAAAATAATGTTTTAAGAAATAAAGGAGAAAAAATGATATATTTAATACTTTTATTTCCCATATTATTAGTGATAATTCAATATTGGAAGAAACATAGTATAGGAAATATTGAAATGTTAGAAAAATTAATGACAAAGGAAGAATTTAAGAAATTTAAAAAAGGTTTATCTAAATTAAAAAACCTAG
>PPYE01414235.1_pt1 | contig 10651 bp, 6 predicted proteins | sample 1559881 | NCBI WGS metagenome assembly PPYE01 (sample SAMN08240022, study PRJNA423297) | Human gut metagenome, whole genome shotgun sequencing project.
TCATAATACTACATTTAATAATAAAGATTCATACTTTCACTAGCTAACAATAAGTTTCAATCTTCGACAAAAATACAACCACAGTATAAAAGGAAACATTCAAAAATCATCAATTAAAATTCAATAATGATCAAAAGAACCCTGTGCAATCCGCTAAATGATCATTATTGATAGAGAAGTGATCAAAAACAAATGCCAATAGATGGTGATTCACTTCCCGTGCAGTGACAAACAAACTGTTTTTTAGGCAAAAAACCGCATTTTTTAGAAACAGGACGTTTTGCAGCCAATCAATTGCAGGCATAAGACAGAACGTTATCAATCATTATCAAGTTAATAGACAGCACAATACAGGTTACTATATTCTCAAAGTATTCTCATCGTGATGAGAAAAAATTCTCACCATAGTGAGAAAAAATACTCATGCCTATGAGAATATTTTCTCATTGCAGTGAGAATTTTTCTCATTTCGGTGAGAATCGAAGTGTCTGTACTAACCTGCTAATGGTCAACTACTCATTTACTACACAATTTTATTCATTTCCGAGTCAAGAAGGAGCTAACAAGGCATTTTTATCGATTTTTGAAAGCCTATTGAACAAAATTGAAAAAGAGTCAGAACATGGATAAGGAAGAAAAGGAGTACTTTTGCCCGTACCCCTTTAAATTAATTTATTATGAAGAAACTTTATTCTTTTTTTATCTGCACACTTTTCTCCCTTTCCGCATCATCAATAGGAACTGTTGATTATACCAAAGGACTCTCTGTCTGGTTCGATACTCCCAACAATCTCGACGGGCAAGCTATCTGGCTACGTGCTTCCGGTTCAAGAGCCAATCCTGACAAAACGTGGGAAAGTCGTTCACTTCCTATCGGAAACGGTAGTCTGGGAGCGAACATCTTAGGGTCGGTGGCTGCCGAACGCATCACTCTCAATGAGAAAACTCTCTGGAAAGGAGGACCGAATACTTCGAAAGGAGCGGAATATTACTGGGACGTAAACAAACAATCGGCAGGAGTATTAAAAGAAATCCGCCAGGCATTTCTGGATGAAGACAAAGAAAAAGCCGCCCAACTCACCCGGAACAACTTCAACGGTTTAGCAGCTTACGAAGAGAAAGATGAAACTCCATTCCGTTTCGGTTCGTTCACCACGATGGGAGAACTTTATGTGGAAACCGGACTCAATGAACTCAGAATGAGTAACTATCGCCGTATCTTGTCATTAGATTCTGCCATGGTTGTGGTGCAGTTCGATAAAGATGGAGTGCAATATCAACGGAAATATTTCATTTCCTATCCGGACAGCGTCATGGTAATGAAATTCACCGCCAACCAATCCGGAAAACAGAACCTTATATTGAGCTATTGCCCCAACAGCGAAGCAAAAAGTAACCTCAGGGCAGACGGAAAAGACGGACTGGTATATACCGGAGTACTCGATAACAACGGTATGAAGTTTGCCTTCCGAATCAAAGCTATCCACAAAGGAGGAACTCTGGAAGCTGAAAACGACCGCCTTATCGTAAAAGGCGCTGACGAAGTGGTATTTCTGCTCACAGCGGACACCGATTATAAAATGAACTTCAATCCCGATTTCAAAGACCCGAAAACGTATGTAGGCAACGATCCGGAACAAACCACCCGAATCATGATGGACCAAGCAGTACAAAAAGGATATGATGAACTGTACCGTAATCATGAAGCCGACCATACGGCGCTGTTCAACCGGGTACGGCTGCAACTCAATCCGGATATAAGCAGTCCCAACCTCCCCACCTACCAACGTCTGGCTAATTATAAAAAAGGAACCCCGGATTATCAACTGGAACAGTTGTACTATCAATTCGGGCGTTACCTGCTGATAGCCAGTTCGCGCCCCGGCAATATGCCCGCCAATCTGCAAGGTATGTGGCACAACAATCTGGACGGTCCCTGGAGAGTGGATTATCACAATAACATTAATATCCAGATGAACTACTGGCCTGCCTGCTCCGCCAACCTTTCGGAATGCACATGGCCTTTGATAGACTTTATACGCAGCCTGGTGAAACCCGGTGAACAAACGGCACAAGCCTACTTCAACGCACGCGGATGGACGGCATCCATCTCTGCCAATATCTTCGGATTTACAGCGCCTTTATCCAGCAATATGATGTCATGGAACCTGAATCCCACCGCAGGCCCATGGCTTGCCACACACATCTGGGAATATTATGACTATACCCGTGATAAGAAATTCCTGAAAGAGATCGGGTATGACCTTATCAAAAGCAGTGCACAATTTGCAGTGGACCATTTATGGCATAAACCCGACGGCACTTATACCGCTGCTCCTTCCACCTCTCCCGAACACGGACCGATAGACGAGGGAGTAACCTTTGCACATGCCGTAGTGCGTGAAATACTATTGGACGCTATCCAAGCCAGCAAAGAACTGGGGATCGACTCCAAAGAACGCAAACAATGGGAAAAGATACTGGATAAATTAGTTCCCTACCGCATCGGACGTTACGGGCAGTTAATGGAATGGTCGACCGACATAGACGACCCTGAAGACGAACACCGCCATGTGAACCATCTCTTCGGATTGCACCCGGGACATACCATTTCGCCCATCACGACCCCCAAACTTGCAGAAGCCGCAAAAGTGGTATTGGAACACCGCGGAGACGGAGCCACCGGATGGAGCATGGGATGGAAACTTAACCAGTGGGCACGCCTTCAGGACGGAAACCATGCTTATAAGTTATACGGCAATCTGTTGAAAAACGGAACACTGGACAATTTATGGGATACCCACGCGCCTTTCCAGATTGACGGAAACTTTGGAGGTACGGCAGGAATAACCGAAATGCTGTTGCAAAGCCACATGGGATTTATCCAATTGTTGCCAGCCTTGCCGGATGCCTGGAAGAACGGTTCGATAACCGGCATCTGTGCCAAAGGCAATTTCGAAATTTCCATTTCATGGAAAGAAGGGCAACTGGACAAAGCAACCATTCTTTCCGGGTCAGGAACTCCCTGCAATGTAAGATACGGAGATAAAACTCTCTCATTCAGCACCGTGAAAGGGAAGAAATATGAAATCACTTTAGTAGGAAATCTGTTAAAACTGCTGTAAACAGCACCTATTTCATCATATATTCAGCAAAAACCGGCTGAATATATGATGAAAGTATTATCTTTGGTAAACCAAACCAAGGATCAATGTGCCAATCTCAGACGATCCGCTAACCTACTTTTACATGAAAACAAGATTGCTTACTTTACCAGGGATTATAGCTATTATACTATTGATAACTACCCTCCCTCTCCGCGCAGAACATTACTACTATAAGCAAATCTCCCTCAAAGAAGGACTGCCGTCCAATGTACGCTGCATCCTCAGAGACGAACAGGGTTTCATCTGGATAGGCACCAAAGCAGGACTGGGAAAGTTCGACGGACACCAACTGAAGAGATACAAACACCAGGCGAATGATCCGCACTCGCTTCTTCACAACCTGATCTACCAAATAGCGGAAGACAAACAACATAACATCTGGATACTGACCGAAAAAGGAATTGCACGCTATCAGCAACAGAGCAACAACTTCACTTTCCCTACAGACGAAGAAGGGAATTACATTACTGCCTATTCCTTCTGCCTCGTTCCGGATGGAATCCTGTTCGGTGGCAAAGACAGAATCTATAAGTACAGCTATAAGGACTCTTCGCTGAGACTCCTTCAATATTTCAATGCCAACTCTTTTAAAATCACCGCTCTCAGTGTATGGGACTCAAAGACGCTGCTCTGTTGCAGCCGATGGACCGGCTTATATCTCGTGGACCTGCAAACCGGAGAGCACAGACGCCCGCCCTTTGACTGCGGACCGGAAATCACAAGTATGATAACCGATTCTAAAAATAGAATCTGGATTGCCCCCTACAGCGGTGGACTGCGCTGCTACTCACGCGACGGCAAACTATCGGCTTCGTACACTACCCATAACTCCTCACTCAGCAACGACATCGTATTGAGCCTCGCCGAAAGAGAAGAACAACTGTGGATAGGAACAGACGGGGGAGGCATCAATATCCTCCATCCCGAAACCGGAGAAATCTCCCAACTGGAGTATATTCCGGGCCGTGAGAACTATTCTCTGCCTGCCAACTCCATTCTCTGCCTTCACAACGATTACAACAACAATGTATGGGCAGGAAGCACCTGCAACGGATTGATCAGCATCCGGGAAGTATCAATGAAAACCTATACGGACGTAGTGCCGGGCAACGACCGCGGATTGAGCAACGGCACTGTACGGAGCCTTTACCGGCAATCGCCGGATAGCATCTGGATTGGCACCGATGGGGGAGGCATCAACCTTTTCAGCCCGCACACCGAAAAGTTTACCCATTATTCGTCTACTTGGGGAGATAAGGTGGCATTCATCAGTGGCTTTACACCCGGAAAACTACTGATCTCGCTTTTCTCCAAAGGAGTCTTTGTCTTCAACCCCGCCACAGGAGAGAAGCAACCTTTCACCATCATCGACAAAGAAACGACTACACGGCTCTGCAACCGTGGAAAGTCCGTCAACTTATATCAAAATACGCCCAACACCGTGTTATTCCTGGGAGACCACATCTACCAGTATCACCTCAAAGAGAAGAAATTCAGCACCATCACCGAAGAGGAAGGGAAAGATATTGTGGGTACCCTTGTCCCGTTCGATCATCAAGAGAACCTGACCTATATCAATGATATCAAACATATCTATGAACTGGACGACCAGACCTCCCGGCTGAAAACCGTTTTTGAATGCTACACGGATACAGTGATCAGTTCCGTATCCCATGATGAACAGGGACATTTCTGGATCGGAAGCAATTTCGGACTTATCCACTACGACCCTGTCTTAAAAAGCCGGACTCTTGTCCCTACCAATCTGTTCACCGAAATTAATATGGTACTGTGCGACCAGAAAGGCAAAGTATGGATAGGCGTTGACAATATGCTTTTCGCCTACTTCATCAAAGAACAGAAGTTTGTACTTTTCGGAGAATCGAACGGAGCCATACAAAACGAATATCTCCCTAATGCACGGTTGGTGAACGAACAAGGGGATGCCTACATAGGCGGTGTGAAGGGTATGCTGCGCATCGACGGACAACTTCTTCTGAACACATCGGAAATGCCGGAACTTCAATTGCTGGATATTACCATCAATGGCGAATCGGCGAATCATGAATGGTACAACCATCCGGCAAAAATCTCGGTACCCTGGAACAGCAATATATCCATCCGCATCATGTCGAGGGAAGAAGACATCTTCCGGCAAAAGATTTACAGGTATCAGATAGAAGGATTGAACAACGAATATACCGAATCATACAATCCGGAACTGGTGATCCGATCACTGCTTCCGGGAAGTTATAGAATCATGGCTTCGTGCACTGCAAAAGACGGTAGCTGGATTCCCGACCAACAAGTACTGGAACTAACCGTACTTCCGCCCTGGTACCGGACATGGTGGTTTAGCCTGATCTGTGCCGTACTCGTTTCTATAGCAATCATCGAAACTTTCCGAAGAACGGTGAAGCGCAACGAAGAGAAATTGAAATGGGCAATGAAGGAACACGAGAAACAAACGTACGAAGAAAAAGTACGTTTCCTTATCAATATCAGCCATGAACTCCGCACTCCGTTGACACTTATTCATGCGCCGCTCAACCGGATACTGAAATCTTTGTCTTCCGAAGATCCCCAATATCTGCCGCTAAAAGCTATTTATCGTCAGGCCCAACGAATGAAGAACCTGATAAACATGGTGCTCGACGTACGCAAAATGGAGGTCGGTGAGAGCAAACTGCTTATTCAACCGCATCCCCTTAACCACTGGATTGAGCACGTATCACAAGATTTCATCAGTGAAGGAGAAGCAAAGAACGTACGCATCCGTTACCAGCTCGATCCGCAGATTGAAACAGTAAGTTTCGATAAGGACAAATGCGAAATCATCTTAAGCAATCTGCTGATCAATGCGCTCAAACATAGTCCTCAGGATACGGAAATAACCATTGTCTCGGAATTGCTTCCCGAAACAGGAAGAGTACGTATCTCCATCATCGATCAGGGATGCGGATTGAAACAGGTAGATACACATAAACTCTTTACCCGCTTCTATCAGGGGACAGGAGAACAAAGTGGAACCGGAATCGGATTGTCTTACTCAAAAATTCTGGTCGAACAGCATGGCGGCTCTATCGGTGCACAAGATAACCCCGAATCGGGGGCTATCTTCTTTTTCGAGCTACCGTTGAAGCAAGAATCAGAAGAGATTATCTGCCAGCCGAAAGCGTATCTGAACGAACTGATGCTTAGTGATAATCTGAAGCAGGCAACCGATAAAGAAACTTTCGATACAACTCCATACACCATCCTGGTGGTGGATGACAATCCGGATATGACAGACTTTCTAAAAAAGACACTGGAAGAATCTTTCAAACGGGTAATCATTGCCGCTGATGGGGTGGAGGCTCTCCAGCTTATCAAAAGTCACATTCCGGATATCATTGTCAGCGATGTGATGATGCCGCGGATGAACGGATACGAGCTGTGCATAAACATCAAAGAAGATATTACGATCAGCCATATTCCCATTATCTTGCTCACGGCACGAGATGATAAACAAAGTCTCATCAGCGGTTATAAGAATGGAGCAGATGCCTACCTGACAAAACCTTTTGAAGTAGAAATGCTGATGGAGATAATCAGTAACCGTCTGAAAAACAGGGAATACATTAAGAAAAGGTATTTGCATACGGGCATAATACCTGTCCCGAAAGAGACCACTTTCAGTCAGGTAGACGAGAGCTTCTTACTTAAAGTGAACAAAACAATCCAGGAGAATCTGAGTAATACCAATCTGGACATTCAGTTCATTTGCAAGGAAATAGGTTTAAGCCGTACTTCGCTTTACACTAAACTGAAAGCACTTACCGGGATAGGAGCAAATGATTACATCAATAAATTCCGAATAGAAAAAGCACTTACGTTAATTGCCAATACCGAAATGACATTTACGGAAATTTCAGAAGAGGTCGGATTTACATCTCCCAGTTATTTCAGCACTGCTTTCAAGCAGTACACAGGGGAGACACCGACTCAATACAAAGAAAAAACAAGTAAAATATAATATCATCATAATCTGAAGACAATATTTATCAAAAAACAAAAGGAGAAAGCGAAGTTAGAGTAAATCGACCAAAATCTGTCAGAGAATGACTAAATAGTATTATTCCATATTCAAATTAGGTTGTAATTTTGCCCTATACCTAAGTGAAGTATTTGTCAAATCCTAATTAATAAAACAATAGTATGAAAAAACATTTTCTGATTTTTACAATCTCACTTCTATTTTTCTCGCTTGCACAAGGCAAAGTGAAGCTCCCTGCCATGATGGGAGATCATATGGTACTTCAACAAAACAGTTCCGTTAAGCTGTGGGGATGGGCAGACGGCAAAAAGGTGACTGTCACCACCTCTTGGAATAACCGTACTTATAAGGTATCGACAGACGATGAGGGAGCCTGGCTGGTCAAAGTGGATACTCCTGCCGGGAGTTTTACTCCTTATTCTATTACCATCAGTGACGGGATCCGGGTCACGCTATCGGATATATTAATAGGAGAGGTATGGATATGCTCCGGTCAGTCTAACATGGAAATGACCATGAAAGGAAACATGGGACAGCCCATTGACCATTCGCTGGAAACTCTTCTGAACGCAGGCAACTATCGCGACCGTATCCGTTTTATCACTGTCCCCCGAACCAAAGGAGTGAAAGAACGGACAGACTTTGAAGGAGCGAAATGGGAAGTTTCTTCGCCCGAAACCACTATGGATTGCAGTGCCGCAGGTTACTTCTTTGCCCGACAACTGACGGAAACGCTTCATCTCCCCGTAGGACTGGTCATCAACAGCTGGGGAGGTTCACGAATCGAGGCATGGATGACAGAAGAAACGCTCGCCTCCGTGGAAGGCGCAAATATAGAAGCCGCCAAAAATCCAAAGTTAGATACGAACAGCCGGCTGCAATGTCTGTATAATATCATGTTACTACCTGTAAAAAACTATACGGCACGCGGATTTCTATGGTATCAGGGAGAGTCGAATCTATTCAACTATCAGATCTATGCTCCGATGATGACTGCGATGGTGCAGCTCTGGAGAAATGTATGGGAAGCACCGGATATGCCTTTTTATTATGTCCAGATTGCTCCACACAAATACGGAAACAGCCGGAACATAAATTCCGCCTTATTGCAGGAAGCACAAATGAAAGCATTGCAGACAATCCCCAACTCCGGAATGATTCCTACGATAGATGTCGGTGACGAGTTCTGCATTCATCCTCCTCAGAAAAACGTAGTAGGACTCCGGCTAGCCAATCTCGCACTGACTAAAACATACGGTCTCCATAAATTCCCATCTACCGGACCGATGATGACAAAGGTGGAATATTCCAAGAACAAAGCGATCGTCACGCTCGACAATGCTCCTTCCGGACTGGCACCGGGCAACTGTGAATTGGAAGGTTTCGAAATAGCAGGAGCCGACAAGAAGTTCTATCCGGCAAAAGCACGGATTGCAGGTCGCACAAGAAATGTGGAAGTATGGAGCGATCAGGTCGCCCAACCGGTAGCCGTACGGTATGCTTTCCGTAATTATGTAGGAAACATCACTTTACGCAATACATTAGGGATCGCTGCTTTCCCGTTCCGGACAGATACATGGGATGATGTAAAGTAAGAGCTGATTAGCCTCTGTGCAGGGTATATATGCCCTGTGTACAGGAGCTATATATCCAACGCGCAGGAGCTATATATCCAATATGTTGGGCATATAGCTCCTGTATATTGAATAATAGTCCTTTTTCAATACACTATATTTTATTCATTCCTGCACAGTTTTGAACTAATAGAATAAAGATTACTATCTAATAGAATGATTCTCACTTCATAAAAAGAGTATTCAAATGAAGAAATCCCTAACCAGATTAAATATGGAGGTAGCAGACTGAAGGACTGCTTGTGAAAGTAATCCTTCCCGTCTGTCTCCCAAAGAGGATGCCAATAGTTCCCCACAGGCATCCTCTTTTATTATATATCAATGATTTACACGAAACACATTCTAGAATGAATGCATCCTCAGTTGCTTATCAACCAATATTCCGTCTTTCAGATTCAGATCAAACTTCACTTTACGTTTCGCTTTCAATTTCAGAATAAAGAGTTCTTCCGAACCTTCCAAAGCCTCCTGTTTTCCCATATTGACGAAAGTAGGATAGAGAGATTTCACACCATTCGTATGCAGGCGGTCATAAGTCAGATTTTCCATTGCTTTCATATTCAGCGGTTCCACACCTACAAATTCATAGTCGCTCTGATCATAAGGCAAAGCAAAGCTAAGTGCATTAACCGAACGCAGATCATTACCTTTCACACGGATTTCAACGATTTCGTCCTTCTGGTACTGCTTCTTCGGAGTGCTGATAGACAGAGAGCCGGATACTTTCTCCGTAGCTTTCCTGTCGACACCGCCGTCGAGCTGAGTGGCTACGACAGAAATATCATAAGCATCTATCAAGTCATTCATGTTGATATCGCCTTTGCTGATATAACCTTCAAAGTCTGAATCACCACGACGCAATCCGGTATAGTTCATATAAGAAGTCAGGTCATTGCGGTCGATCTTGCCATCATTGTTGATGTCGCCTTGCAGGTAACTTGCCGTTCCCGGTACTTTGAATACGTAGATTTCACGACCTGAACCATAGTTTCCTACACCTGCCGTAACGTTCAGTTTGATGTAACGTGCATTTGGACGCTCTGTGAAAGTGAATACTTTTACATCACCGTCCCGCTGCCATTCGAATGCTCCGGCTTCCGTCCAGTTTTCTTTGTCCATACTGTAGGATACTGTTCCTTTCAGCAGTGTACCGTTGCCGGCATCCGCACGGGGCAGATAATGGAACTTATCCAGTTGGTTAACTGTTTTGAGGTCGATAATCAAATCTAATGGTATGGAGTTAACGTTATACTTCGTGTGCCATGTATCTCCCGATTCGGAGAAGTTGAACAATCGGTCTACACCGAATCCTCCCTGCGATGCGGCAGTCGATTCGCCTTCAATGCCACGAATAGCAAATTCCAGCGGATTAGTCTTCGTTTTCACCTGAATCTCTGCCCATTCGGACACACCGTCTTTGTTGACAGCACGCACTTTGAATGCGTAAGGAGTATCCGCTTTCAGATCTTCAAACAGTAAGTGAGTATCCCGGATAGTCGTATAAAGCATTCCGTCAAATTCAATCTCATAGTAATCGGCATTGGGTACTTTGTCCCAAGTCGGTTGCAGGGTATATGCTTCTCTGTTCTGCTCGCTTACCTGAGCGTTTTGCGGTGCAGACAGGGTTCCGTTGCTTACCAAGTTCCGGTCGGCCGGCTCAAAGCGGAAACCTTCCACGTCCAGCTCGATACGATTGGCGGTGATGTCGGTGCTGCCCAGTTTGATGTGCAACAGCGGATTCTTTGTGATAACCACTTTCTCAAATTCACTTCCTTTGGTTGCAAACTTATTCAGATTGGGGGTTTCTTCGTACC
>PPYE01777295.1_pt1 | contig 10650 bp, 10 predicted proteins | sample 1559881 | NCBI WGS metagenome assembly PPYE01 (sample SAMN08240022, study PRJNA423297) | Human gut metagenome, whole genome shotgun sequencing project.
CTTAGAGCATTTTCATTTCAGGAGGTACAGCCATGAGAAACGAGAAAATCACCCCTCTGTATGAGCGTTTGAGCCGCGATGATGAGTTACAGGGCGAGAGTAAAGCTCTCCACCATGGGAGAAGGACGCAACAGCTGCTCTAAAACCGACCCGGATGCCACCTTTATGCGAATGAAAGAGGACCACATGAGAAACGGCCAGCTCAAGCCTGGGTACAATGTCCAGATCGCGGTAAACAGCGAATACATCACCGGGTTGGAAGCATTCCCAGACCGCACGGATGTGAGGACGCTGCGTCCCATGCTGGAGAAGCTGTCCCAGCAGCACCAGGCCCGCTATTAGGAAGTGGTGGCGGATGCGGGTTATGAAAGCCTGGAGAACTATCTGTATTTGGAGCGCAACGGCCAAATGTGCTTCATAAAGCCCGCCAACTACGAGCAGAAGAGGACCAGGAAATTTCAAAAGCAGGTGGGCCGCATTGAGAACATGAAATATGAGCCCGAAGAAGACAGCTTCACCTGCGCCCAGGGAAGGAAGCTGTATCTGAGGCGGGAGACAACGGAGGTGCAGGACGGACAGCTTGTGTCCACCGCCTTGTACCGGTGTGAGGATTGCAGCGGCTGTCCCTGCCGCTCCCAGTGCTGCCGGGCCAAGGATCCGGACAGGCCCAAGGAGCTCGTTCTCAAGAAAACCTTCTGGGAGAAGCGGGAGCAGGCAGAGAAGAATATCATGACCCAGCGAGGGCTCCATCTGCGTCTTTGCCGCTCTATTCAGGTGGAAGGCGCCTTTGGTCTGCTGAAGAATGACTTTGGATTCCGCCGTTTTTTAACCTGGGGCAAGGCCAACATCCGCACGGAGCTGTTCCTGCTGGCCCTGGCCTTTGACCTGAAAAAGCTGTGGATGAAGCGGGAGCAGGGCAGGCTCCAGACCCGTGTGTCCATGAAAATGACCTCGTAAGCCCAGAAAAACAGAAAAGTTCTCCACATAGGCGCAGGCAAACGGTCTGGGTCAGATTTGTTGTACACATTTTGGCCGAGTAGAGCCGCATATTATGAGTTTTAGACCTGATCTCCTCTTTCCCAGCTAAAGAAAACCTGCCGCAGAATTCTTCCATTCTGCGACAGGTCCATTCGCTTTAGTAAATTATAGCCATTTCCATTTGCTGTGTCAATCCAAAACTGCAATTTCTGCGCATTAACAATCAATATCTGCACGCTAAGAGGCAATAGATGACGATTTTATTCATGTTTCGACAAATTAACTGAATCAAGGCTTTCTAACACGCATACTCGACAAAAATGCCCCGGATATTTGTTTCCGGGGCATTTTTGCTATGTATACGAAGTTCATGCTTGCTATGTTATGACATATCCAGTTTGCTGTCATGCGCATAATCCGACAGTGTTCGCATGAAATCTATGGTTTAATCCCTTTCGTCGGCATAATTGGACAACTTAATACTCCATATCCCAATTTTCACTATGGCGGGGAATTAACTTATGATATTGCGAAAAGACGCAAGCTACGTCTCAGTAGCCTGCGTTTATTTGTTACCATGCCCGCGCGCGCCTCCTTTGATTTGGTTATCACCAAAACAAAGGAGGTTTTTACATATGTACAAAAATACATATAGCGACTACGCGGCCAACAAGACAGACGCCGAGGCCATCGTATGCCGCAGCGCAACAGGCAAGGATGTGCGCCTCACACGAGCTGACTTCGAGAGTGATGAAGAATTTCAAAGGTGGAAGGGCTGGTCTGACGCTGACTACAAGCAGTCCGAGCGCCGGGATCGCGCATACAACGACAGGCGACCTTCGTTGGCTGCCGCGTACTTTCTGAGCGATAGAGAGAACGAGTGTTTATCCGGTGAACCCAATGCTGCCGAGCAGAAGACGAGAGACGATTTGGTCTCGCATATTCGCTCTCTGCTAACGGACACACAGTTCAGCTGGCTCTGGCGGCGCTTCGCCTGCGGGTGCGAGCTTGCAGATATTGCTGCTGAGGATGGCGTGAGCGTAAACGCTGTTGCAGACTCGATACAACGGGCGATAAAGAAACTTGGGGCTCTTAGAAACAGTGTGTAAGAGGACGACAAATTGTAAAATTTTTATGAACAACATATTTCGACAGTTTAGACCCTGTAAAGATCGGGCTAAAAACCGGTATTTATAGAGGCGCCTTTTTGACAGCCTTGGACAACTTAATACACGGTACAGCGAGCACAGAACCTGCGTGACCGGAGACGGTCAGCGACGCGGGGCGCGGCGCGATGACGGCGTAAGCCTGAGCGATGAACGCGGCCTCAAAAACGGCTTTGGCAAGCCGCTTCGCAATGAAAGCGCAGGGGATAAAGGTACTTGCTCACGCGCTCCCGAGGACTTGGGGGCAGCCCTGCGGTGTACGTCGATCGGCACCGCGGAGCTATGACAGCCGCGCCAGCGGCGGCTCGCTGTATCCCCATACCGCCGGGGCGCGTGGCAAATACGGCGGGCAAACAGTAAATCTGAATCGCTATGTCTGAGTAGGAGAGTACTACCTGACAGCAAAAGCGGGAACACTTGAAGCATGGAGGTGAAGCGTATGCAGCACAGCGCGGCGAGAAGGCAAAGAAACGCGGCCAATCCCGCAAACACCGTGTATGAGGACAGCTGCCTGCATGAGCTTGGCGGTGTAGTCTACGTTGTCGAGCGGGTGTTCACGGGAAATAGAACCGCAAAACAGGCTGTGGTGGAGGAAATCGTTACCTCTGCTGGCAGTATCCACAGCTTTGACCGCCCGGACAGGCCGGTGGTATAATATCACCATGTACGGGCGGTCCCTATCCGGAAAGGAGGAAAGCTGTTGGGGACCCAGCTCAGACTTGCCGATACCTATTACCGTCTCTCGGACGAGGAAAAAAAGCGCGGCGAGTCTTCAAGTATAATGAACCAAAGGGAGATGGTCGAGAGCTATTGCCGCAGCCACGGCATCATCATAGTCCGTGAGTTCGTGGATGACGGCTTCTCCGGAGGCAACTTTGACCGGCCCGGCTTCCAGGCCATGCTGCGGCACCTGAGCACAGGGCAGGCGAACATGGTCGTCACCAAGGACCTGTCCCGGCTCGGCAGGGATATGTCAGAGTCGAGCTACTATGCCGAGCGATTCTTCCCTGAGAACGGCATCCGTTATATAGCGCCGCAGGACAATTTCGACTCAACCAGCGATAACATGATGGCCCCGTTCCAGTTCGCCATGAACGACGTCTACCTGCGCGACACCTCGCGCAAGGTGCGAGCGGTATTGGAAAACAAACGCAGAAACGGCAAATACGCCGCCTGCCCGCCATATGGCTACAAAAAGGCTCACAACACCACGGACCAGCTCGTCCCCGATGAGAACACCGCGCCGGTGGTGCAGCGCATCTTTGCCCTGGCGGCGGCAGGGGAGTCCACGCGCTCGATAGCCGCGAGGCTGACGAGGGAAGGGGTAATGCCCCCGCTCAAGTACCGGGCGGAGTGCCGCGACGAGTTCACGGAGCGCGGCGCAGCCCGGGTCTCGGACGCCTGGAACTACACCACCGTGAAGCGCATCCTGCGCAACCGCGTCTACCTCGGCCACACGATACTCGGACGAAGCCGCAAGGTCAGCGTCAAGTCAAAGAAGAAACTGCCCGTGCCGGAGGAGGACTGGTTCGTTACAGAGAACACGCACGAGGCGCTCGTAAGCCTTGAGCAGTTCGAGCTGGCGGAGCACTATCTCGGAGAGAATACCAAGTCCAACGCCGCAAACCCGGCCTTCCGCCACAGCATCTTCGGCGGCGTGGCCTTCTGCGCCAGCTGCGGCGCGGCGATGTGCTCCGGCGGTTCGGTGTACAAGGGCGAGCGGGAGAAATACTGGTATCTCGTGTGCAACAACCTCTCTTCGCGCTCAACGCACCGCTGCGAGGCGGGCGCGAGGATACGCTATGACGACCTCGTGGAGATAGTCCGGCGCGACCTGGAAAAGCTGATAGAGTTCAGCAGGGAGGAGACGGAGGAGATCACGCGCAAGGCCGTCGAGCGCGCCCGTGAGCTTTCAGGAGAGGCGGATGTGCCGAAGCAGCTGCGGCTCATTGAAAAGCAGCTTGAAAACTCAAGCCGTATGCTGGAGAGGATATACCGCGACAACGCCTCCGGCATCCTGAGCGACACGCAGCTTGAGAACATGGCCAGGAAGCTCTCGGACGAGATGAAGGAGCTGGATCGGAGAGCGGCGGAACTTAGAGCAGGACGCTTGGAATCGGACAAGGTGAGGGAAGCCTACACGGAGTTCTTCGAGCTTGCGAAGAAGTACGCGCATATCGAGAAGCTGGACCGGGAAATCCTCCACACCTTCATCGAGCGCATCGAGGTTAGCAAGAAGGTATTGCCTGAAGGTCGGAAGGTGGCAAGCCATAAGAGCTCGTGCTACAGCCAGAACATCCGCATCTTTTACCGCTTCGTCGGCGAATTGCACAATTTGCCCGAGAAGGCTCTTGACATTGCCGAAAATTACTGAACATGGAAAGAAATAGGTTATTTTCGGGCCTAAATACCAGTATAAGGCATATTTTTTGAGGTGAAAAAACACGAAAGGAGGTCGGCGTGAATCTGAAGCAGGGCTACAACGGCGACCTCACGAGCCGCCAGGCCGGTTCCGTCGGCGGCCAGATGGTCAAGAAGATGAGTACCATACGAACTGCGAACTATACCCGTAAAGACAGGACTGCCGTGGGGCATGAGATCAAAGTTCGGTACATAGCGGGGATCATGGTTTGAATTGCTGGATTAACAAAATAGACGCAGGACAGCCCACCGGTCAGATGATCGATGGGCTGTGCTTATTATCGACTACTCAAAGCATCCGTCCATATTTTTTTGTCTTGGATATTTATTCCATTCACATCAACTTGAATAATCGAAATGTTTGATACATTTGTCACTTTCAGTTTTCTTGCGATATCTTTTGCAATTGCATCGTCGGACTGATGTTTGTCCAAAGTCACTACTGTGATCTCTTTATTGTCAACATCGATTAAAGTTCTCAATATTCCGTTAATATGTTCATCGTCAGTTCCAAAACCAAATCCAACTATAATAACCCTATCCGAATTTTTCCATTGTGTATAAGTGTCAACATATTTCATAGACATTTCTATGGAGGTCATCGGTTTTGTGCCACTCTGTGTGAACATCAACGGAACCAAAATATGGTTCTCAGATGTAGTCAATTCGCTTTTTGTCCCAATTCTATTTAGATATGGATCATACCATGTTTCCGTAGAACCATTTAGAAATGCTACCTCTATGCGCAATATGTCGCTGATAAAACGATTGTAATTCGTTGTTGCAACTGCACTAACCTCAAATTTCTTTTCGTCTATCGATTCTTTCAAAACATTGTAGTATCCATGTTTTGCTTCAGGTTTCGCACTGTATGCCATTTTTGTTATATAATCTCTGACATTTAAAAGGAAAATGCAAATTTTACAAAATTTAGCCCAGTCAGTGGAAGGACTGTAAAGATAGTGCCAATTTGCATCAATCAAAGTTTTATAATCTAAAACAACAGCATAAATTGCTTCGATAATCTTCTGCGCAAAACGCAGACATTTTCCAGCGTCCGTAGATATATCGGCTTCTCGCTGATCGAGAAGATACTCCATTCCGCTTAATCCAGAAGACGAATAATTCAACTGAATAATTTCACCTATATCGTCAAAAATGTCTATTTCATCGTCTTTTTTCGAAAACAAGCCATCGTTAATCCGCCTGGATAACGTCTCACTCAGCGCACCAACAAGTAGTTGAATGATTGACAGCAATATTTTACCGAATTCGACTCGTTGCTCACCAGTTATAATCATTTTATCTTTATAAACCATCAGTAAAGCTGAGAAATAGGAACTGTTAAACAAATCATTTCCTTGTTTGAATTCATCGATAAAAGAAATCGTTTGTCCCATATGAACATTATCAAGTTTTCTGCCAATTAGCTTTTCCAAAAGAGCATCAATGTCAATGTTGTCTTTTTTCATCATTGATGCCTCGTTTTTTGCGACTTCATCGAAATTGTTGATTCTCTTAATTATATTTTCACGGTTGTGCTCAACAGTATCTTTGATAATATTTTGAAAAACGGTTTTTCCAAATGAACTAATATTTTTATCTCTGAAACCGTCAGGCAGCCAATATGATGCATATCTCGTTGTATAGTCAACATTATCTCGCATTTCTTTGAATGCTTTTTTACTTTCTGTAACATCGTGCCTAAATATGTCCAAAGCAAATTTACCGCCAGATGGTAGTCCGTATCCAACTTCGGCTCCCGCGCCAAAAAGAAAACCATATTTCATAACATATACTCCTCCAATCGACAATAGAAGATAAGATCATTCATTGAAATAGTTTCTTAGTAGTATTACGCTGCCTGCACTACATCATGTAGTGTCCGAACCACAGCGATCATCGCAGGCAAATTGACACCGAAAATCTCATTCAAATCGTAATTGTTGAACGGTTCCGTGTTGACCATATCTGCAAGCTCGACATCGCCGTTTTCTCTGACATAGTTGATGATTGTACGAACAAACTCCTGCTGCTGAGAGTTCAGCAGGTTTCCGCTGAGATATTCACCGAATTTTACATTGACAGCTTCCTGACTTAGGCCAATCAGACTGCGGACAAATGCCGCCAAGTTGCCGATATCCGTTGCCTCATCGTATTCTGCTTTTGTTCCAAGCTCATGCCACAAAATATGTTCAAGCTCCGCCAGGTCAGCATTGGTGATAGGCTCCAGATTATGAATCTTCTTGATTACAGCACTATCCAGATGTTCTGCCAGATAGTCAATGACCTTCTCACGGTATGTCCGAATATCGATCATGGTATCTTCAGGCTGGTATTCGGCCTCGTCTACTTCATCGGCAATATCAATGTCAAATTTCTTTTTGCCTGAACCAACGAGGAACTGCATCAAATCCCGCAAGGAAGAACGATATTTCTCCAAATCCTGAACCGTGGCGGCAGTCCAGAAATCCTCGCTCATCACAACTTTCAGCTCCGAGGCTTTATTAAGGACTTGGGGAACGGATGCCTTTTCGGTCAGCAGATACTGTGCGATTAGGCGGATATTTTTCACATTATCAGAAACACTCTTGATGCCAGTGCCAGCCAGCAATGCCTTTTCGATGTGATACATCCGCACATCGAACGCCACACTTAAATGATCTCCGTTCAAACCGCTGTCAAGAAGCGGAGAGATATGCACTTTTGCCTCTTTGATCATAACCGGCGACAGGGATACCCATGTATCAAGATTATAATACTTGTCCACATACTGCATAGCCTCACGCACCTGAATGCGGTTGCTGTGCGATTTGATCTTTACGACCATGCCATGCAGTTCTGCTTTGATTTGGTCATAATAGGCATGGAACCATGCATCTTCCTGATACTCCAGCTTTTGAAGCTCAAACAGCATATCGAGTCGAATCTGGAATAGCCGCTGTGACAGGGTAAGCATTTCCTTTCCGTCTTTCCCGTCAGGATGCTCTCCGAAATACTCAAAGTTGCCGCAGTAGTCAAAAATCTGGAATCCGCTCTTGTGCTTTCCGGGGCCATAGATGTTCTCGCACAATCTGGTGCCTCGTCCGATCATTTGAACAAATTTGATCTTAGACCGCACCTTTTTGAAGAACACCAGATTCAGCACAGCAGGAACATCCACGCCGGTATCCAGCATATCAACGGAAACCGCAATGCGGAACTCATCGTCCTCTTCAAACTTCAAAACCAGATCGTCGCCATAGTTCACGGAATAGTCCACCAGCTGGCAGGTGTTGGCAGGATACTCCGGATATAGCTCTTGGAAGCAATCCACAACCATTTGGGCATGCTTGTGGTTGTAGGCGAAAATGATGGTCTTGCCGAGGGTTTCTCCACCGTCAACACGATACCCCCACTGCATCAGTTCTTCCAGAACTCTGCGGCAAGTATCCTTGTTGAACAGGTATTTGAATATTTCATTTCCGGGGATGTTAAAGTCCGGTGTGGGAGGGTCTTCTTCCAGATACTCATCCAGTTGTTCCTTTTCATCTTCGGTCAGGTCATCATAATCAATACCCTTGGACAGCATCTTGGAAGTGCGGTTGATTACATGATAGCCGACCAAATACTTCTCCTTTACGGCATCCTCCAAGGTATAATCGAAATTGGGAATTCCGGCTTCACAGCCGAAAATGCGGTATGTATTGGCATCCACCTCATTTTTTGGCGTTGCAGTCAGACCGACAAGGAAACTGTCAAAGTATTTGAAAATGGTTCCGTAACGGTTGAAAATGCTGCGGTGTGCCTCATCTATGATAATCAGATCAAACCTTCCGGCAGAGAATCGCTTGTCCTCTGCATCTATGTAGTTGATCATTGTTTGATAGGTGCAGAACATCAGGCGAGCATTGAAATCTTTTTCGCCGCCGGCGGACAGCTCACAGACACTCATATTCGGCATCAGCTTTGCGAAGTTGCGCTTTGCCTGATTGACCAGAGAGGTGCGGTCTGCAAGGAACAGGACATTTTTCACCCAATTGTTTCGGGTCAGCACATCCACCAGAGAAATCGCCACACGGGTTTTTCCGGTGCCGGTAGCCATAACAAGCAGGCCACGGCGGTGCTTAGCGTTCAGCCATTCGCAGATATTGGTGATTGCCATTTTCTGATATGGGCGGTTGGTTATTTCGTCGTTGATGGTAAGATCGGTAATATCACCGCGAGTTCGGCGCTGGAGCATAAGTTCCAGATCCTCCATGGTATGGAATGCCATAACCGGACGATCCGGGTAAATGCCGTCAATGATTTTGATGCTGTAGCCGTTGGTGTAGTACAGAACAGGCTTATAGCCGTAGACCTTCTTCATGCACTCACCGTACAAATCTACCTGATGTCGTCCTTTTTCGGGGTCAACAGAGGTTTTCTTGACCTCGATGATGGCCAGCGGTTTGCCGTCCTTGCCGTAGAGAACATAGTCGCAATACCCAACACCGTGGGCATTGGGCATCCCCTGCACTTCAATCTCAATACCGGCTTTTGCTGGCTGGGCGAGATTCTCCACATCCAGAACATCCCAACCGGCTTCTTTCAGGTACAGATCAATGTACAGCCTGCGCGTGGCAGCTTCGCTCATATAAGGCGGTTTCCGATAGGCAGACTCCGTCCCATTTTCCTTGGAGGAAATCAGGCCGATCAGGTACGAAATGTTGTCATAGGCGAGCTTGGCTTCCTTTTTGCGGACACTTCTGCCGTGCTTGGCATTCATGCCGAGAATACGGACATAGTGGAGGGAATTTACAGTGTCCGCATCGTTGATATAACCGGTCACGACAGGGCTGTCGATCAGTTCAAGCAGGGAGGCTTTGGGTGGCTTTTTCACACCGACCTTGCTGTAAATAAAGTCAACAGCGTCCTCCAAAAGCGCACGGCAAAGCAGCGCACGATCAAGGTGCGTTTCAGCTTCCTGTGCTTTCATCAGTTTAGAATTCATTTGCCCTAATGTCATAACGGTTCCCTCCGTTCAGCGTGATATTGAATAGGACATTCATTCTGTGTATTGACTCGACAACTTTTGATTTGTCGACTTGTTTTTTGAACTGCACGAATTGGCGTTGCAGTTCAAGTGGCGGTAGGTACAGACCTATGTTTTGCATTTCCTGCGCATTGATATTCGCTTGCCCGATGGCTGCCTTGCACATTTCTGACAGCGTTTTCTTTGAAAAATCGGTATTCAAGAATGCGGAAAGGAACTCGGGCAGAACCCGGTCATTCACTCTAACTCTGATTACAAAACCAGCAAGTACCATCATTTCGTCACGATCGTAAACACAGGTTTTGCCGACTAATTCTTTACTGTTAGTACGATTAAACAACACATCTCCTCGACGAACTGTACATTTATCCAGTTCATTCTCTGGAACATCAATACGTTTGACATCAGATAGATCCAATTCGCCGCCATAGGTGATGTTATTCATTCGAAGGTATGGATATTTGCCTCCATCCACGGCAGGTCGGCTTGAACCATATCGTACATCTGCAACGGTATCCCTAATTTTACCTGTTTCCCATCCCATCTGGTTGGAGGGATAGATGCCAAACATCTCGACAAATCGAGCTTTGACGAGGCATATCCAGTTTCAGATTATCTCGGACGCTTCCTGCAGCTTTCGCCCGTATCATTTGCCGGCCAATATTGCTTTTGAGAAAGTAATACAAAAACTGACGGTCAAGTTCATCAGAAACGGAAAACACGTTGTACAACGGACTGACAATCACCTGTGCCTCACACCGTTGCCAATCCACTGATCCAACATTGATTCTGGATGGATTATATGCAAAGTAACCGTAAGGAACAATTTTATAGGTGGTTTTGTCTTTGCTGGCGACCTCTTTCCCAAAATACTCCCGGCAAAACCCTTGACTGTTTGTAACGCTATATACAGGAATATCCTCGTTGTTTTTGTTGCGGACAGAATATTCAGTGACAAAATTTCCCAATGGGACACGTTTCTGCGACATAGTTTCATCCCCACAAATCCGAATTTGGGGGAATCAGGCGATATACTTCTGGTGAGAGGTTTTCACATTATTCTGATTGACG
>PPYE01560735.1_pt1 | contig 10645 bp, 5 predicted proteins | sample 1559881 | NCBI WGS metagenome assembly PPYE01 (sample SAMN08240022, study PRJNA423297) | Human gut metagenome, whole genome shotgun sequencing project.
CGGATCCGTGGACTTCACCCGCACCCAGGTCTCGTCCGCCAGGGCCTTCTGCACCAGGGACTCCACGTCCAGGGCGGCCTCCGCCTGCCGCACATCTTCCAGCCGGGGCCGGGTGGCGGGGTGGCGGGGCGTGAACACCGTGCAGCAGTCCTCATAGGGGAGGATGGAGGTGTCGAACACCCCGATCTCCCGGGACATGCGGATGATCTCCACCTTGTCCATGCCGATCAGGGGCCGCAGCACCGGCAGGGAGGTCACATCCTCGGTGACCCCCAGGGCCAGCATGGTCTGGCTGGCCACTTGGCCCAGGGACTCGCCGGTGACCAGGGCGCCGGCGTTGGCCTTCCTGGCGATGGCCTCGGCGATGCGCATCATGAACCGGCGCATGATGAGGGTGAAGTACTCCTCCGGGCAGTTCCGCCGGATCTCCTCCTGGATCTCCGTGAAGGGGACGATGTGGACCAGCAGCCGCCCGGTCCAGGCAGTCAGCAGCCGGGCCAGCTCCAGTACCTTGTCCTGGGCCTGCTGGGAGGTGTAGGGCGGGGAGACAAAGTGGACCATCTCCAGCTCCACGCCCCGGCGGGCCATCATCCAGGAGGACACCGGGGAGTCGATGCCGCCGGAGAGCAGGCTCACCGCCCGGCCGCCCATGCCGATGGGCAGGCCGCCCGCGCCGGGAACAGAGGGAGTATGAACGTAGGCGTACTTCTCCCGGATCTCCACAAATACCGTCAGATCGGGAGTGTGGACATCCACCGCCACATGGGGGAACAGCTCCGCCAGATCGCCGCCCACAGCTTGGCTCAGCTGGATGGAGTTCATGGGAAACATCTTGTCTGCCCGCTTGCTCTCCACCTTGAAGCTCTTCGCAACGGCAAAGGCGTCCGCCAGATAGGTCCGGGCGGCCTCCACAATGGCGTCCACTGTCTTTTCACAGGGCACGGCCCGGGCCACGGCGGCAATGCCGAACACCTGGCGGCAGGCGTCCCAGGCGGCCTCCATATCGCAGTCCTCTCCCTGGGGCTCCACGTAGATGGTGCTCTGCCGGAGGGAGCACTGGAAGCTGCCGCAGTTTTTCACCCGGCGGCGGACGTTGGCCAGCAGCTTGTCCTCAAAGGACTGGCGATTCTGTCCCTTCAGGACCACCTCGCCCAGTTTCAGCAAAAAGATCTCCTGCGGGGCAGGGGAAGCATTCATCATAACGGACCTCCATATCAGAACAGTTTGGAATATCGGCCCCTATTATAGCGCATTTTTCCGGGAATAGAAAGTCTGTTTTGTGGGGAAGGGCCAGCGGCGCGAAAAAAATAAAAAATTTTCCGCACAGTGCAATAAAACCTCTTCTGGCGCCGTTAATGGTGCAGAAGGGGCGGGAGAGACCCGCCGAATGCAGAACATGAAAAGGAGAATGAACAATGAAGCAGAACGGTTTCTGGAAGGGCTTCGGCTCCGGTTTGGTCCTGACGGTCCTGATCGCAGCACTGTGCGTCACGGCCACCGCCACCTCCAAGCGCAACATCCAGGTGGAGGACGGCATCGGCATCACCCTCAACGGCGCCAGATTCACCCCGCGGGATGCCGCCGGAAAGCAGGTCCCCGTGTTCCTCTACAACGGCACCACCTATGTCCCCGTCCGGGCCATCAGCGAGGCCATGGGTATGGACGTGTCCTTCAACTCGGCCACCCGCACGGTCCAGCTGACCACCGCGGACCGGACCGCCAGCCAGCAGGGCGCCTCTTCCGCCTCCGGCAATTATATCAGTGCCGACCGGGCCAAGCAGATCGCCCTGAATGACGCCGGTGTCAAAGAGGCCAACGCCGTGTTCCTGCGGGCCAACCTGGACTGGGATGACGGCCGGATGAAGTATGAGGTGGAGTTTTACAGCGGCACCACCGAATATGACTACGACATCGACGCCGTCACCGGCGCCATCCTCAGCTCCGATCGGGAGCTGGAGAATTTCCAGATCTGGAACAACGGCACCAGCCGCCCCTCCGGGAACGGCAGCAACTCTTCCAGCGGTGACTATATCACCGCAGAGCGGGCCCAGCAGATCGCCCTGGCGGAGACGCCCAGCGGCTCCACGGTGGTGAAGTGCCAGTTTGACTGGGATGACGGCCGGGCGCAGTATGAAGTCGAGATCCGCAACGGCTGGACCGAGTACGAATTTGAGATCGACGCCGTCACCGGCACCATCTTCAGCCGGGACATCGACAACGACCGCTGGTGATCTTCCCCAGAGTCCCAAAGAGACGCCCGTCAGGGCGTCTCTTTTTATGGGGGAAAAGGAGCTCTTGCCCGCCGTCCAGCCCTCTGCTATAATGGAGGGACAACAAGGGGAAACCAAATTATGGAGGGGAAGTTTATGAAGATCGTGGCCATCAACGGCAGTCCCAGAAAGAACGGCAACACCGCCCAGGTGCTGGAGGTGGTCCGGCGGGAGGTGGAGGCCGCCGGGGTGGAGTTCCAGGTGTTCCAGCCCGGGGCGAAGGTCCATCCCTGCATGGCCTGCTACCACTGCCTGAACACCGGCAGCCTCCGGTGTGTCCAGACCGACGATATGGTCAACGACATCATCGCCGCCTGCATCGAGGCGGACGGCATCCTGCTGGCAGCTCCGGTGTATCACGGCGGTATTTCCGGCAATATGAAGTGCGTGCTGGACCGGCTGATGCTGGCGGCGGGCTGCGGGGTGAATCAGCTCCACCACAAGGTGGGGGGCGCCCTGTGCACCCTGCGCCGCAGCGGCGGCATGGAGACGTATCAGCAGCTGCTGGGCACCATGGATGCCATGGAGATGGTCATCGTCACCTCCGACTACTGGGGCGCCGTACACGGCGCGGACCCCGGCGAGGCCCTGAAAGACGAGGAGGGCATGGAGGTGGCCGCCCGCCTGGGCCGGGATATGGCCTGGATGGTGAAGGTGCTGGCGGAGAGCAGGGTCCCTGTGCCGGAGAGCACGCCCCGTCCCATGATGAACTTCATCCGGTAAAGAGGCGAGTCCGCCTGTGCGGCTCCGGCGATTGGCGGAAGGAGGAATCTGGAGAATGAGCCCGCTGTATGATGGTTCCAACGGAGACGGATGGTTTTCGGTTTTTGTGATCGTACCGGTGATCGGCCTGGTGATCTGGGGCCTGAACACGTTCTGGCTGCACCGCCTGAAAAAGGGAGATATGGATTACTCGCCGGAGGGGTTCCGCAAAAGGGCCCGGATCTTCGCCATAATATTGGCAGCGGTGCTTCTGGGAGTGCCGCTGCTGGCGGCCCTGCTTCTCTGGAACCGGCACTGACCACGTTATTTCCGCCACAGTGAACCAGGCGGCCCCATTCCGGGGCCGCCTGGTTTTCTGATCCTTTGGGAATGTCCGGTTCCGGAACGGAATGGCTTCCGCCTTGCCCCCGTAAAGTCCGCTGCGCTGGGCTGCGGCGGGGACCCGGTTATCCCTTCAAAATATCGGTATTCCGGAACTGGATGGCCTCTGCCAGATGCTCCGGCCTGATGTCCGCCGCACCGTCCAGGTCCGCGATGGTCCGGGCTACCCGCAGGATCCGATCATGAGACCGGGCGGTGAGGCCCATCCGCTCGAAGGCGGACTTCATCAGCGCATCGCCGGCGTGGTCCAGGCGGCAGAACTGCCCGATCATGTGGGCGGTCATGTGGGCGTTGCAGGTGACGCCGGTGCCGGCAAAGCGGGCGGTCTGGACAGCCCGGGCCGCGTCCACCCGGCACTTCACATCGGCGGAGCTCTCCGGCGTCTCTTTCCGCCGCATGGATGCGTATTCCACCGCGGGAACACTGACGTGGAGGTCGATCCGGTCCAGCAGGGGGCCGGAGATCTTCTCCACATACTTGGCCACCTCCCGGTCCGAGCAGGTACACCGCCCGGAGGGGTGCCCTCGCCAGCCGCACCGACAGGGGTTCATGGCGCACACCAGCTGGAACCGGGCGGGCAGGTGCAGCGTCCCGCCGGAGCGAGCCACTGTCACCGTGCCGTCCTCCAGGGGCTGGCGCATGGCCTCCAGCACGTCCCGGTGGAACTCCGGCAGCTCGTCCAGAAACAGCACGCCGTTGTGGGCCAGGGAGATCTCCCCCGGCCGCAGCAGCGGCCCGCCTCCAGTGAGGGCGGCGGCGGATGCGGTGTGGTGGGGACTGCGGAAGGGGCGCCGGGTCAGCAGGGGGTGCTGCGGGTCCGCCAGCCCCGCCACGGACCAGATGCCGGAGACCTCCAGCGCCTCCTCCCGGCTCATATCCGGCAGGATGGAGGGCAGCCGCTTGGCCAGCATGGACTTGCCTGCGCCGGGGGAGCCGATCAGCAGCAGGTTGTGGCCGCCTGCCGCGGCGATCTCCAGGGCCCGCCTGGCATTTTCCTGGCCCATCACATCCCGCAGATCCGGCCCGGCGGCCTCCTCTGCCTCCGGCACCCAGGCCGAGGCGGGGGAGAGGCGCTCCTCGCCCCGCAAGTGGCGCACCAGCGCCCCTACATCCGGTACGCCGTAGACGGTGAGGCCGCCTGCCAGCGTGGCCTCAGCGGCGTTCTCCGCCGGGACATACAGCTCCTTCACACCGGCGTCCCGGGCTGCCAGGGCCATGGGCAGCACGCCGGTGACGCCCCGCAGCGCCCCGGTGAGGGACAGCTCCCCGATAAACGCCGCTTGCTGGGCCGGCGGCGGCAGCTCCCGTCCTGCGGCCAGCAGCCCCACAAAGATGGGCAGGTCGTAGACTGTGCCCGCCTTTTTCTGCCCGGCCGGGGCCAGATTCACCGTGATTCGGCTGACGGGGAACTTGGCCCCGCAGTTCTTCACCGCCGCCCGGACTCGCTCCCGGGCCTCCCGCACGGCGGCGTCCGGCAGACCCACGATGTCAAAGGCGGGCAGCCCGCCGGAGAGGAAGCACTCCGCGCTGACCGCATACCCGGCAATGCCGTTCAGTCCCAGGGAGCGCACCGTCACCACCATAAACGACCACCTCCAGAAGCCCTCCCGCTCCAGGCTGCCGCCCGCTGCCGGAAGAGCCGATTGCGAATTGTCGAAAACCGCCGTTTTCACGGAAGTCAGTTTACCACAAAACGACGAAATAAGAAACCCCGGATTCCAAAACTGGCCTGAAAATTCCAGGAAGTCTTGACGTTTCCGCAGAAACCAGAAAATTTGCGCAAAAAATAACAAGGCAGTTATTTACACGGCAAATTTCAAGTGATATAATAACACTGCATGAGCATTCGGGGGAATGCGACCGTGTTCATGTTGGTTCAGAATGCTGTCGTGTGGGCAGCACATTTATAGGAGGTAAGTTTATGGCAAGAAAGTTCAAGTCCATGGACGGTAACAACGCAGCTGCGTATGTCAGCTATGCGTTTACCGAAGTGGCGGGGATCTATCCCATCACCCCGTCCTCTCCCATGGCAGACTTGGTCGACCAGTGGTCCGCCGCTGGTCAGAAGAACATTTTCGGCACCACTGTCAAGGTCGTCGAGATGCAGTCCGAGGCGGGTGCCTCCGGCACGGTCCACGGCTCCCTGGCCGCCGGTGCGCTGACCACCACCTACACCGCATCCCAGGGCCTGCTGCTGATGATCCCCAATATGTACAAGATCGCCGGCGAGCTGCTGCCCTGCGTGTTCCATGTGTCCGCCCGTACCGTGTCCACCCACGCCCTGAACATTTTCGGCGACCACTCCGACGTCATGGCCTGCCGCCAGACCGGCTTCGCCATGCTGTGCGAGGGCAACGTGCAGGAGGTCATGGACCTGGCGCCCGTGGCCCATCTGGCCGCCATTGAGGGCCGCGTTCCCTTCGTGAACTTCTTCGACGGTTTCCGGACCTCTCACGAGATCCAGAAGGTCGCCGTGTGGGATTACGATGACCTGAAGGAGATGTGCGACATGGACGCCGTGGCGGCGTTCCGCAAGCACGCCCTGAATCCCGAGCGGCCCAACATGCGCGGCTCTCACGAGAACGGCGACATCTTCTTCCAGCATCGTGAGGCCTGCAACAGCTACTACACCGCTCTGCCCGACGTGGTGGAGAAGTACATGGGCAAGATCAACGAGAAGCTGGGTACCGACTATCAGCTGTTCAACTACTACGGCGCTGCCGACGCAGACCGCGTCATCATCGCCATGGGCTCCATCTGCGACGTGGCTGAGGAGGTCATCGACTATCTGAATGCGGGCGGCGAGAAGGTGGGCCTCATCAAGGTCCGGCTGTACCGGCCCTGGCGTGCGGACAAGCTGCTCGCCGCCATCCCCGCCACCTGCAAGAAGATCGCCGTGCTGGACCGCACCAAGGAGCCCGGCTCCCAGGGCGAGCCCCTGTACATGGACGTGGTCACTGCTCTGGCCAACGCCGGCCGGACCGACATCCAGGTGATCGGCGGCCGTTACGGCCTGGGCAGCAAGGACACCCCGCCCGCCTCCGTCTTCGCCGTGTATGACGAGCTGAAGAAGGATTCCATGAAGCGCGAGTTCACCATCGGCATCGTGGACGATGTGACCCACCTGAGCCTGGAGGAGAAGCCCGCTCCTAGCGTGGCTCCCGCCGGTACGATTGAGTGCAAGTTCTGGGGCCTGGGCGGCGACGGCACCGTGGGCGCCAACAAGAACTCCATCAAGATCATCGGCGACCATACCGACAAGTATGTCCAGGCGTACTTCCAGTACGACTCCAAGAAGACCGGCGGCGTCACCATCAGCCACCTGCGCTTCGGCGACTCCCCCATCAAGTCTTCCTACTACATCAACAAGGCCGACTTCGTGGCCTGCCACGTGCCCGCCTACATCACCAAGCACTTCCCCATTGTCCGGGACGTGAAGCCCGGCGGTGTGTTCCTGATCAACTGCCAGTGGAGCGACGAGGAGCTGAGCCACCATCTGGATGCCGCCTCCAAGCGCTACATCGCCAAGAACAACATTCAGGTCTACACCATCAACGCCATCGACCTGGCCAAGGAAATCGGCATGGGCAAGCGCACCAACACCATCCTGCAGTCCGCCTTCTTCTCTCTGGCTAAGGTCATGCCTGAGAGCGAGGCTGTGGGCTACATGAAGGACGCCGCCACCCACTCCTACCTGAAGAAGGGCCAGGACATCGTGGACATGAACCACAAGGCCATCGACGCCGGCGCCACCGCCTACAAGAAGTTCGATGTGCCCGCCGACTGGGCCAACGCTGTGGACGAGGCCGAGCCCGTCAAGCACGAGGGCCCCGCCGCTCTGGTGGAGCAGGTCAGCACGATTCTGGACCCCGTGGGCCGCATGGACGGCGACAGCCTGCCCGTGTCCGCCTTCGTCAAGCATGTGGACGGCCAGTTCGAGCTGGGCGCCGCCGCCTATGAGAAGCGCGGCGTGGCCGTGTCCGTTCCCACTTGGGATTCCACCAAGTGCATCCAGTGCAACAACTGCGCCTATGTCTGCCCCCACGCCACCATCCGTCCCTTCGCTCTGACGGAGGAGGAGGCCAAGAATGCCCCCGCCGCCGCCAAGATCGTGGACGTGAAGGCCGGCAAGGGCAAGGGCGTGTACAAGTACACCATGGCCATCAGCCCGCTGGACTGCATGGGCTGCGCCGTGTGCGTGGGCCAGTGCCCGGTGGACGCCCTGACCATGGTGGACCAGGAGCAGGAGGCCGCCCAGCAGGAGGTCTTCAACTACTGCGTCTCCCAGGTGTCCGAGAAGAAGGACATGCAGGACAACACCGTCAAGGGCAGCCAGTTCCGTCAGCCCATGCTGGAGTTCTCCGGCTCCTGCGCCGGCTGCGCCGAGACCAGCTATGCCCGCCTGATTACCCAGCTGTTCGGTGACCGGATGTACATCTCCAACGCCACCGGCTGCTCCTCCATCTGGGGCGGTCCGGCTGCCACCTCTCCCTATTGCACCAACAAGGAAGGCCATGGTCCCGCTTGGGCCAACTCCCTGTTCGAGGATAACGCTGAGCACGGCCTGGGCATGTATCTGGGCCAGCAGGCCACCCGTAGCCGTCTGGCGGATCTGACCCGGGAGCTGATTGCCAAGGATTGGGCAGTGCCCGCTCTGAAGGAGGCCGGCCAGAAGTGGCTGGACACCATGGAGGACAGCGCCGCCAACGGCGAGGCCACCAAGGCATACATCGCCGCCCTGGAGAGCAGCATCTGCACTGTGGACGAGCTGCTGGCCAATCCCAAGGCGGAGATCCATGCCTTCGGCGAGGAGCTGAAGGCAAAGGGCGAGACGCTGTGCCAGTGCGACGCCTGCAAGCTGGCTGCTGAGATTCTGGCGGACAAGGAGTTCCTGTCCAAGAAGTCCATGTGGATCTTCGGCGGCGACGGCTGGGCCTACGACATCGGCTTCGGCGGTCTGGACCACGTCCTGGCCTCCGGCAACGATGTGAATGTCTTCGTCTTTGATACCGAGGTGTACTCCAATACCGGCGGCCAGGCCTCCAAGGCGTCCAACATCGGCCAGGTGGCGCAGTTCGCCGCGGCCGGCAAGGAGATCAAGAAAAAGTCCCTGGCGGAGATCGCCATGAGTTACGGCTATATCTACGTGGCTCAGGTGGCCATGGGTGCCAACCCCGCCCAGACCCTGAAGGCCATTCAGGAGGCCGAGGCCTATCCCGGCCCGTCCCTGATTATCGGCTACGCCCCCTGCGAGATGCACTCCATCAAGGGCGGCATGATGAACTGCCAGAAGGAAATGAAGAAGGCTGTGGAGTGCGGCTACTGGAACCTGTTCCGCTTCAACCCCGCCGCTGAGGGTGCCAAGTTCACGCTGGACTCCAAGGAGCCGGCTGGCGGCTATCAGGAGTTCCTGATGAACGAGGCCCGGTACAGCCGTCTGACCCGCGAGTTCCCCGACCGCGCCGGCGAGCTGTTCCAGCGCAACGAGAAAGCTGCCATGGATCGCTATCAGCACCTGCTGAAGCTGAAGGCCATGTACAGCGAGTAAGCATATACCATATCAGAGGACCGCGGGAGTTATCCCGCGGTCCTTTTCTCTGCCGGGACGTGCGCCTGGAAGACAGCCCGGCAGAGAACAGCGGCACACCGCCGTCAGAGAGGTTGAGACAGCCCCCGGACGCCGCAGCGTTCGGGGGCTGTTTCTGGTCAGACGATTCGTGGGGTTACAGCAGGGCCGCAAAGGCATCCGCCATGGCCCCGCCCTGGACCCGAGCGATTTCGGCGGCGCTGCCCGCGTCTTCCGGAAGCAGGCCCCATTCCCAGGCCAGTTCCAGAGCGGTTTGGTCCCAGGCACCCTCCGCCAGCGCATCGGGCAGAGGCGCGGTGCGGACAGCCTCCGGCTCTAGCCCCAGGGCCTCCGCAGTGCGGACGAGAAAGACGGCGGCTTCCTGCCAGGTGAGGTGCCGTGCGGCCGCAAAGGCGCCCTCCGCCGTACCGCCGGTGACGCCGGTCTCCGCGGCCCAGTTCACCGCCGGCAGGAACCACTCGATGCCCAGCAGATCCTGGAAACCGGCCTCCGCCGCTGCGGCAGGGGACCCGGCCGCAGCATACAGCAGCCCCACGAACCGCCCCCGGGTGAGCGGCGCATCCGGGTATTCCCGCTGTTCCAGCGTCTCCGGATGGGCCAGCAGCCACTCCACAGCGGTGTCTCTGCCCGCCAGGGTATCCGCCATGGTTTGGGGAACGGCGATATCCGGCTCCAGAGACTCCACGCCCCGTCCGGCGTCGGCGTCCAGCAGGGTGCCCAGGTCGATGTATTTGGAGGAGACACCAATCTGGATGCCGGAGTTGGGCAGAGAAAAGCCACTGACGGAGCCAAAGTGGTCCACGCTGCCGCTGGCAGGCTCTCCCACCAGCGGGATGCCCATTTCCTGCAGCTCTACGGCATTGATGATGGCAGAGGAGAAGGTGGCCTCTCCGATGAGTCCCACCACCTCGGTCCCATCATCCATCTCCTGCCGCAGGACGGACAGCAGAGGCCAGATTACGCCGTCTGACCCGCCGCCGTTGTTCCGCAGGTCCACGAGAACGCGGCTGTAACCTCCGGCCTCCAGGTCCGCCTGCACCTGGGCGGCAAAGTCCTCCATGGGCAGCGCCGGGTCCTCCTGGCAGACGTTGTACTGGATATAGTAGACCTGCCCGCTCAGCGGAAGTGCGCAGTAATTGCACTTCTGGCGGGCAGTGGCGGGCTGGGGCACCTCAGCGCCTAGCTGGACAATTTCCGCCTCTCCCAGGGAGAGGTAGGGCATGGGAGCGATGGAGACGGTCTTGCCGTCAGCCAGGGTGAGGGCCAGAGGCTCACCCGCCTTTGCCAGACCCAGATAGGCGTAGTAATCCGCCACATTGCACACCTGCCGGTACTGCCGCCGCAGCTTCACCGGGTTGTCGGCACTGAGCACGCGGCCAAAGGTCTCCACCACCTCTGCCATAGAGCGGCCGCCTATGGCGGTGACCTCCGCGCCCAGTAGATCCTGTTCCTCAGCCGGAACTGTGGTCAGGTACCAGTGCCCGTCCCGCCAGGACAGCACCATGGGATAGGCATTCAGCTGGTCCACCACGCTGTCCGCCACCTGGACGCTGGTGTGGGAGTCGCCCACAAGCGCGGCCAGACTCTGCAGGCCGAAGAGAAATTCTACGTCGCTTGCGGTGTCCAGATGCTCTGTAAGCTCTGCTTTGCGGGCCAGGAAGGTCTCCTCCGGCGTGTTGGCAAA
>PPYE01644255.1_pt1 | contig 10645 bp, 9 predicted proteins | sample 1559881 | NCBI WGS metagenome assembly PPYE01 (sample SAMN08240022, study PRJNA423297) | Human gut metagenome, whole genome shotgun sequencing project.
CGCGCACGAGCTGCAGGTGCCCGGAGTGGAGGGCACCCATGGTCATCACGAGGGCCTTCGTGCCGGGCAGGCGCGACAGCGCGTCGGCCAACTCGGCGCGCGTGTGGGTGAGGACAGGGCGATGGGTCATGTTTCTATTCTTGCAACTTCGGCCCGCCGGTGCGTAATAGAGTCGCTTTCCTCACGCCTCGCGTTCACGCGACGAGGCTGGGGTGGCGTGCACGCTCGATCGCGTGTTTTGGGATCGGCGGGTTTGCCGTCGTCAGGCGCCCGGGTCGAGGAGGGCGGCTTCGACGCTGGTGGCGGCACGTTCGTCGAGGAGACGCGCGTCGCGCAGCAGGCGGGTCAGGGCGCGGGTCATGTCCGCGTAGGTGTCGCGTTCGCCGGCGAGACCCTCCCGGGCCCCCAGGCAGCGCGCGTGCGCGGCGATCGTCCCCGCGTCCCCGCGGGCGGCGGGGCCGGAGATGCCCGCCACCCCCTCGGTGAGGGCACGGTCAAGCGCGGCCTCGAGAAGCGGGCGCACGTACAGGGCAGGGTTCTCGATGCCGGCCTCGGCGAGAATCCGCGTCGTCTGCACGGTGATGCCCGCGATGAAGTTGGCGCCGTGGGCGAGGCCCGCGTGGTAGAGGGGGCGGTCCTCTTCGGCGACGACGACGGGTTCGCCGCCCATTTCCACGACGAGGGCCTGGGCAATCGGCAGGAAGGGCGCCGCAGCCGTCACCGCGAAGGGCGTGCCCACGAGGCGCGCCACGTCAACGCTGGTGCCGGTGAACGTCATCGCCGGGTGGATGGCGAGCGGGATCGCCCCCGCGGCCGCGGCGGCGCCGAGCAGCCCGACTCCGGAGGCGCCCGACAGGTGAATGACGATGTGCCCGCTCTGCCAGGCCCCCAGGTCGGCCAGGCCACTCACGAGGGGGCCAATCTGGTCGTCAGGAACGGCCACGATGACCACCTCGGAGCGTCGCACGACCTCCTCGGGCGTGGCGATCGGCACGCCGGGGAGCATCGCGTCGGCGCGCTCGCGCGAGGCGTCCGACGACGCGGAGACGGCAACGATCTGGTGGCCGACCGCGCGCAGCGCAGAGCCGATGACGGGCCCGACATGGCCCATGCCGACGATGCCGATTCCGAGGCGTCCGGGGGTACTCATGGCTCCATTGTCGCCGATCATCGGGCTACTTGTCGCCCTCCGCACGCCGCGAGGTCGCCTCGACGATCTCGGTGACGCGCGAGAGCCAGCGCTCGGGAGCCTCGGCCTCGCGGCGGACCTTCGAGGCCTGCGACAGCTGCGCCCACAGTTCCAGCGAGCGGCCCGCCTCGACATGCTCGGCCAGGGATGCCACCGGTCCGGGGACCAGCGCGGCGCGCACGGAGGCGACGTGGCGCCAGCGCTGAATGGGTCCCTGATGCAGCGACACCGACTGGATGCGCGTCAGCGGGATGATCGAGAAGCGCAGGTTGAAGAAGCCGTCGCGGATCGCGAACACGGCCTCGGTCAGGCCGAAGGCGCGGCGCTTGTGCACCAGAGGATCCAGGATCCTCGCGCTGTCCGGGACAGGGGTCATCCAGCAGTCCTCGCCCACGCCGACGCGGAGGGACTCGAGGAAGCCGTCAGGATCCTCCACCCCCAGGTCCGGGATTGCCATCGCGATCGCCTGGATGACCTCCGTGCGGCTGCCGACGGGAAGCAGCACGTCGGAGGCCACATCCACCTGCATGCCCTTGTTCTTCTCGTCCCACGTGTGCGCCGCGTTGCCGGCCTGCGTGATCTCCACGCGATACCAGCCAAACAGACGCCAGATCAGCGGCTGGCTCACCTCGATGGCGTGAATGCGCCCCGGAGGGATCGTCACGTGACGGCGAGCCGTCAGGCCACGGTCGATGCGCACGCCGTCGGCGCCGATCGCCGCGCTAAATCCGAACTCTCGATCGAAACGCGCCCAGACGCCCGCCAGGAGGCTGAACGCGCCCGCCAGGATACCCAGAAAACTCATGATCGACGTCACCCCGGCGACCCCCACGAGGAAACCGTTGAGGCCCAGGAGGAAGACGCCGAAGAACAGGGCAATCGCATTGTCGATGGTCGCCAGCATGGACGCCAGGAGCTTGACGAAGCCGACCTTGAAAACGGGGCGCTCCGGGGCTTCCAGCGGGGTCTTTGCCGCCGCAACGCGGGCCGAGGCACCGGTCAGGTCCGCAGGATCCACGACCTCGTCGATCGCACCCGAAGCGAGCGCGAGGAGGAGGGCACGCAGTTCCTCAAGGCGCTGCGCAGGCAACAGACCCAGCTTGATGCTCGAGTCGCCTCCACCGGCGACCTCGATGTCCAGATAGCCCAGACCCAGAATGCGCCCCACGAGCGAGTAAGACACGTTGATCGTCTGGATGCGCGTGAGGCGCGCGTGACGCTGCGTGCGCCCCAGGATGCCGGCGCGGTACCAGATCGCCGTATTGCTCACCGCGTAGCGAGTCTTCGTCCACGACAGGTAGCAATACGCGCCCGCAATGGCGAGGACAATGCCCGCAATAATCAGCAGACCGAGGACGACGCCAGTGGCTGCAAGCCACGCGGGCGTCTCACCGTTGAGAATGCGTTCAATCGCGGAGGCATTCCTCAGGGACACAAGGCCGCCAACACCTGCGACGCTTCCCACCACGCGGGGAACGTAGGTGAGCGGATGAAGCGGCTTCCAGTCCTCGGGGGCGATGCCGTCAGAGGAGAGGTCCGCGCTCATAGGCCCATCAGCTCCGCCGAACCACGCTCCGCCAGAACATCACGCAGGCGGGCCGCGTCCGCGACGGGCACACCGCTCAGCGTCGCATCGGTCTTCGCGCTCGCGGTCGAGAGCTTGATCGTGGAGATGCCAAGCAGGCGCAGCACGGGCCCCTGGTAGATGTCGACGTACTGGATGCGACCGTAGGGCACGAGGGTCAGCGAGCGATTCAAGACGCCGCGGCGGATGACGAAGTCCGTGTCGGCCAGCGCGTAACGCAGGGCGCGCACCTGGGCGGGCACGAGCCACAGGCAGAAGAGGGCGATGGCGGCAGGCACGAGCATGAGCCACCACAGCGCCGGGATGTCGACGATGAGGACAAGCGCGGAAATCGCACCGCACAGGGCTCCGCAGGCCGCGAGGGCGTTACCGAGGCGCAGGGTCGCGAGTTTGGGGGACACGTGCTGGAATTCGACGCCGTCGGGAGACATGACGTCCGCTGCGTTCTGGGATGACATGCTTCAATTCTTGCACATCTGTTCCATGCCTTTTCTTGTCCCCTATTCCCGCATGACTGACCAAGGTGACGAAGCAAACAAAAGCGACACCATTGCTCCCACCTATCTCACAGGAAACATTCAGACACATGGGCGACACTAGATACATGAGTACCCCGGGAACTGAAGCAAAGCTACTCGTCGTCGACGACGAACCCAACATCCGCGACCTCCTCGCCTCCTCCCTGCGCTTCGCCGGCTTCGATGTCGTCACCGCCGAGGACGGCAGCGGCGCATTTCACGAAGCCCAGGCCTCGCGCCCCGACCTCATCGTCCTCGACGTCATGCTCCCCGACATGGACGGCTTCACCGTCACCAGGCGCCTGCGCGACGCCGGCATCACCACCCCGGTCCTCTTCCTCACCGCGCGCGACGACATGCGCGACAAGATCCAGGGCCTGACCGTTGGCGGCGACGACTACGTCACCAAGCCCTTCGGCCTCGAAGAGGTCGTCGCCCGCATCCGCGCCATCCTGCGCCGCACCATGGGCTCCGAAGAAGACGACGCGTTCCTGCGCGTCGGAGACCTCGTCATCGACGAGGACGCCCACGAAGTCACGCGCGCCGGCATCCCCATCGACCTGTCCCCCACCGAGTTCAAGCTCCTGCGCTACCTCGTCATCAACGCAGGGCGCGTCGTCTCCAAGATGCAGATCCTCGACCACGTCTGGGAATACGACTGGGACGGCGAAGTCGCCATCGTCGAGTCCTACATCTCCTACCTGCGGCGCAAGCTCGCCGTTGAGGGGGCCTCTGGGGAGCTGATCCACACCAAGCGCGGCGTCGGCTACATCCTGCGCGCCGAGGACTGACGTGCACCGCAGCCTGGCCCAACGCATCGAGGAATGGTGGGACTCCAAGCCACTATCCGCGCAGCTCGTCACGCTCATCACTCTGCTCCTGGCCATTGGACTGTCCCTGTCCGGCACTGTCATGATCGGCCTCCTCCAGCGCCACCTCACCTCTCAGATTGACGACCAGCTCGTCGCCACAGCGCACACCATGCAGATCTCAGGATCGGCGGCGACATTCTCCGCCGACGGACAGGGCGGCATCCCCACCCTCTACTACATCCACATCCATGGCACCGACGGGGGCGACCGCTACTTCTACTCCGAGGACACCCTCAAGGCCTCGGGCAAGCCCCAGCTGCCCGAACTCGTCGACACGAACTCCGCGCCCGTCTCTTCCTTCCACACCCTCCCGGTCACCGTCTCGTCCTCCAAGGCCGGCCTCAGCTGGCGCGCCCTCGTCGTCCCCGTGTACGAGCAGAGTTCCGGGCTGTTCTCCGGATACATGACGATCGCCCTGCCCCTGTCGGATATGCAGCACACCCTGCGCACCACGGCCTCGTACTTCGCGGTCGCCGGCATCATCATCGTCCTCATCGGAGGCTGGACCGGGCGTGTCCTCGTGCGCCGCGCCCTCCTCCCCCTGCGCTCCATCGAATCCACCGCGGGAAAGATCGCCGCGGGCGACCTGACCAAGCGCGTCACCCCACACCCTCCCACCACCGAGGTCGGCTCGCTCTCGCTCTCCCTCAACGCCATGCTCACTCAGGTCGAGCAATCCTTCGAAGCCCGCCAGGCCTCGGAACAAAAGATCAAGCGATTCGTCTCCGACGCCTCCCACGAGCTGCGCACCCCACTCGCGGCCATCTCCGGCTACTGCGAGCTCTACGCCATGGGCGGCGTGCCCGCCGAGCGCATCGAGGAAGTCATGGGGCGCATCGCCTCCGAATCCTCACGCATGGCCACACTCGTCGAGGACCTCCTCACCCTCGCTCGCCTCGACGAAGGACGGCCCCTCGAGATCACCGAGATCGACCTCGTCAAGCTCTCGGACAACGCCGTCTTCGATCTCCAAGCTCTCGACCCCACGCGCACAGTCGGGCTCACCGGCATCAGCAGCCGCACTCCCCCGATGACCCTCATCGTCCCCGGCGACCGCGACCGCATCTCGCAGGTGTTCACCAACCTGATCGGCAACATCGTGCGCTACACCCCCGAAGGCTCCCCCGTCGAAATCGCGCTCGGACGCAGCGGGGACACCGCCATCGTCGAACTGCGCGACCACGGGCCCGGCATCGACGAAACTGACCGCGGACGCGTCTTCGAACGTTTCTACCGCGCGGACACATCGCGCAACCGCAAGTCCGGTGGCTCCGGCCTCGGCCTCGCGATCGTCTCCGGCATCCTCGCAGCTCACAAGGGAAACGCATCACTCACCAAAACAAAAGGCGGCGGCCTCACCGTTCGCATCGAACTCCCCACAGCGTGAAAGACGTAACGTACCGACCAACACACGCAGCTTTTTCGCTCAGTTTTCGCCATTTTTCACCTAACAGTTTCACGAAATCTATCGGGATTTTCCCCGATTTTTTACCAACGAACGTGACCTTCGCTCAAAAGCGCACTAGCATGGCTCGGGTATTCCTCAACAAGGAGAGTGGCCCATGGGTGCTCAAGCACCTCAGTGGCTGCTGACGTCGTTCGTCGACGCCATGCAGCAAATCGGCGCAACCGCGACCCAGTCAGAGCTCGAAACCGAGAGCGTCGACCTCGCGGAGCGCTGGAGCGCGCCCGAACGCCAGATGCACAACCTGCGCCGGCTCATGAACACGCTCACCCACATTGATGAAATCTCGTCGTCCGCGCACGATCCCGACATCCTGCGCGTCGCCGCGTGGTACCACGGCGCCTTCCTCAACAAGGCCCTCGAGATCAAGCTCGGCGGATTCCAAGCGAACTTCGCCGCTACCCGATGCATCGACCACGCGCACAACCGCCTCACCAACCTCGGCGTGCCCGAGGAGGTCGTCGCACGCATCGACGAACTCATTGCCTTCCTGACGCGCCACCGCGCTCCCCGCACCGACTTCGACGCGCAGGTACTCGTCGACGCCGACCTGGCGGGCCTAGCTTGCAGCCCGCAGGACTACAAGAAGCTCCGCACGTCGCTGCGCGCCGAACTCAGCGAGCTCGACGACCTGCAGTTCACCAAGGCCCGCATGGCGCTCGTCAAGAAGCTCCTGAGCTACGAGACGATCTACCAGTCCCCCCTCGGCTCCGCGTGGGAAGACACCGCCCGCGCAAACCTCGAGGTCGAGCTGACCCGCCTCGAGCGAGAGAAGGCCCGGCTGTGCCAGGCCGCCCAGGCCGAGGACACGGACGACACCGAGGAGGCGGACGACACCGACGAGGTCGTGGAGGACTCCACGACGACGACCGGCACGTTGATCATCAAGCGCCGCTCGATCAAGAAGCGCGTCCCCGTCGCTTCCGCGGACGACGAGGCCACGTCCACCGGCGTCCTGCCTCGCAAGATTGAGGAAGACAGCAGCTCAGACGAGGACGAGGAGGCAACCTCCTCCCTCGAGTCTGCCGTCGAATCCCTGGATCTGCCCACCTCCGACTGACGAGGCCGCGGCTGGTTTTGCCTGCTCGGGCTGCTTGATGTGCCCGTGGGCGGCGGCCCGCCCGCGAGATCGCCACACGCGAGCCTGCGGCTCGGAGTGATCGATCTCGAGGCCCGGCCAGGCCTCGCCGCCGCCCACGGGCACCGCAGCCGTACCCAGCATGATTTCGCATGTTGCTCTTTGCTCCACGGGTTTTCCAGGCGCCCTCCACACCTGTGGAGCCTGGCCGCTGTGTGTGCCGGTGGGCGGCGGCCCGCCCGCGAGATCGCCACACGTGAGCCTGCGGCTCGGAGTGATCGATCTCGAGGCCCGCCCTGGCCCTGCCGCCACCCACCGGCACCGCGACCAGGCCCTCCAGTAGGTCACCCGTCAGCAGCACAGGCATACCTCGGGGCTATCCACAGGCACTTTTCACGTCGGGCAGTTATCCACAGGGCTTCGTTTCCACCTGGATCACGCGTCGTCACGCGCGTAGCGTCGATGTCGACGGACCCACCCGGGGTCCCACAAAGGAGTGACATCATGACCGCATACGCCGTCGACGCCGAACAAATTGCTGCCGCCTCCGCGCAGGCCTGCACGACCGCATCCACCATCCGTACCGAGGTGGACACGATGATGGCCCAGCTTCTCGCCCTTCAAGACACATGGACCGGCGGGGCGCAGGTGAACTTCCAGGCGACTATCACCCAGTGGCAGAGCATCCAGGCCCAGACACACGACGCCCTGGACGCGATCTCCTCGCAGATGCAGGTAGCGGCCGCCACCTACGCCGACGCAGAGACTCATTCCGCGTCCCTGTTCGCGGGGGTCTGACAGCCGCGCCAGACGCTCCTGTCCCCCGAGGAGATCACCGGCCTCGTATCAAGCCTACGTAGACAGAAAGAAACGCCTGGGGGCGGGACCCTGACGAGTCCCGCCCCCAGGCGGATCAGCTTAACGCCGAGCGGATCAGTACATGCCGCCCATGCCAGCGCCAGCGTCGTCGCCACCGGCGGCCGGAGCCTCGGGCTTGTCGGCGACAACGGCCTCGGTCGTCAGGAACATGCCTGCGATCGACGCAGCGTTCTGCAGCGCGGAACGGGTAACCTTGACCGGGTCGGAGATGCCGGCGGCCATGAGGTCGGTGTACTCACCGGTCGCGGCGTTCAGGCCGTGGCCGGGCTCCATGTGCGCGACGCGGTCAGCAACCACGCCACCCTCGACGCCCGCGTTCTCAGCGATCTGCTTGAGCGGGGCGGAGATGGCCAGGCGCACGATGTTGACGCCGGTCGCCTCGTCGCCGGTGAGGGCGTCGAGCTTGGGCAGCGCCACGGTGGCGGCCTGGATCAGGGCGACGCCGCCGCCGGCGACCAGGCCCTCTTCGGAAGCCGCGCGAGCGTTACGAACGGCATCCTCGATGCGGTGCTTGCGCTCCTTGAGCTCGACCTCGGTGGCCGCGCCGGACTTGATGACGGCGACGCCACCGGCCAGCTTGGCGAGGCGCTCCTGCAGCTTCTCGCGGTCGTAGTCGGAGTCGGTGTTCTCGATCTCCTGGCGGATCTGGCGCACGCGGGCATCCAGCATGTCCTTGTCGCCAGCGCCCTCGACGATGGTGGTCTCGTCCTTGGAGACGACGATCTTGCGGGCGCGGCCCAGCAGCTCAAGGTCAGCGTTCTCGAGGGAGAGGCCGACGGTCTCGGAGATGACCTGGCCGCCCGTCAGGATGGCCATGTCCTGCAGCATCGCCTTGCGGCGCTCGCCGAAGCCGGGGGCCTTGACGGCCACGGACTTGAAGGTGCCGCGGATCTTGTTGACGACCAGCGTGGCGAGGGCTTCGCCCTCGACGTCCTCGGCGATGATCGCGAGGGGCTTGCCGGTCTGCATGACCTTCTCCAGGACGGGGACGATGTCCTTGACGTTGGAGATCTTGGAGTCCATGAGGAGCACGTAGGCGTCCTCGAGGACGGCTTCCTGGCGCTCCTGGTCGGTCACGAAGTAGGCCGACAGGTAGCCCTTGTCGAAGCGCATACCCTCGGTGGTCTCCAGGGTGGTGTCGAAGGAGTTGGTCTCCTCGACGGTGACGACGCCCTCGGCGCCGACCTTCTCGAAGGCCTCAGCGATGAGCTTGCCGATGGCGGGGTCGTTGGCGGAGATGGAGGCCGTGGCAGCGATCTGCTCGGTGGTCTCGACGGGCTTGGCGTCGGCGTGCAGCTGCTCGACGATGGCCTCGACGGCCTGATCGATGCCGCGCTTGAGGGCGATCGGGTTGGAGCCGGCGGCAACGTTACGCAGGCCCTCGTGGACCAGCGCCTGGGCCAGAACGGTCGCGGTGGTGGTACCGTCACCTGCGACGTCGTCGGTCTTCTTGGCAACTTCCTTCACCAGCTCGGCGCCGATGCGCTCGAACGGATCGTCGAGGTCGATTTCCTTAGCGACAGAGACGCCATCCTTGGTGATAGTGGGGGCACCCCACTTCTTGTCGAGCACGACGTTGCGGCCCTTGGGGCCAAGCGTCACCTTGACGGTGTCGGCCAGCAGGTTGAGGCCGTTCTCCATGCCACGACGGGCATCCTCATCAAACTTGATGATCTTGCTCATTGGAAATGTGTCCTTCCGCGATGCGGATCGGGTTCGATGCCCGCGACGGACGGCCACGTTTTGAGGCGGCCTCATCGAACCGATGGTCTTATCACTCTCCATGTCGGAGTGCTAACTAAGATTTTGGCACTCACCACCACAGAGTGCAAGGCGAGGTCACGGGCCTTGAGCCCGATGCGCTCAGGGCGTAATAACCTACGCCGAGGCCGGGCTGGCCCACTGAGCGCGCCTACACGCCCGGCGCCGGCGGTTCCGCTCAACGATCATTGCCCTGGTCATTCCGAACGAAGTTGTGCACACCATGCCTCCTCTCGGGCCGCGCGCAACAAAATTCGCCCAGCGCAGGCCCTCCGCCGACACTTCCGCGAAATAACTCGCCCAGCATGGGCCCTCCACCGGGTCATCTGCGAAAAAGTTCGCCCAGCGCGCCTGAAAACAGCGTTTTTCGGCCATTTTGGGTTTGCAGGGCGAACTTTTTCGCGCTCACGCACACATCAAGCCGCGCAGGGCGAACTTTTTCGCGCATAGGACACAGCCACGTGGCGACTTTGAAACCAATGACACCGCTGCAACCACTGACGCGGGCCAGCATGAAACCGCCATCACCACTGCTCACCCCTGATCAACAACCGCTGAAACCAACAACACCTCAGCAACCGAAAAACGCACCAAAAACGCCAATTTCACGCCCGCAAAGGCGACGCCGGTTTCAACTGGCCCACCTCACCGGCCCGCAAAGGCGACGCTGGTTTCAGTTAAGGCTCGGCCTGCGCGAGCAAAGGCGACAAGGGTTTCACCCCCCACGCGGGCACGAGTGAACAAAGGCGACATTCGTTTCAGGCAACCGCACACCTGGTGTGCACGCACCGACTACGGCACCAGCAGGCATCTACGCGCCCACTCCCCAGAAAACTCGCATGCAATTCGACTGGGCGAAATCTCAATAATGCCCGAAAACGTTGCAATTCCAACGATCAAAATTCAAGGTTTGAAATAGTCTCGGGGGAATTGCATGCGAAATTGGGTGTGGGCTCAGGAATGTGGGAAGTGACCGCCGGATGCGAGTCCCTCGGGATGGAGGGACCTGGCCGCGGTGCCGGCGGGCGGCGAGGCCTGGCCGGGTACCAAGACAACACATCGAGCCACACGCCAGCACACCAGGCACCACAGGCGCGAAGGGCACCGGAGGGTCCGGAGGGCACGGGCGGGCTTCGAGACGACGCGCCGAGCGAAGCTCGCAGCGCGGACGACTCGCGGGCGGGCTGCCGCCCACGGCGCAGCACGGCCCCACTGGTGCGAAGGGCGCCGGAGGGTCCGGAGGGCACGGGCGGGCTTCGAGATCGACCACTCCGAGCCGCAGGCTCGCGTGTGGCGAT
>PPYE01598695.1_pt1 | contig 10643 bp, 7 predicted proteins | sample 1559881 | NCBI WGS metagenome assembly PPYE01 (sample SAMN08240022, study PRJNA423297) | Human gut metagenome, whole genome shotgun sequencing project.
ACGCGCTGGCCGGGGGCGCGGACACGCTGGTGACCGTGGGCGGCGTGCAGACGAATCACGGCCGTCTGACGGCCGCCGCGGCAGCGAAGGCGGGCCTTGCCTGCACGCTGGTCCTGGACGGCGCGCAGCCGGAAAAGCTCTCCGGCAATCTGCTGCTGGACTGCCTGCTGGGCGCGTCGCTGGTGTACACGGACGGACGGAGCACATCGGCGGTCATAGAGGAAACGCTGGCTGCGCTGCAGGCCGCGGGCAGAGCGCCCTATTTCATCCCGGAGGGCGGCAGCAACGCCGTGGGCAGCGCCGGGTACCTTGCCATGGTGCCCGAGCTGCTGGCACAGGCGGGCAGCCTGCCGGTTCCCCCCGCGCGGCTGGTGTGCACCATGGGCAGCCTGGGGACGTTCGCGGGGCTGTGGCTGGGAGCCAGAGCCTTCGGCGCGCCGTTTTCCGTCACGGGCGTGGCGGTGAACCCCACAACAGGATACACGAGGGAAAAGGCCGCGGCGCTGGTGAATGAGATGAGCGCGGCCTACGGGCTGGACATTGCCGCCGCGCCGGAGGATATGGACATCATCTACGCCGACGCGGCTCACGATTACGCAGGCTCGGGCTACAACGTACCGGACGCAAAGACGCGCGGGGCCGTGGAGCTGCTGGCCCGCACGGAAGGCATTTTTTTGGACCCGTGCTATACGGCCAAGTCCTTCCGGGGCTTTTGCGATATTGCGCGGGAACTGGACGGCGGAGCCATATTTGTACATACGGGCGGCACGCCCGCTCTGTGGACGCAGGAGCATCTGGACGCTTTTGCGGCGGACTACTGGAATTGAATCAGACACGGCAGAGTCATAACCACCAGCTAAGCTGGTGGCTTGAGCAGGCTCTATAAGAGCCTTTTACCGGCAGGCGTCTCAAGACGCACCGAATCCTCTTTCGTCTGCATCTCGCGCTCTGCCGCCCGTAAACGGGCAATTCGCTTTCCCGATCGCTTCACTCGACGCTTGACGCTAAAGCCTTTTTACGGGGTTCCTCCACCGGCATAGCCGGTGGTTTCCTTACTCAACAAAAGCGCCCCGGCACATGTGTGTGCCGGGGCGCTTTGTTTTGAAAGGGATCAGATCTGCGTGACTTCGCCGCCGTGCCGCGCGCGCATCCACGCTTCCAGTTCTTCGGCGGGCATGGGGCGCGCATAAACGTAACCCTGCACCAGGTCGCAGCCTATGCTGCGCAGAAAATCCACCTGTTCCGGCGCTTCAATGCCCTCGGCCACCGTCTCAATGCCCAGCTTGCGGGCAAGCTCCACGATGGATTCCACCACGTCGTGGGCGCGCTGGGAATCGTCCAGGAAAAAGCTGCGGTCCAACTTCACGGAATCCACCATGAAGGACTTGAGCAGCCCCAGCGACGAGAACCCGGCGCCGAAATCGTCCAGCGAGCAAAGGAAGCCAAGCTCATGCATGCGCCGGATGGCCTCTTTTACGTTCAGGATATCGCCGACAGTGAAAAAGATAGATTCCGTCAGCTCCAGCTCGATCAGGCCGCCGGGGATCTGGTACTGGTCCCGGATATCCGCAAACCGCTGCAGAAAATCCGTTGTCTGGAAATGCCGGCGCGAGAGGTTCACCGCGACGGGAAACACCGGCGCGCCTTGCGCCAGGCGGCCCGCAAGCATGGCGCAGACCTCCTCGAACACATACAGATCCAGCCGGCAAATGTCGCCGCTGCGCTCGAACACAGGGATAAAATCCGAAGGGTAGATAAACCCCTTCTGCGGATGCTGCCAGCGCACCAGTGCTTCGGCGCTGGCTACCTGCCCGTCCCGCAGACGGACCTTCGGCTGGTAATACACCTTGAAGTCCCGGTTTGCCAGCGAGCTGTCCAGCAGGTTGACAAGCTCCTTTTCAAGATGCATCCGCGCGGTGATGCCCGCGTCGTAGAACGCGCAGCGCCCGTTCTCCGCGGGCTTGCTTTTGCGGGCGGCGTCCGCGCGATCCTGCATTACAGTGATATCGAGCCCTGGCTCCTGTACAAGGTAGGCGCCCGCCAGCAGCGTCAGATAATAGGGCGTCTCCCGCTGGGCGTTGAAAGCGTTGACGTCGGCGCGTATTTCCTCCAGCCGGGCAATGACGGCGTCCTCCCGGTGCTCGTGCAGGCACAGGAAAAAGTGTCCGGCCTCACCGCGCGCGGCGGCCTCGTCCGGCCGGATATGGCGTCCCAGCACCTGCATCACATGGCGCAGCGTATCGTTGCCCTCTTTGGGGCCGAAAATCTCATTGATGAGGCGGTAGTCCATCAGGTTCAGCGAAACAACGGTGAAGGCGCCAGGCTTTGCGCCATCCAGAACACGGCGGCAGGAATACTGAAAGCGCGCGTTGTTCATGCCGCCCGTCACCGGGTCCACAAAGGCGATGTGCTCCAGCTGGCGGCGGTGGCTGTAATAGATGCCGCACATAACGGCCAGGATCAGCGAAAACAGTACGATGACCGCGGTACTGAGCCGGAAGGTATGCTGGATGTATGCATCGGTATCATGGGAGATGATGTCGGCGGGCAGGATTGTGAGAAGCACCCAGTCAAACGTTTCCAATGGATCGTAGGACATGATCACGTCCACGCCGTCCGGGGTGGTAAATACGATTACTCCGCTCACATTTGCCTGCATATTGGCCTGCATCTCTCTTACGGCAGAGGCCAGCTCCGGATCCTTGTTTGCGACAAACAGGTCGTCCAGGGCGAAGAAAAAGTCCAGGTTTGTGGGAGAGATGACTACGTTGCTGTCGCGGTCAATAATGCAGGAAACGCTGTTGCCGTCAAAGCCGTCGGTCGCGATCAGTGCCTGCATGTTGGCTTTGTCGCGCTCTCCGGCCAAAACGCCGAAAATGCTTCCCTCGTAGACGATGGGAACGGTATAAAGGATGCGCTGGTTTTCCAGAAAGGAAACGCCGCGTTCCCCTGCCGCGGAAGCCTCGAAGCCCGGCAGGCCGCTGAAATTATGCGTGGAAGCATCGGTGCAGATGCCCTCCCCCTCTACATCGCACAAAACAAGCTGCGTAAAACCAAGCATCTGTGCTCTCTGCTTTAAAAAATCCATGCGATGCTCAGCTCCGTCTATCCGCACAAGGCTGTCCTTTAACATTTCCAGCGTCTGCATCACATTGGCAAGCTGTGCGTCGATATTCTGAGCCATCTGGAAAGTCACATCGCTCACATAGGCCTTTGTTCTACGGTCCACGGCAGTCTGCAGGCCGTTGGCGTTTACCACAGAGAAGATGCACACGGCGGCGATGAGCACCGCCAGGAATACGATCAGCAGGCCATAAAGCGAACGGCGGAGCCAATTACGGGAATTGTGCCGGACAGGCATGCTCTGACGCCCCATAATCGTGAAACCTCCTTTGGCCGCACGGCCTGAAATATAGAGCAGCGGCGCAGCGCCGAATATACTATAACTGTATAATATTTCAGTCAAAAAGACAAGCAATTGGCAGCTTTTTTATATAGAAAAAGTAAAAAGCAGCACCAGCGCAGAAATAAACTGCACTGGCGCTGCAAAAATAAACAGCCGGACTCAGACGCCGGAATAGGCGGAGAAACCGCCGTCGATGGGGATGACGACGCCCGTGATGAAGGAGGCTGCCTTGTTGTTCAAAAGGAACAGCAGCGCGCCGTCCAGCTCCTCGCTTTCACCGAAGCGGCCCATCGGGGTGGCGGCAAGGATCTTGCCGGTGCGCGCCGTGGGCGTGCCGTCCGCGTTCCACAGCAGAGCGGCGTTCTGCTTGGTGGAGAAGAAGCCCGGAGCGATGGCGTTGCAGCGGATGCCCACTTTGGAGAAGTGAACGGCCAGCCACTGGGTGAAGTTGGAAATGGCGGCCTTCGCACCGGAGTACGCCGGGATCTTCGTGAGCGGAGTGTAGGCGTTCATGCTGCTGATGTTGATGATGTTGCAGCCCTCGCGGCCCACCATCTGGCGCGCGAACGCCTGCGTCGGGATCAGCGTACCCAGGAAGTTGAGGTTGAACACGAACTCCACGCCGGAAGCGTCCAGGTCAAAGAAGCTTTTGGTGTCGGCGTCGATGTCGCCTTCTTCAAAATATTCCTTATCGGTGGTGGCTCGCGGATTATTGCCGCCCGCGCCGTTCACCAGAATATCGCATTTGCCAAAGTCCTTTTCCACGGCGTCCGCCACTTCATAGCAGACGGCCTTGTCCAGCACGTTGCACTTGTAAGCCTTGGCAACGCCGCCCTCGGCGGTGATCTCATCCGCGAAGCTCTGCGCGGCTTCCTCGTTCAGGTCCAGCAGGGCGACCTTCGCGCCCGCGCGGGCCAGCGTTTTGGCAAACGCGCTGCACAGCACGCCGCCCGCGCCGGTGACAACGGCAACTTTGCCGGAAAGATCGGTATCCAGTACATTTTTGTTCATGGGAATGACGCTCCTTTCAAAATTCAAATGGCGGGCGGCATGCGGCCGCCCGGCGTTTTGGCGGAATCAGCAAAAGCTGCGGGCTTCCTGCGGCCCATTCCGCAGGCTTCAGACAACCTGCTGGCGCAGCGGGCCGCGCGGCCTGTACGCCGGTTCGGCGGGAGTGCAAGCCCCGCCGGGCCGGAAAACATCCGAAGAAGCAGCCTTATTTGCGGTCCTTCTCGCAGGCTTCAAACAAGCCGTTGATATAAGTGGCCCCAAGGGCGCGGTCAAACAGGCCGTAGCCGGGCTTGCCCGTCTCGCCCCAGATCATGCGGCCGTGGTCCGGGCGGACATAACCGTCGAAGCCCGTCTCCACCAGCGCCTTGACGATCTCGTAGATATCCAGGCTGCCGCAGCTGGACAGATGAGCGCGCTCCTCAAAGCTGCCGTCGTCCATGATCTTGACGTTGCGGATGTGCATGAAACNGCGCTGTATTTGCGCACCATCTTGGCCACGTCGTTGGATTTGGCGCAGCCCAGGCTTCCGGTGCACAGGCACAGGCTGTTGGCGGGGCTGTCCACCAGAGCCAGGAAGCGGTCCAGGTTTTCCTCGCAGGTGATGATGCGGGGCAGGCCGAAGATGGGATAGGGTGGGTCGTCCGGATGAATGGCCATCACAACGCCGCACTCCTCGGCCACGGGAATGACCTTCTTGAGGAATTTCTCAAGGTTTTTCCACAGGCCTTCCTCACCGATGGCGCCGTAGGCGTTGATGAGTTCGCGCACCTCCTCCTGGGAGTAGCTGGAATCCCAGCCGGGCAGATGGATGTCGTCCTTCAGCGGGTCAAGGCCGTTCATCTGGTCCCAGTACATCACCAGGCTGGTGGAGCCGTCCGGCGCCTTTTTGTCCAGCTGCGTGCGCGTCCAGTCGAACACGGGCATAAAATTATACGTGACGCACTTTACGCCGTACTTGGCGCAGCGACGGATGTTTTCGCAGTACACGTCCAGCAGCTCGTCCACATTGTTGCGGCCGAGTTTAATGTCCTCGTGCACGGGGATGCTTTCGACAACATCGAACACAAGGCCGTGGGCCTCGCACTGGGCCTTCATCTTGGCCAAGCTCTCCTCGGGCCACACCTCGCCGGGCTTCACATCGTATACAGCGGAAACGATGCTGTGCATGCCCGGGATCTGCGAGATGTACTCCAGAGAAATGGGGTCGGATTCGCCATACCAGCGGAATGACATTTTCATAGAAAAAACCTCCCGTTTTGTTTTCGATACACTGGGGTGCGCAAAGCCGCAGAACGCGGCATTTTGATACTTTTAGTGTACCATACGGATTTACAATAAAAATTGTTATTATTGCTTGACGCATTGCGAAACTTGTCTTAAACTAAAAGCAAAGGACCGCTGGGGGACAGCGGCGGCACCGTCCATATGCGGTGCGGAAGGAGGGCTGCCGGTTGGCGGGCAAGGCACAGAATTTTACGCAGCGTCAGCACATGCTGCGCCCCGGATACGAGATCTTCCGCTACTGCGATTCCGAGCTGGGCGAGGTCTCGCTGCACCATCATGATTTTTACGAGATCTACCTGTTTCTGAACGGCAGCGTGGAATACAGCATCGAGAGCCGCATCTACCGCCTGCTGCCCGGCGACATCCTGCTCATCGGCCCCATGGAGCTGCACCAGCCCCGCATCGCGAAGGACCACGGCCCCTATGAGCGGATGGTGCTCTGGCTGGACAAGCGGTATCTGGAACAGCTCAGCACCCCCCAGACGAGCTTGACGCGCTGCTTTGACGCAAGCGCGCCCGGCCACACCAATCTGCTGCGCCTGCCGCCTGCCCAGCGGGCGGAGAGCCAGACGCTGATGGAACGCCTCGCGGCGGAGAGTGAGGGTGCGCAGGCCGCGGCCTATGGCAGCGATGTGGTGGCGCGGGCGTGCCTGCTGCAGCTTTTGGCCGGGCTGAACCGCTTTGCGCTGGCGGCCCCGGCCCGCCACGAGGTGGAGGACAAGGCGGGCCCTGTCGTGGCCGAGGTGCTGCACTATATCAACGAGCATTACCCGGATGAGCTGTCGTTAGACCTGCTCTCCGCAAAATTTTTTATCAGCAAATACCATCTTTCCCACGAATTCCACCGCCTGGTGGGTACCAGCGTATACCGGTACATCATCCAGAAGCGCCTTGTCATCGCAAAACAGATGCTGGCGAACGGCGTGGCGCCCACGGACGTATACGGCCATTGCGGCTTTGGGGATTACGCCAATTTTTACCGGGCGTTCAAAGCGGAATATCATATCAGCCCGAAACAGTTTCTGGGCCGGGCTGGAAATGAAAATACATTTGGAGGTTGACGCAAAATGTTTACTGTGACAAAAACCACTCAGGGCGCGTATACAGCCTATGTCCTGGCCGATACCGGCGCCGGCACCACCGCCACCGTCGTGCCCGAAAAGGGCGGCATGGTGACGAGCTTCACCAAAAACGGAGATGAATATTCCTGGCTGCGGGAGCCGAACTTCTCTCAGCCGGAGCGCCCGCGCTGCGCCATGCCCGTGCTGTTTCCCATGTGCGGGCGCGCGCCGCAGGACGCGAACACCTTCGGCGGCAAAAGCTATCCTATGATCATCCACGGCATCGTCCACTCCATGCCCTGGCAGGTGGTGGAGACGGGCGAAACGGACGGCGCATCCGTCACCGTGCGCGTCACGGACAACGCCGAAACGCGGGAAAGCTATCCTTTTGCGTTCAGCGTTACCATCCGGTATGTGCTCAGGGGCGGCGAGCTGCGCTTTGAGCAGACCTATGAGAATACCGGCAGCACGGACATGCCGTTCTCCTTCGGTTTCCATCCCTATTTCCGTGTTTCCGATGTGCGCAACCTGGAGTGGGATATCAAAGCCGGCCTGACGGCCGACCCGGACACGGGCAGAGACACGCCGTTTGAAGGCGTGGATTTCCCCTATGACGACGAGCAGACCACCCGCTATTATAAGGGCGTGCAGAGCCCCATGCGCTTTACAGACAAAGAGCTGGGCCACACCGTCACCGTGAAGTTTGACGGGAACTTTAAAAACGCCGTGCTGTGGAGCCAGTGCCCGCTGGGCTTCGTGTGTATGGAGCCGTGGAACGGATTCCCCGGCAGCCTTACCACCCCGGAACACGAGACGCTGGCCCCGGGCAACGCACTGAGCGCCGTTATGAGTATTGAAATTTAAGGCGATACCGTTTGCAAAGCAGCAGCCGCATGCCGGAAGTGTATTTCGGCACGCGGCTGCTGCTTTATGCATCGGCGGCCCGCTGAAGAAACCGCGCCGCCGCCGTCGTTTCGTCAGCAGAACACGAAAGGGAGCGGAACGGATGGAACAAACGGGAAAATTTTCAAACGGGCGGGCGGCGCTGGGGCTTCTGGCGCTGGTGATTCTGGCGGCGGCGCAGCTGGGCGCGCAGCTTCTGGCAAGCTTGCCGCTGATGGTGGGCGCACCGGTGTGGCTGGGCAATGTACTGGCCGGCGTGCTGTATGCGGCGCTGGGGGTGGCGGGGCTTTTGCTGCTGTGCGGAAAGGGCCTGCGCGTGACGCCGGAGGAATGCCGTCTTGCACCAGTGCGGCTGCGCCCTGTCTGGGCGGCGAGCGCGGTGCTGATGCCCGCGCTGGCGGCGGGCGCGCTGCTGTGTCAACCGGGACATTGGCAGGCTGGGTCTGCGGAGGACGCCACGGCGGTGGCGGCGGGCGCGGTATTTTTCTTCGGCGCGGGCACGGGCATCGTCGAGGAGGCCGTGTTCCGCGGCGTTCTGATGACGGCCGTTGAGCGCCGCTGGAACAAAACGGCTGCGGTGCTCGGCCCCTCCCTGGCGTTTGCCCTGCTGCACGTCCTGGGGCGGGAGCTGAGCTTTGCGGGCATACTGCAGCTTCTTGCGGCGGGCACTGCGGTGGGCTTGCTGTTCTCGCTGGTGGCTTATGAGAGCGGCACGGTGTGGTGCGGCGCAGCCATGCACGCCGTATGGAATATGGTAATGATCGGCGGCGTGCTGCACATCGGCCCGGAGCCCGACGGATATGCGCTGCTCAATTATGTGCTGGACTCCGCTTCTCCGCTGGTAACGGGCGGTGATTTCGGCGTGGAAGCGTCTCTTCCCTCCATTGCGGTCTATCTGGGCTTCAGCGCGCTGGCGCTGGTGCGGCTGAAGCGGAGCAAGGCGTTTGCACACACTGCGTGAACAGCGCCCGGCCCGGGCTTGCCCTTCAGCCGGGGCGTGGCTGCGGGCCAAGTGGCAAAAAACAACCGTCCCGGCACACACTGCCGGGACGGCTCTTGGCTATTTGTCCGGAGCGAAGGAAAACACCCGCCGCTCCGCGGGAATGCGGCGCGCCTTTATTCGGCCTGCCCGGCCAGCCTGGCCAGGTCCAGGCCTGTCACATCGCTGACAGGCACGCTGAACGCGATGCCGCGTTCGCCCGTACGGGCGAACGCCTCGTTGCAGATGGCCTTCATGATGGACTGCTTTTGGGCAGCGGCCGTCAGGATAAGCACTACGTCTTTTTCCGGCTGGATGGTGATGTGCAGGAATTTTTCGGCTTCCTCGCTGCTCAGGCCGCGCGCACGCGCCACAGTGCCGCCGCGTGCGCCCGCCGTCTTGGCCGCGGCCATCACGTCGTCCGCCATGCCGTGCTCCACCACGGAGATGATAAGCTCGAACTGGTTGTTTTCCGTCATCGGGGGAACCTCCCTTTCCACGTTGATCTCGGCGCGCACCCGGCCGCCGTCTGTTTGGCGGTTTGCCGCCGCGCTGATGCCGGAAAGCGGTACGGTGAATGCAATCCCCTTACCCGGCCGGGAAAAGCCAAGCGCCAGCGTCAGGTCCGCCAGCAGCGGCGCCACCAGAGCACCTGGCACAAGGCTGAGCACAATGTCCTTCTCCGGCTCGTCCAGCCCAAGGTAATCCATCACCTCGGCGCTGGCGGTGCCGTGCCCCAGCATCACCAGCTGCACGGCCACGTGCCGCGCCCGGCAAAGGTCCACTACGCGGTCGCCCTTGCCGCGGTCCACGATGGTCACCATGCAGCGCACGGGTGAAATGAAATCTGTCATGTTGCGTCCTCCCCGGCCGATACGCCGAATTCGATGATCTCCTCGTCCTGCACCGCGTGCACTTCGGCCGCTGCCGGCGCACGGCGCGTTTTGAACTGGTACACAAGGCCGATGATCTGGATGGTGATGAGCGGCGTCATGGCGACCATGGCCACGATGCCGAAGGCGTCTGTCAGAATATTGCCCCCCACGGCCTCGCACGCGCCCATGGCAAAGGGCAGCAGAAACGTGGCCGTCATGGGGCCGGAGGCCACGCCGCCGGAATCGAAGGCAATGGCTGTAAAGATCTTGGGCACAAGAAAGCTGAGGCCGAGCGCAAGCGCATAGCCCGGCACCAGGAACCACAGCAGAGAAACGCCCGTCAGCACGCGTACCATCGAAAGCCCCAAAGATACCGACATGCCGATGGAAAGCCCTGCCATCATCACCTTCTGCGAGATGGCGCCGCCGGTGATCTCCTCCACCTGCTTGTTCAGCACCAGCACAGCCGGCTCAGCCTTGACGATATAATAGCCGATGAGCATGCCCAGCGGCACAAGCACCCAGTTATAAGGCAGCTCGGCCAGCTGCTTTCCGATGTAGTTGCCCGCGGGCATAAAGCCCACGTTCACGCCCGTCAGGAACAGCGTCAGCCCCACCAGCGTGTACAGCATGCCCACCAGGATCTTTACCAGAGCCTTGCGGCGCAGCTTCAGGAAGAAGACCTGAAACACCACGAAAAACGCGAGGATGGGCGCCAGCGCCAGCAGGACCTCTTTCGCGTAATCCGGCAGGGCGTGGCCGAATTCCAGCCAAAGCTCCCGCGTGCTGGCAATGTCCGGAATGGACAGCGGCGTATAGCCGGCCCCTTCGGGGTTGTAGATCATGCCCAGGATGAGCACGGAAAGGATGGGTCCGATGCTGCACAGCGCCACAAGGCCGAAGCTGTCGCTCTCGGCGTTTTTGTCGCCGCGCACGGCTGTCAGGCCCAGACCCAGCGCCATGATGAACGGCACTGTAATGGGGCCCGTCGTCACGCCGCCGGAATCGAATGCCACGGCCAGGAACGCGTCGGGCACGAACACCGCCAGAGCGAATACCACAATGTAGAAGCCGATGAGCAGCCACGAAAGGTTCCATCCGAACAGGATGCGCAGGAACGACAC
>PPYE01759586.1_pt1 | contig 10643 bp, 6 predicted proteins | sample 1559881 | NCBI WGS metagenome assembly PPYE01 (sample SAMN08240022, study PRJNA423297) | Human gut metagenome, whole genome shotgun sequencing project.
TGTGATATATTGTAAAAAACGACAGTGACACAGAGGGTTTAAAAGCATAAAAATCAATGAAAATGTAGCAAAATAACGGTTATATTGTTAAAAAACACAATAATAGTCAGATAATTATAAAATAAATGCTTAAAAGATAAATAATCAGACAATTTTAAATAAAAAAATATTTACAGATTTTAAAAATAGGCGTATAGTAACCGTAAGATGAAAATCCCCAATAAGTTTACGAAAGGAAGATTAAGACTATGGAGAATCAAACAAAACAGCCTGGACTTTACAGCGAGCAGTTTGAACATGATAACTGCGGTATCGGCGCAATTGTAAGTATTAAGGGTATTAAGACACATCAGACGGTTTCTGATGCATTAAGTATTGTTGAAAACTTAGAGCACAGAGCAGGTAAGGATGCAGAAGGAAAGACCGGTGATGGTGTTGGTATTCTGTTACAGATATCACATAAGTTCTTTAAAAAGGCTGTAAAGCCTCTTGGAATTGAACTGGGAGAGGAAAGAGAATACGGTATCGGTATGTTTTTCTTCCCACAGGATGAATTGAAGAGAAATCAGTCCAAGAAGATGTTTGAAATTATCGTAGAAAAGGAAGGGCTGGAGTTCCTTGGCTGGAGAGAAGTCCCGACTTATCCGAATGTTCTCGGTAAGAAAGCAATCGACTGTATGCCGTATATCATGCAGGCATTTGTAAAGAAGCCGGAAGATGTAAATAAGGGAATTGATTTTGACAGAAAGTTATATGTAGCAAGACGTGTATTTGAACAGACCTGTGAAAATACATATGTTGTATCTTTATCCAGCAGAACAATCGTTTATAAAGGGATGTTCTTAGTCGGACAGTTAAGACAGTTCTTCGGCGATTTAAGAGATGAGGACTATGAATCCGCAATTGCACTGGTTCACTCAAGATTCTCAACGAATACAACACCAAGCTGGGAGAGAGCGCATCCAAACAGATTTATCGTACATAACGGTGAAATCAATACAATCAAGGGAAATGCCGACAGAATGTTAGCCAGAGAAGAAACCATGTACTCTGATTACCTTGAAGAAGAAATGTCAAAGATTACACCGGTTGTCAATACAAACGGTTCTGACTCCGCAATGTTAGATAATACACTTGAATTTTTTGTTATGAACGGTATGCCGCTTCCGCTTGCGGTGATGATTACCATTCCTGAACCGTGGAGCAACAACAAGGCGATGGCACAGGAAAAGAAAGATTTCTATCAGTATTATGCAACGATGATGGAACCTTGGGATGGCCCGGCTTCCATTCTGTTCTCAGACGGTGATATCATGGGTGCGGTACTCGACAGAAACGGTCTTCGTCCTTCTCGTTACTATGTAACAAATGATGGTTATCTGATTCTTTCTTCCGAAGTCGGTGTGCTTCCGGTTGATGAAAGCAGAATTAAGTTAAAAGACCGTTTAAGACCGGGTAAAATGCTTCTGGTTGATACCGTAAAGGGCGAATTAATCGATGATGATGAATTAAAGGAAAAATATGCAACCAAGCAGCCTTACGGTGAATGGCTGGACAACAATCTGGTACAGCTTCATGATTTAAAGATTCCGAACAAGAAGGTACCGGTACATACAAAGGAAGAACGTGCAAGACTTCAGAAAGCTTTCGGCTATACTTACGAAGACTTTAAGACATCCATCCTTCCAATGGCATTAAACGGTTCAGAGCAGATCGGTGCAATGGGTATTGATACACCGCTGGCTGTTCTTTCCAATAATCATCAGCCGCTGTTTAACTATTTCAAACAGCTGTTTGCACAGGTAACCAATCCGCCAATCGACTCTATCCGTGAAAAGGTCGTTACATCGACAACGGTTTACTTAGGTTCAGACGGTAATGTGCTGGAAGAAAAGCCGGAAAACTGTAAGCAGTTAAGAATTAACAACCCGATTCTTACCAATACAGATATTTTAAAGATTAAAAATATGAAGGTAGACGGTTTTAAGGTTGAAACCATTCCGATTATTTATTATAAGAATACCTCGCTGGAAAAGGCGATTGACCACCTGTATGTAGAAGCTGACAGAGCGCACAGAGAAGGTGCAAATATCATTATCCTTTCCGACAGAGGGGTTGATGAAAACCACGTAGCGATTCCGTCACTGCTTGCCGTATCTGCATTACAGCAGTATCTGGTACAGACAAAGAAAAGAACCAGCATGGCGGTAATCTTAGAGAGCGGTGAGCCAAGAGATGTACATCATTTTGCAACACTGTTAGGCTTTGGTGCATCAGCAATTAACCCATACCTTGCACAGGAAAGTATTCAGGAACTGATTGACTTAAATATGCTGGACAAGGATTATTATGCGGCAGTAGATGATTACAATAACGCAATCATCAACGGTATTGTAAAGATTGCGGCGAAAATGGGTATTTCAACAATCCAGTCTTATCAGGGTGCGAAGATTTTTGAAGCAATCGGTATTGATTCAGATGTGATTAACAAGTACTTTAAGGGAACGGTCAGCAGAATTGAAGGTGTCAGCTTAAAGGATATTGAAAATGATGTGGAAACCCTTCACTCAAAGGCATTTGACCCGCTGGGACTGTCTACGGACACCACACTTGATAGCGCAGGCGCACATAAGATGAGAAGCGGAAAGGAAGAACATTTATACAATCCGCAGACCATTCATTTATTACAGCTTGCCACAAGAACGGGTGATTACAATACCTTTAAGGAATATACGGAACTGGTAAATAAAGATACAGGTGTCAAAAATCTGCGTGGCTTAATGGATATTAAGTTCCCGAAAAAGGGCATTAACATTGATGAAGTAGAAAGCGTAGATTCCATTGTAAAGCGTTTTAAGACCGGTGCGATGTCCTACGGTTCTATTTCAAAGGAAGCCCATGAAACCATGGCAATCGCAATGAATATGTTACACGGTAAGTCTAACAGCGGTGAGGGCGGTGAAGACGAAGACCGTTTAACAGTCGGTGCAGACGGAAAGAACAGATGTTCAGCAATTAAGCAGGTTGCTTCCGGACGTTTCGGTGTTACATCAAGATACTTAGTCAGCGCACAGGAAATCCAGATTAAGATGGCACAGGGCGCAAAACCGGGTGAAGGCGGACATCTGCCGGGCAAGAAGGTTTATCCTTGGATTGCAAAGACCAGACTTTCAACACCGGGTGTATCATTAATTTCACCGCCGCCACATCACGATATTTACTCTATCGAAGATTTGGCACAGTTGATTTACGATTTGAAAAATGCAAATAAGAACGCAAGAATTTCCGTAAAACTCGTATCAGAAGCGGGTGTTGGTACAATTGCTTCAGGTGTTGCCAAAGCCGGTGCACAGGTTATCTTAATTTCCGGTTATGACGGCGGTACAGGTGCAGCTCCTAGAAGTTCTATCCACAATGCCGGACTTCCTTGGGAACTCGGACTTGCCGAAGCACACCAGACACTGATTATGAACGGACTGCGTAATAAGGTTGTAATCGAAACAGACGGTAAGCTGATGAGCGGCCGTGACGTAGCGATTGCGGCAATGCTCGGTGCGGAAGAATTTGGATTTGCAACAGCACCGCTTGTAACAATGGGCTGTGTGATGATGAGAGTCTGTAACTTAGATACCTGTCCGGTTGGTATTGCAACACAGAATCCGGAACTTCGTAAGAGATTTACAGGTAAGCCGGAATACGTTGTCAACTTTATGAGATTTATTGCACAGGAACTGCGTGAATATATGGCAAAGCTGGGCGTAAAGACAGTTGACGAACTGGTAGGAAGAACGGATTTCTTAGAGCAGAAGCAGGTTGAAGGAAGCGGTCGTTCCGCAGAAGTCAATCTTTCAGCAATCCTTAACAATCCTTATATTAAGGAAGCCGGAAAGATTCAGTACAACAAGAAGAACGTATATAACTTTGAACTGGAAAAGACGGTTGATGAAAAGGTCCTGATTAAGAAATTCGCATCTGCATTAGAAAGTGGACAAAAGAGAAGTGTTGAGGTCGATGTAACCAATACAGACCGCGCACTTGGTACACTGCTTGGCGCAGAGATTACAAGAAGATTCGGTGAAACACTTGAAGAGGATACATATACCGTTAAATGCCACGGCGCAGGCGGACAGAGCTTCGGTGCATTTATTCCAAAGGGACTGACACTCGAACTGGTCGGCGACAGCAATGACTACTTCGGCAAAGGTCTTTCAGGCGGTAAGCTGATTGTTTACCCACAGGCAGGCGCTACTTATAAAGAAGATGAAAATATTATTGTTGGTAATGTTGCCCTGTATGGTGCAACAAGCGGTAAAGCATTTATTAACGGTGTTGCGGGAGAACGTTTCTGTGTCCGTAATTCCGGTGCAACAGCAGTTGTAGAAGGCTGCGGCGACCATGGTTGTGAATACATGACAGGCGGACGCGTTGTAGTACTTGGCGGAACCGGTAAGAACTTTGCAGCCGGTATGAGCGGCGGTATCGCCTATGTACTCGATGAGGATACAAGCCTTTACAAGAGAGTAAATAAGCAGCTTGTTTCCATGGAACCGGTAACGGATAAATACGATGTGCTTGAGTTGAAAGAAATTATTACAGAACACGTAGCTTATACCAATTCAAAGAAGGGCAAGGAAGTCTTAGACAACTTCGGCGAATACCTTCCGATGTTTAAGAGAATTGTTCCACATGATTATAAGAAGATGATGAACAAGATTGTACAGATGGAAGAAAAGGGATTAAGCAGCGAACAGGCACAGATTGAAGCATTCTATGCAGCAATTAAGTAAATGATACGAAGTGAATGACCGAAAGGAGATACCTATGGGAAAGCCAACCGGATTTTTAGAATATGAACGCGTGGAAGCGAAAGCAGTTTCACCGAAAGAACGAATCAAAAATTTTAATGAATTTCATACCCCTTTATCAGAGGCAGAACAGAGAAAACAGAGCGCACGCTGCATGGACTGCGGCGTTCCGTTCTGCCAGTCAGGCATGACAATTAAAGGCATGACATCAGGCTGTCCGTTAAACAACCTGATTCCTGAATGGAATGATCTTGTATACACAGGAAACTGGGAGCAGGCGTACAACCGCCTGCACAAGACCAGCAATTTCCCTGAATTTACAAGCCGTGTCTGCCCGGCGCTTTGTGAGAAAGCCTGCACCTGTGGTTTAAACGGAGATGCAGTCTGCACAAAGGAAAATGAAATGGCGATTATCGAACATGCTTATGCAAACGGCCTTGCAGGTCCAAAGCCGCCAAAGGTAAGAACCGGCAAGAAAATTGCAGTTGTCGGTTCAGGTCCTTCGGGACTTGCCGTTGCAGACCAGTTAAATTCAAGAGGGCATTCCGTAACGGTTTATGAACGTGCAGACAGAGTCGGCGGATTACTGCGTTACGGTATTCCGAACATGAAGCTGGAAAAGCATATCATTGACAGAAAAATCAATGTGATGAAAGCGGAAGGTATTGAATTTGTAACCGATGCCAATATCGGTGTCAATATTAAGGCACAGAAGTTACAGGAAGAATACGATGCAGTCGTACTTTGCTGTGGTGCTTCTAATCCGAGAGATATCAATGCACCGGGCAGAGATGCAAACGGAATCTATTTTGCGGTAGATTTCCTGACATCAACCACAAAGAGCCTGTTAGATTCTGGTTTACAGGACGGCAAATACATTTCTGCAAAGAATAAAAATGTCATTGTTATCGGCGGCGGTGATACCGGTAATGACTGTGTGGGAACGTGTATCCGTCACGGCTGTAAATCTATTACACAGCTTGAAATGATGCCAAAGGCACCGGATACAAGAGCGGAGAGCAATCCTTGGCCACAGTGGCCGTTAGTCTGCAAGACAGATTACGGTCAGGAAGAAGCGATTGCCGTATTCGGACATGACCCTCGAATCTATACAACAACCGTTAAGGAGTTTAAAAAGGATAAGAAGGGCAACCTTGAGAAGGTTGTAACCGTGAAGCTGGAGTCTAAGAAGGACGAAAAGACCGGCAGAAGAATGATGGTTCCGGTAGAGGGAACAGAACAGGAACTGCCTTGCGAACTCGTACTGATTGCGGCAGGTTTCTTAGGCACACAGAAGTATATCGCAGATGCATTTGGTGTGGAATTAAACGAAAGAACCAATGTAAAGACTGCGGCAGATAAATTTGCAACAAATGTGGCAGGTGTATTTACAGCAGGCGATATGCACACAGGACAGTCCCTTGTTGTAAAGGCAATCCGTCAGGGTCGCGACTGTGCAAGAGAAGTAGATGCGTACTTAATGGGATATACGAATCTGTAATTTAAAAATCTTATGATGTCAGGGTGATTGTGGGAGTGTACAGCACGGAACAATCTGTAGACATTATAGGTATATAAATGTGTTGTGAAAGCAGGCTTGACGACCAAAGTGGTTGTCGGGCCTGCTTATGTTTTATATGAAAAAGCGACAAAAGCAACGAAAACCAACAGAAACCAACGAAAAAACACCTACAAAAACTAACAGCCAAAGAGGAAGAAAAATATTATAATATATTGCATAAATATTTTTAAATATTAAAGTTTATATGTGAAAATATTTATAATATAAACTAGGGGGGATGCAATATGTTTGTGGTATTTTTGTAACAGAAGATATACATATATGCAAATGAGATTAAAATGAAAATTAGTTTAAAAAAGGTGATAGTAACGTGGGGAATTGTATTTGGAATTTTAAGTCAATGTGTTCCGGTAACAAGGATATATGCAGCACAAAATGCTTATGAAATTTGTGATAGTGTGCAGCAAAAGATAGATAAAGCTTTATCTATAAATGGAAACAATAAAGAATATATTGATGAAATTATTGAACGTTTTTATCAAGATATTCATACAGATGAAGAAGGGTTTAATGAATATTTGGATATGGCATTGGATTCAATTCTTGATATGGAAGATACAAAAAATGAGAAATATTTGATAGCTTTACGTGATTACATTGAAAAAAATCGTGAGCAACAAAATTCACAAGTTTTAAATGCTAATAGCAGAATTACGGGATATCCAGCAGCAGTAGGAGCATACAAACTAGGAATGGCGATTGTAAGAAATAGAGGGTGTAAATATACGGCTAATTATATGGAACATGCTTTGGAATTTTCAGGGAATAGTTCTCCTTCTACATATGTTCATCACAATGATGATTGGGCAAGAGAGCTGAGCTGTAATTTTTATTTAGGGTGTCAGATTGCAATGCAATTTGAGGAAGAAGTTATAGGGCAGGACAAGGCATATGGAGAAGTGCATGGTTCATTTGCGTTTACTTCTGATAATTCAAGTTTAGATGCATTTGCGGCATTGCATAATGTTGATTATTCTGTTATATTTACAAGAAAAGGTGATGGAACATATTCAGCATTATATAAATTGAGCGATGTATATGATTTTGACTGGTCGGGATATGATAATTTTGAAATAGGTTTTGCTAATAATTATTGTTATATGATGCAGGAAATGAATTGGATTAAGCCATTTCCAATAGATATATTTTATTCTGTATAATTTTTAAAATATTTTTATATAAAAGTATTAAAAGGAAAACGATGAAAAAACGTATAAGGATATTTTTTGGAATATTAATGATGATTATTATATTCAGCGGCTGTACCGGCAAAAAGCCGGCAGAACAGTATGTCAGTGAACAGTTAAACTGCAGTCTGCCTGCCGCAGAAAAAGCGGAAGCTTCCGACACGCACGGCGGATTTCACGGTGAAGGCGAATATGCGGCAACGATCCGGTTTGATGCAATGCATGGTGCAGAACTGGCGGAGCAGCTTCAAAATACAGACGGGTGGAAAGTACTTCCGTTGGAGGAAGAATTAGAACTGCTGATGTATGGCGGAAGCAGGGGCGGCAGCAGTTATGGGTATTATTTTGCGGATAAAGCAGGAATCCCGAAGATTGAGAACGGCTGTTATTATTTTATTGACCGACAGCAGGATACAGAAAGAACGGGCCTTTTATACCGCCGGTCATATAATTTTTCTCTGGCAATATATGATTTAGATGAGAATATACTGTATTATTGTGAGATAGATACATAACATGAATATATAAGATAAATACATAAGGTGTACTGTGCGGAAACAGGCACTACAGAACATTAAATGCAATGTTTTGTAGTGCTTTTTTTACAATTTGTGGTATACTGTTTTAAATAACGGCAGATAAGAAACCGCCTTGATGTTAGCGGTATTATGTAGCAGAACGGAGAATGATATGAATAAAGATTTTTTAGAAAGAGTAATAAGAAGACTTCGGCTGATGCTGCGGATTGCGTTCAGCCGGACGGCAATTATCGTAGTGGCACTGCTGTTACAGCTCTTTGTTTTCTTTGCCAGCTTTTACTGGTTAAAAGATTACAGTACGGTCGTTTATGCGGCATTTGTACTGCTGGGGGCGGTGACGGTTGTTCATATTTTAAATGAAGAAAATAATGCTTCCTTTAAAATAGCGTGGATTATTCCGGTGCTGGTTATCCCGGTATTTGGCACGGTATTATATATCTATATCAACCTCCAGCCGGGAACAAAAAGAATCCATAAGAAGCTCACAAAGATTGAAGATGAAATCCGTCCGTATCTTGCGCAGAATGAAGAAACGGTGCAGGAGTTACAGGAGCAGTCCGCGGGAGAAAAAGGCATTGCGGATTATCTGTATCATGCGGATAATTACCCGGTCTATGCAGGCTGTAAAATGAAATATTATCCAATCGGTGAAGCAAAATTTGCAGACATGATTGAACAGTTAAAGCGTGCCGAGCATTTCATTTTCATGGAGTATTTTATTGTGACAAAAAGCTATATGTGGAATACGATTCTGGAAATTTTAAAGGAAAAGGCGGCGCAGGGTGTGGAAGTCCGCATGATGTATGACGGCATGTGCAGTCTGGCACTGCTTCCGTATGGGTATTATAAAGATTTGGAAAAAATGGGAATCCAGAGTATTCCGTTCTCACAGATTCGACCGGTGCTGTCCACCTACCAGAATAACCGCGACCACCGTAAAATTCTCATTATTGACGGAAAAACAGTATTTACGGGCGGCATAAACCTTGCTGATGAGTACATTAACCGAATTGACCGTTTTGGACACTGGAAGGATACGGCAGTTATGATTCAGGGAGAGGCAGTGAAAAGCTTTACGCTGCTCTTTTTGAAAATGTGGCATGTGGCAAAGGGAAAGGACAGTATCCCGGAAGAGGAAATCCGAAAATATACGGTTGAAGTATGGGAAAACACGCAGGCTGATGAGATGCGTACAGATATGGAAAGTATGCGGAACACCGATATGCAAAATATGCAGGATAAAAAGCTGCACGCGGGTGGCTATGTTATTCCATACGGGGATGACCCATATGGCGATGAGCGTATCGGAAAGCAGGTCTATATCGATATTTTAAACCGTGCGCGGAAATATGTGCATATTATGACACCGTATCTGATTCTGGATGATGAAATGATAACGGCGCTGCGCTACTGTGCGAAGCGTGGTGTGGAAACGGTGATTATCATGCCGCATATTCCGGATAAAATCTATGCTTATCTGCTGGCGAGGACGTACTATAAGCAGCTGTTAAAATACGGTGTAAAGATTTATGAATATACGCCGGGCTTTGTACACGCCAAGGTATTTGTCAGTGATGATATCCGGGGCTGTGTCGGAACGATTAATCTGGATTTCAGAAGTCTGTATCTGCATTTTGAATGTGGGGCATATATGTACAGCAACGATGTATTACATGATGTGGAGCAGGATTTTAAAGAAACATTAAAGCAGTGCCAGGAGATTACAAAGGAGAGCTGCGATAAATATCCGAAAGGGAAAATGCTGGTTGGAAAAATGCTTCGTCTGATTGCGCCGCTGATGTAATTTGAGAAAAACAAAAATGTGAAAAGAATGTAAAATTCATGTAAAAAATTCACAAAAGAAATTGTGAAAAGCAGATAAAAAACCATGACATGCCGAAAAATGTCGAAAAACCGTACTTTAGGTTGTTTTTATCAAATCCATGTAGTATGATGTGGTAGAAAGTTAAAAATATTAGGTGGGTTTAGGAGGAGAACAATGATTACGGTATCTATTTTATTGGATTCAGTAGAAAAAATTCAGAGATTTGTAAGCATTATCAGCAAATATTCCTGTGATTTTGATATTGAATCGGGACACAGCTGTATTGATGCAAAGTCTTTGGTGGGGTTATTCAGTCTGGATATCAGTAAGCCGCTTCGTTTAACGATTAATGACGACGGTACTTTAATAGAAGATATTTTAAGAGATATTCAGGAGTTTATGGAGTATTAATCTATAAGTACAGAGTATTTTATAGGATTTCATATGAGGTTCATGCAGGGCAGAAGATGCCTGCATGAACCTTTTTTGTTTGATTCATGAAAGTTCATGGCACAGGAGATGTTTTCGGCGGCAGCCTTGTATGATGGGATAAAAAGAGTACAAAGGCAGAAGCAAAAAAATAAAAAAGCCTGTTACCATAAAAGTAACAGGCTCACCCAAACAGTAGTGCAGTCGGCGGGACTTGAACCCGCACGAGCGCAATGCTCACTAGATCCTTAGTCTAGCGCGTATGCCAATTCCGCC
>PPYE01385772.1_pt1 | contig 10641 bp, 9 predicted proteins | sample 1559881 | NCBI WGS metagenome assembly PPYE01 (sample SAMN08240022, study PRJNA423297) | Human gut metagenome, whole genome shotgun sequencing project.
ATTTATGTATAGCCAATAATAATTTTATATATATAACTAAAGATTGGAGGATTCTAATTATGAAATTAGGTATTGTTGGACTACCAAATGTAGGAAAAAGTACTTTATTTAATTCACTAACTAAAGCAGGTGCTGAATCTGCTAACTATCCATTCTGTACAATTGATCCTAACGTAGGCGTTGTTGCAGTTCCGGATGAAAGAATCGATAAGCTCACAGCTTTATATAATTCAAAAAAAACTATCCCTGCTGTTATCGAATTTGTTGACATTGCAGGTTTGGTCAAGGGTGCATCTAAGGGTGAAGGTTTAGGAAACCAGTTTCTTGCCAACATTCGTGAAGTTGATGCAATTGTACATGTTGTAAGATGTTTTGAGGACACTAATGTTATACACGTTGATGTAAGCATTGATCCTATTAGAGATATTGAAACAATTAACTATGAATTAATTTTCTCTGATGTTGAAATTCTTGAAAGACGTATTGCAAAAACAACACGTGGTGCAAGAAATGACAAAGCTTTGGCTAAAGAATTAGATTTCCAACAGAGAATGAAGGCTTTCCTTGAAGAAGGAAACCTTGCAATCAAATATGAAACAGAAGATGAAGACGAATTAGCTTGGCTTGCTGAATACAATCTTTTAACATACAAGCCTGTTATTTTTGCAGCTAATGTTTCAGAAGATGATTTGGCTGACGATGGCAATTCTAACCCACACGTTGAAGCAGTTAGAAAGTTTGCTGCTGAAAACGGAAGTGAAGTTTTTGTTATCAGTGCTGAAATTGAACAGGAAATTTCTGAATTAGACGATGATGAAAAGCAGATGTTCTTAGAAGACTTAGGTATCAGCGAATCAGGTCTTGATAAATTAATCAAGGCTAGCTACTCTCTTCTTGGTTTAATCAGCTACCTTACATCAGGTGAAGATGAAACAAGAGCTTGGACAATTAAGAAAGGTACTAAGGCTCCACAGGCTGCCGGAAAGATTCACACAGACTTTGAACGTGGATTTATCTGTGCCGAAGTTGTTGCTTACAAAGACTTAATTGAATGTGGTTCTTTAGCAAAGGCTAAAGAAAAAGGTCTTGTTGGATTACAGGGTAAGGACTATGTTGTTCAGGACGGAGATGTAATTACATTTAGATTTAATGTTTAAATTAATAATATCATTTTTCTAAAATAAATATTAAATAATTTTAGTAACAAAAAAGGTGTCCCGGCAGTTTTGTCAGGATACCTTTTTACATCATGTATAATTCTTCTCATTTTTTCAATTATTAGTCTTCAAAATTCTGAAACTGTTCTTTAAAGTTTTTAACATTTTCTTCCACATTTCCGCCAAATACTGCTGAGCCTGCAACAATTACATTAGCTCCGGCATCTAAAGGAATGCATACGTTATCCACTTTAATTCCGCCATCAACTTCTATCAATGTTTTAAGATTGTATTCATGTACAATTGCATTTACAATCTCAATCTTTTCTGTACACTCGTCAATATATGACTGTCCGCCAAATCCCGGATGAACTGTCATTATCAAAATCATTTCAACCTTATCAATAAAAGGAACTATATCTTCTACCGGTGTTTCAGGATTGCAAGCCAGACCTGCATCCATTCCCTCTGCGTGAATTGCATCAATCGTAGCCTGAACATCTTCACATGCTTCCACATGTACTGTAAGCATATCTGCTCCTACTGCCTTGAATTCCTTTACATAACGAATTGGTTCCTGAATCATTAAATGTACATCAAAGTATTTTTTTGTGTATGCTCTTGCAGCTTTTGTTACAGGCATTCCAAATGAGATGTTTGGAACGAACATTCCGTCCATTATGTCTACATGTATCCAGTCACAGCCTGCCTGGTCTATTCTTTTGATGTCGTTGCCAAGATTGGCAAAATCTGCTGATAAAATTGAAGGTGCTAGTTTAATCATTTTCTTTCTCCTTTAAATGTTCTTTTACTTTTTCCACATAGAATTTTCTATTGCAAACACGCTGTCTTTCTTATTTTGCTCCGCCGTCTATTGTTTGCTGAATAGAAAATTTTATGTGGCAAATATAGGTATTACATTTTTATTATATTTTTATATTTAGTATTTATTTTTTTCTAATTGTTCTAGTTCTTTGTATAACAGTACGTAGTTTTCGTACCTTTCCCGGGCTATTTTGCCTTGTTCTAAGGCGTTTTTGATGCCGCAGTCCGGTTCGCTTATGTGGGCGCAGCCTGTGAAACGACATTTCGGTTCGTATTGTGGCATTTCAGGAAAGCAGTACTGTAATTTTTCTTTTGTCATTCCCGGTACGAATAGTGAGCTAAAGCCGGGTGTGTCAAAAACGTATGAGTTGCTGTCTATGTTGAATATTTCTGAGTGTCTTGTTGTATGTTTTCCACGACCGATTTTTTCGCTTATTGCACCTGTTTCCATTTTGTAGTCTTTGGTTAGTGCATTAAGCATTGATGATTTTCCAACTCCTGAAGGTCCGGCAAACACGGTACTTTTGCCTTTTAGCATTTTTTTGATTTCATCTACCCCTTGTTCTTCTGTGGCACTGGCAAACATTACTTTGTAGCCTGCCTTTTGATAGATGGTCTGCAATTGGTTCATATAGTCATCATCGCCTATGTCTATTTTGTTGAAGCATATTATTGTTTCTATATTTTGAAACTCCATCATTACAAGAAATCTATCTAAAAGATTCAAATTTGGATTTGGTTTTTTCACGGCAAACACTATCATTGCCTGATCTACATTTGCCACAGCCGGTCTTATAAGCTGGTTCTTTCTCTCCAAAATTTCTGATATGTTTCCTTTTTTCTTTTCTTCATCAATAATGTCCACCATTACATTGTCCCCAACTAATGGTTTTATGCTTTTGTTTCTAAATTTTCCTTTTGCCTTGCATTCATATATGCCTTTTTTTTCAACATAAACATAATAAAATCCTGCAATTCCTTTTATTATTTTTCCCTGCATACCTTCTTATTCCACTTAACTTCATTAAAGGTGCCGTAGCATTTACCACGGCACCTGATTTTATTTTAGTTTAACCTTATCTGTTTTTACAACTTTTCCGTCTATTAACAGTTCAATTGTTGCCTTGCCCTTTGTATCACTTGTAAGTGTCATTGTGTAATCTCCCGGCCACTTTGATACATCTGAATATTCAGGATCAATTCCCTGTGATGAGCCGTTTAATAAAACAACTACTGTTCCACTTTTAATAGGATTGCCCTCTTCATCCATTAAATCCTCTTTTGCAAAAGTATATGTTCCCTTATACTTCTTGTCAGCATCTTTTGAGCCTTTACTTACAACAAGGCTTATTGTTGTTCCCTTTGGTGCATAGCCTGACTTTATTGTCTGTCTGATTACAATACCCTTTTCTATTTCTTCATCGTAAACTTCCTTTGTGTCACCAACAGAATATCCTGCATTACTAATAAGCTGCTGTGCCTTGTCAAGCTTCTTTCCTTCAACATTTGGTATTGTACCAATATTGCTGTTTTCAACTGTCTTCTGACCCCTGCTTACAGTAAGCTTAATTGTATCTCCCTTGGAAACCAAAGCCTGTTCTATTGGATAACATGAAATAATCCTGTTAATTTCACTACTACTGTATTCATAAACCAATTCCCATTTAAGGTCTTTATCTTCAAGCTTTGAAATTGCAGTGTCAAGGTCTGAGCCCTTTATTCCTGATGGAACTTCAATCTTTTCGGCTCCCTTACTTACAGTAAGTAAAATAGTTTCATTCTTATCAATTACTTTTCCTTTTGCAACTGACTGTTTAATAATATAACCACTCTGATACTGATCATTGTATTCATAAGCTTCATATTTTACACCTAATTCTTTTTTATGAAGTGTTTTTTCTGCTTCATCCTCACTCATTCCAACTACGTTAGGAACTTCTGTCTTCTTAGGATCAATAGTTGTTTCCACATCACTGCCTGTAACTGTATTCTGCAACTTAATCTTGTTGCTGTTAACCATTGAAAATACAAAACTTGTAACTATTGCAGCCACAATAATTAACGCCACAATGCCTGCAACAACACTACCAATTGTCACTGCATTGCCTACTTTAGGTGGTAAATAATCAATGTCATCGTCAGGTTTGCCATTATCATCCTTTACTTTCTTATTACTTCCACTTCTAAGCTGGTTAATTTCATCATCTGTAATCATTACTGTTGAGCCATTGTCTACTCTCTGTTCAAGCTGAACAAAATCAACATTTGGTTCAGACAAAGCTCTCTTTAAATCAGATATAAGCAATGAAATTTTTGGATATCTTCTGTCTGCTCTGTTCTGTGTACATTTCAGAATTATTTTTTCAATGCTTACAGGTACGTTAGGCAAATATTCCCTAACACTAGGTACATTGCTTTTAATATGCTTTAAGGCTATTGTTACTGTTGATTCACCGTCAAAAGGAACTCTGCCTGTAAGCATTTCAAACATTGTAATGCCAAGTGAATATATGTCACTTTTCTCGTCAACATACTGTCCACCTGCCTGTTCAGGTGAAATATAATGAACGGACCCCATTGCACTGCCGTTAATAGTATTGGCTGATGCAGCCCTTGCAATACCAAAGTCTGTCACCTTGACTTTTCCTTCTCTTGAAATCATAATGTTCTGAGGCTTTATGTCTCTATGAACAATCTGATTATTGTGGGCACATTCAATACCATTGGCAATCTGGATTGCTATACTTATTGTTTCTTTAACAGAAAGCTTGCCTTTCTTGTCAATATAGCTTTTTAATGTGATTCCCTCTATCAATTCCATAACAATATAATAAAGGCCCGCATCCTCACCTACATCATATACGTTTACAATATTAGGATGAATAAGGCTTGCCGCTGACTGTGCTTCAACCCTAAATTTGGACACAAAATTTTTATCCTTGCTAAATTCATTTTTTAGCACCTTAATTGCTACGTTTCTATTTAATTTATGATCCTTAGCTTTATAAACATCAGACATTCCGCCTGCCCCTACTCTGCTAAGAATTTCATAACGGTTATTAATAAAAAATCCTCTTTCCAACATAAACTTTCTCACTCCTATTGTTCAGATAGCAGACTATCCTGATTTTCCGTATATTCTGCGCTAATAAGAATTGCTGATATATTATCTTTCCCGCCATTTTCGTTTGCAGTATTAATTAAAGTTCTCACTGCATCCTCAATTGACTCACTTTTCCTGATAATCTTATTAATGTCATAGTCAATTACCATATTAGTTAATCCGTCTGAACACAATAATAATTTGTCCCCATTATCTATTTCTATCTCAAATATATCAGGTGTTGCTGTTTTGTCCTCAGCAACGCCAATGGCTTTTGTAATTACATTTTTCTTGTAATGAGTTCTTGCCTCTTCTTTCTCCAAAAGTCCCATTCTAACCATATCCTCAACCAAGGAATGATCCCTTGTTATTTGTTGTATGTCTTTTCCAATATAATATAATCTGCTGTCTCCAACATTGGCAATATAAACATGACCTTCTGCAATAACAGCGGCAACAAAAGTTGTTCCCATTCCGCTATAATCCCTGTTGGAATTAGCCATATCGTATATTTCCTTATTAATGGACATAATACCGGCATCCAATATGTTAGCCGGATCTGTCATATGTGTTGTGCAGGCATATTTAACAAACTTCTCGATTGCTACTCTTGATGCCACATCTCCAGCTTTATGTCCCCCCATTCCATCGGCTACAATGAAAAGGTTTGGGAGTTTACCCACCGGCTTAGTGGAAACAAAAATGCTATCCTGATTAATGGTTCTCATTAACCCTACATCAGTTTTCCCAAATGCATTTATTTTGTAATTATTCACCTGATTCCTCCCTTTCTTCCCGCATAGCGTCATTTCTAAGCTGTCCGCAGGCACCATTAATGTCTCGTCCCATTTCTCTTCTTATAGTAACATTTATCCTATTTTTTTCAAGTACCCTTTTAAATCGTTCAACAGCCTTCTTTCCCGTCTGAACGAAATCTCTTTCTTTAATAGGATTAACCGGTATAAGATTTACGTGACAGTTAAGATTCTTAACCAGTGCTGAAAGCTTCTCTGCTTCTTCCACTGTGTCATTTACCCCTGCCACAAGACTGTATTCAAAAGTTATACGTCTGCCCGTCTTGTCAAAATAATACTTGCAGGCATCCAAAACTTCAGCTATGGTATATTTTCTTGCTATAGGTAAAAGTTTCCTTCTTGTATCATCATCTGAAGCGTGAAGTGACAATGCCAACGTAATCTGAGGATGCATATTTGCCAATTCCTTCATTCTTGGAACCAATCCACAGGTTGACAACGTTATATTTCTCTGGCTTATGTTTAACCCATTTTCATCGCTTATTAATTCAAGAAACTTTGTCACATTTTCGAAATTATCAAGAGGCTCTCCACTTCCCATTAAAACAATGTTGGAAACTTTCTCTCCTATGTTCTTTTCTATTTCATATATCTGTTCTAACAATTCAGAAGGTCTTAAGTTTCTATCCAGTCCGTTAAGAGTTGAGGCACAAAATCTACAGCCCATTCGACATCCTGATTGCGTTGAAATACATACGGAATTACCGTGATGGTATCTCATAAGTACACTTTCGATTACTGCTCCACCTTTTATTCTAAACAAATACTTTCTTGTTCCGTCAATCTTTGAAATCAACACCCTTACAGGCTCTAATGTGACAATTTCAAACTGCTCATCTAATGTTTCTCTTAGGTTTTTTGAAATATTAGTCATTTCATCAAAAGACTGAACCTTTTCAATATGTAACCATTTATATATTTGTCCTGCCCTAAAAGGCTTTTCGCCCATATTAGCTAATTCCTGTTTTAATTCATCTAAATTATATGATTTAATATCCTTCTTTTCTGTCATAACCATAACCTTTATTCTCTTATAAATAATGACACGAAAAATCCATCCATGCCATATTGTCCCGGATAAATCTGAAGACAACCCTTTTCACATTTAAGCTGCTCCGGCACAATTCCATTTAATGATTGTAATTTAAAAGGAAGATTGTCCTGTATCCATTTAACATTACTATCATTTTCCTGTCTGTTTACCGTGCAGGTACTATGCAAAAGCTTTCCACCTTGCTTAACATATTTGCTTACCTGCTTTAGTATCTTTCTTTGTAATTCTACTAATTCATCGATCTGATTCTGTGTTACATTATACTTTATATCACTTTTATTGCCAATAACTCCAAGTCCTGAGCATGGAAGATCAGCAATAACAATATCCGCTTTCTCAATTGCTTCTTTATCTAATACTGTGGCATCACTTACTTTTGTTATTATGTTTTCATTACCTACTCTGGCAATATTTTCTTCTATAAGCCCTATCTTATACTCTGTTAAATCTCTCGCCTCAACAGTTCCTGTTCCATTAAGAAGTTCTGAAACGTGAAGACTCTTTCCTCCCGGTGCAGCACACACATCAATTATATAGTCTTTTTCTTTAGGATTTGCTGCAATTCCTACCATCATTGAGCTTTCATCCTGAACGGTAATCATTCCTGCCTTAAAAACATCAAGATTTTCTAACTTGTCATAGCCTGATATTTTAAGTGCCTTATCATAAAGTTTAGATTTTTCAACTGTTGTTCCCTGATATTCAAGGCTTTTAACAATTTCTTCTACAGTTGCCTTTGATGTATTGCATCTAACAGAAGTTGCTTTCGGCTTATATAACCCTTCAAGCATCTCTTCTGTTTTTGAAATTCCATACTCTTTTGTCCATTTTTCAATTATCCACTTAGGAACAGAATAAATAACCGACAGTCTTTCTTTCTGTTCCTTTGGATATTCTATCTTTTCAATATTTCGTGCCACATTTCTTAAAACTCCATTTACAAATCCCTTAAGATTTCTAAATTTTCTTTTTTCAGCCAGCTTCACCCCTTCGTTGCAAACTGCCGAAACAGGTACATTATCCATATACTTAATTTGATAAACACCCATTCTCAAAATCTCCCTTATTACAGGTTTCATCTTATTAACCGGAGTTTTTGAAAACTGATTTATAATAAAGTCAAGCTCAATTCTTCTCTCTAATGTTCCCTGAAAAAGTCTTGTAATAAAAGATCGTTGATGTTTGTCAAGGCTAACATTTTTGTCTAATGTGCTTTTTAATGCAACGTGACTTTTTTCTCCTTTATTAACCTGCAAAAGCATTTCCAAAACTATATTTCTTAAATTTACCTGATTTACCGGCTTACTAGTCGTCATCTCTTCCTCCAAAAAGAATTACCAATCTTAATAACTGTAAAATCGATGAAGCTGCTGCTGCAACATAAGTTAAAGCTGCTGCTCCCAAAACTTTTTTAGTATACTTTAATTCAGTATTTCCAAATATTCCTGTGCTTTCCAAAACTCTAATCGCTCTTCCTGATGCATTAAATTCTACAGGCAATGTTACTAACTGGAACAATACTGCCAATGAAAAAGCAATAATACCAAGGTCAAGCAATGTCTGTCCTGTTCCATTACCATAAAATAATATTCCTACAATAATCAAAATCCATGATAATCTTGAGCCCCAGTTTGCAAAAGGAACAAGGGCGTTTCTAACACTTATAGGTGCATATCCTTTTGCATGCTGCATTGCGTGACCGCATTCGTGAGCCGCAACACCAATTGCCGCAACATTAGTCTGATTATATGTTGCATCTGAAAGGCTTAAAACCTTGTTTGAAGGATTATAGTTATCTGTTAAATCTCCACCTATATGCTGAATTGTAACATCATAAATACCCTGTGATTCAAGAATCATCTTAGCCGCCTGGGCACCTGTTAATCCTGAATTACTTCTGTATTTAGAATATTTTCTAAAAGTAGAATTTACATGGGCTGATGCAGCCATGCAAATAACCATACCAATTACAATAAGTACATAGGTTGGATCAAAATAATATCCGTAAAGCATAATATCGTCTCCTTTCTACAATGCCATATGAAAACTATAACACAAGCACGCTCCCGCTGCCTTCAGCTCGTAGCGGTACTAAGAAGCCGGTAACAGCTTCGCTATCCCCACCTTCTAAGGACCGACGGCTTCAGAGCACTTGCTAATATAGTTTTCATATGTCATATTACAAGCCTAATATATTTTCTTTAATAGTGTAACCATTCAAGAACGCATCCATTGGCATTCGCTTTTTGCCTGCAAGTTGAATTTCGTTTATCTTTAAATAATTCTCTCCTGTGGCTACTTTTATATAGTGTTTTGCGATTTCTACGATTTCGCCGGGTTGTTCTGTTACGTTTCCTTCCTCTACTGTTGCATCCCATACTTTCATGGCTTTGCCATCTAGTGTTGTGTATGCACTTGGCCAAGGGTTTAGTCCTCTAATTAATCTTTCTATTATAACTGCCGGTTTTGTAAAATCGATTTGCCCTAATTCTTTTGTTATCTTTCCTGCATATGATGATTTTTCATCATCCTGTGGGGTTCTTGTAGCTGTTCCATTTTCAAGTTTTGATAATGTTTCAACTATTAATTTTCCACCTTCTATTGCAAGCTTATCGAAAAGACTTCCACCTGTTTCTTTTTGGTCTAATTTTATGACTGCTGTGTCTATTACGTCTCCTGTGTCAAGTCCTTCTGCCATGTACATTGTTGTAACGCCTGTTTCTTCTTCGCCATCTATTACAGCCCACTGAATTGGTGCTGCTCCTCTATATTTAGGTAATAATGAAGCGTGAACGTTAATACAGCCGTACTTTGGAAGGTCTAATATTTCTTTTGAAAGTATCTGTCCAAAAGCTATTACAACTATAACGTCAGGATTTATCTCTCTTAGTATATCCACAAACTCAGGATTTTTTACTTTTTCAGGCTGATAAACAGGAATATTCAATTCTAATGCTTTCTCCTTAACAGGTGTATACTGCATCTTGTGACCTCTACCCTTTGGTCTATCCTGCTGTGTTACAACTGCTGCCACCTGATGTACTTTTGCAAGTTCTTCTAATGCCGGAACTGAAAAATCAGGTGTTCCCATAAATACTATTTTCATTCTTACTGTTCCTCCTCAGGATACAATTCTGAATTATCATAAAGTTTTCCTTCAACTTTGTCTACATAAACAATTCCATCTAAGTGGTCATTTTCGTGAAGAATACATCTTGCAAGTAAACCTTCTGCTTCCATTTCGAATTCTTCCATATTTTCATTAAAAGCCTTAACCTTTACTTTCTGTGCTCTTGGAACCATACCTGACTTGCCCGGTACGCTAAGACAGCCTTCGTATCCTGTCTGAACACCTTCTCTATCAATAATTTCAGGATTGATAAATACATATGGTACTGAATTACCTTCTTCATCTCCACAGTCAACTACAAATATTCTTTTTAAGATTCCCACCTGGGGTGCTGCAAGTCCTACTCCGTTAGCCTCATACATTGTATCAAACATATCCCCAATTAAGATTTTCGTTCTTAAATTAACTTCCTTAACAGGTTTACAAATCTTTCTTAAACATGGTTCTCCTAATTCTCTAATATTTCTTATTGCCATTTTATCTTCCTTTCTGCATATCTATGCTTTAAAATCAAATTGTACATTAATATTTTTGAAATTCTGTGAACTATTTATTAC
>PPYE01210516.1_pt1 | contig 10640 bp, 7 predicted proteins | sample 1559881 | NCBI WGS metagenome assembly PPYE01 (sample SAMN08240022, study PRJNA423297) | Human gut metagenome, whole genome shotgun sequencing project.
CGGCTGGGCGTGCCTTTCGGCATAGTGGACCTCTCTCTCGCGCCGACCCCGGCAATAGGCGACTCGGTGGCGCGGATACTGGAGGAGATGGGCCTCGAGGTCTGCGGCACCCACGGCACGACGGCTGCGCTGGCGCTTTTGAACGACGCGGTCAAGAAGGGCGGAGTCATGGCGTCCTCCTCCGTCGGCGGGCTCTCGGGCGCGTTCATACCCGTCTCTGAGGACGAGGGCATGATAGCGGCGGCCTCCTCCGGCGCGCTCTGCCTCGACAAGCTCGAGGCGATGACCTGCGTCTGCTCCGTCGGCCTCGACATGATAGCCGTTCCCGGCTCCACGAGCGCGGAGACCATCGCCGCCATCATAGCGGACGAGGCGGCCATCGGCATGATAAACCAAAAAACCACGGCTGTGCGCATAATCCCGGCCCCGGGCATGGAGGTCGGAGACACGGTGGAGTTCGGCGGGCTGCTGGGCTCGGCTCCGGTCATGGCCGTTCACCCCTATTCGAGCGAGGCCTTTATCAGAAGGGGCGGCAGGATACCCGCGCCCATACACTCTCTCAAAAACTGAGGCGATACGATGGAAAAGGAAAAGATGGACCGCATCTCCGAGCTCACCCGGCTCTCGCGCGAGCGCGAACTCACCGAGGACGAAAAGACGGAGCGCGCCGCGCTCCGTGCCGAATACCTCAAGGACTGGCGCGAGAGCACGATAAACGTTCTGGAGAACACCTACATCGTGGACGAAAAGGGCAACAAGCGAAAGCTCGGCAAGAAGTGAAAAAGACCCCGCAGGCCATGCCGGAGACGGCGGCGCTGCGGGGTTTTTTATTGTTTCAGCTGAGCTCGAACATGCCGTGGTAGAGCTTGTAATAGAGCCCCTGCTGGCTGAGCAGGTCGTCATGGTCGCCGCGCTCGACGATGCGTCCATGCTCCAGCACCATGATGGCGTTGGAGTTGCGCACGGTGGAGAGTCTGTGCGCAATGACGAACACCGTCCGGCCCTCCATGAGCCGGTCCATGGCCTTTTCTATGAGGGCCTCGGTTCGGGTGTCCACGGAGCTCGTCGCCTCGTCCAGGATGAGGACGGGCGGGTCCGCCACGGCTGCGCGGGCGATGGCCAGCAGCTGCCGCTGGCCCTGGGAGAGGTTGGCCCCGTCCGAGGTGACCATCGTCTCATAGCCCTGGGGCAGACGGCGTATGAACGAATCTGCATTGGCGACCCTGGCCGCGGCCTCGATCTCCTCCTGCGTGGCGTCCAGCTTGCCGAAACGGATGTTGTCCGCTATCGTGCCGGTGAAGAGGTGCGTATCCTGCAGCACCATGCCGAGCGAGCGCCGCAGCGATTCTTTCTTTATATCGCGCACGTCTATGCCGTCATAGACCACGCGGCCGCGCTCCACGTCGTAGAAGCGGTTTATGAGGTTCGTTATCGTGGTCTTGCCGGCGCCGGTGGAGCCGACGAAGGCGATCTTCTGACCCGGGTGCGCGTAGAGACTGACGCCGTGCAGTACAGGCCGGCCCGGCTCGTAGCCGAAGTCCACGTCCTCGAACCTGACGTCCCCGCGCAGGGGGCGCAGCTCGTCTTCGGGACTGCGCCAGGCCCATTTGCCGGTCTTGCGGCCGGTCTCGCGCAGTTTACCGCCGGACTCCTCGACGCTCACGAGGACGGTCCCGCCCTCGTCCGTTTCCGGCCGCTCATCCAGGACCTCGAAAACGCGCTCGGCCCCGGCGAGGGCGGCGAGCAGGAAGTTCGACTGCTGCGTGAACTGGTTTATAGGCGCCGCCGCCTGGCGGACGAACACCAGGTAGCTGGCAAGACTGCCCGCGTCCGTCATGCCGCTCAGGGCCATGATGCCGCCCAGCACGGCCACGATGGCGTAATTAATATACGAGATGCTGACCACGGCGGGGATCATCGTCGAGGCGTAGCTCTGCGCGCCGGTACCCGCGAGCCTGAGCGCCTCGTTTTTCTCCTCGAACTCGGCCATGGAAGCGTCCTCGTGGTTAAAGACCTTCACGACCTTCTGGCCGTTGACGAGCTCCTCAATGTAGCCGTCCAGCTCTCCGAGGCAGGCCTGCTGACGGTTGTAGTACATCTTGCTCCGCTTCCCGCTGAAGCGGATGTAGAGAAACATCGCGGCGTAGCAGACGGCGACGATGAGGGAGAGCCTCCAGTTGAGGACGAAGAGCAGCGCAAGCGTGCCGGACATCTGGATGAAACTCTGGATGACCATGGCGAAGCTGTTGTTGAGAGCATCCGCTATGGTGTCCACGTCGTTGGTGAAATAGCTCATGACGTCGCCCCTGCTGCGGCTGTCGAACCAGCTGAGGGGCAGGGTCTGGAGGTGGGCGAAGAGGTCGCGGCGGATGTCGAAGAGCGAGCGCTGAGCCATCTTGACCATGCACTGGGTATAGCCCAGAGCGCAGAGCACGCCCAGCCCGTAGATGCAGGCCGTGAGCACCACGCCGGAGACAAAGGCTGAAAAGTCTCCCGTCCCCAGGCTGTTCACGACGGGGCGTATCATATAGGTGCCGGCGAGGTTCGCCGCAGCGCTCACGGTGACGAGCAGCGCCACAGCAAAGAGCAGCAGCCTGTAGTGACCCATATAGGAGAGCAGGCGCCGGACCGTCTGCCAGAGATGCTTGGGTTTCTTAGCGCTCAGCGGACGCATTGCCATCCTGCTCACCCCCTTTCATCTGGGAAGCGTAGATCTCGCGGTAAATGGGGTCTCCGGCAAGGAGTTCCGCGTGTGTGCCGACTGCGTGGACGCGCCCGTCCTCGAGGATGACGATCTTATCAGTGCCGATGACGGAGCTTATCCTCTGCGCAATGACGATCTTCGTGACGCCGCGCAGCTGAGCGAGGGCGGAGCGGATCTTGGCCTCCGTTGCGGTGTCCACTGCGCTGGTAGAGTCGTCAAAGATGAGGACCTTGGGCTTTTTGAGCAGAGCGCGGGCGATGCAGAGCCGCTGCTTCTGCCCGCCGGAGACGTTCACACCGCCCTGGCCGAGGTCCGTATCCAGGCCCTTGGGCATCCGCTCGATGAATTCGTCGGCGCAGGCGGCGCGGCAGGCGGCCATGAGCGCTTCGTCGTTGGCGTCCGGGTCGCCCCAGCGGAGGTTTTCGCGTATGGTGCCGGAGAAGAGGACGTTTTTCTGCAGGACCATGGCCACGGCGTCCCTGAGCGCGGCGAGCTCATAGCTCCGCACGTCCAGACCGCCGACCTTGACGCAGCCCTCCGTGGCGTCGTAGAGCCTGGGGATGAGCTGGACCAGCGTGGACTTGGCCGAGCCGGTCCCGCCCAGGATGCCGACGGTCTCGCCCGCGCGGATGTGCAGCTCTACGCCCGAGAGCGCGTACTCCGCCGCCTCGGCGCGGTATTTGAAGGACACGCCCTCAAAGTCCACGCTGCCGTCTGCGACTTCGGTCACGGCGTCCGGCGGGGAGGAGAGAGCCGGGACCTCGTCCAGCACCTCGCCTATGCGGCGCGCGCTGGCCAGGGAGCGGGTCAGCATCAGAAAGACGTTTGAAATGAGGATCAGGGAGTTCATGACCTGGAGAACGTAGCTCAAAAACCCGGTCAGCTCCCCGACCTGGAGCTGGGAATCCGACACCATTCCGCCGCCGAACCACATGATCGAGACGATGGAAGTGTACATCGCCAGCTGGAAGAAGGGGAGGTTCAGCACTGCCCGGCGGAAGGTGCCGAGGCTGGTCTCCATGAGCGTGACGTTTACTCCGCTGAACTTTTCCTCCTCGTACTCACCGCGCACGAAGGCCTTGACGGCGCGGATGGCCGTCAGGTTCTCCTGCACGACGGCGTTCAGACGGTCCACCGCGCGCTGGAGCACGGCATAGCGCGGGGCGACGCTGCGTACCACGAAGAACATTATGAGACCCAGCACAGGCGCGCAGATGATAAAGACGAGGGCCAGCCTGGCGTTCATCATGACTGAGAGCCCAACGCCCATGACGAGCATCACCGGGCTGCGCACCAGCGGTCTCAGCCCGCCGATGACGGCGTTCTGGATGACGGTGACGTCCGTGGTCATCCTCGTGACGAGGCTGGAGGTCTCGAACCGGTCCAGGTTCTGGAACGCGTATTCCTGGACCTTTTTGAACTGCTCCTTGCGAATGTTCGCTCCCCAGCCGTAGGCGGCGCGGGCGGCGAAGCGCGCATAGAGCAGGCCGGCTGCCAGGGCCAGCAGGGCGCATGCGCCCATCTGCGCGCCCTTGACCAGTATGTAATGCACGTCCCGGCTTGCCACGCCGATGTCTATGAGGTCCGCCATGAGGACGGGGATCACGAGCTCGAAGCAGGTCTCGACCAGTACGAGGGCCATGCCGAGAAAGAGGTCTCGCCTATATTGGTGCAGACAGGAGAAGAGACGCTTGAGTTCAGCCATCCGTGATCTCCTCTCCCGAGCGCAGGTTGCGGTAGGCGCGGCGGATGAACGAGGCAAACTGCTCCCGCTCCTCGTCTGAAAAGCCGCGCAGGAGCTTCTCGTCGAATTCCGCGCCGCCATCCAGCCAGTCGAGCGCGGCCTGCCTGCCCTTTTCCGTGAGCTCGACAAGGCCGCAGCGCTTCCTGGGCGAGCCTGCGTCGCGCAGGATGAAGCCGCCGCGCTCCAGGGCCGTGAGCATGCGCGAAACGGCGGCGGGGTCCACCTCAAAATAGTCCGCGAGCTCCTTCTGCATACAGCTCCCGTGACCGAGCAGATAGCTCAACAGCTTGGGCTGACCCGCGCCCAGCCCCAGCGCAGCGCCGTACCGCCTCATCTCCGTCCTCTGCGCATGGAAGAGCCTGTAGATCATCATGTGAAATCTTCGCTCCACAACTTCGCCTCCCAGTTGATATGTCAACGATTGATATATCAATTATACCAGCCTCTGCGAAAAAGTAAAGCGTAACCTGCGCAGGGCATAAAATAGGCGGCGCAGCTTGCGCCGCGCCGCTTTGTTTGGAGATTCAGTTCGTTCAGACAGGAGGCAGGGAGTCGCCCTTGCCCCTGGTGACGTACTGATAGGTTGACAGCCCGCCGAGCAGCACCAGGCCGGCGATGTCCGTCACCAGGCCGGGGACCAGCAGCATCAGGCCGCTCACCATGAAGGCGATGCGCATATACCACTGGATCTTCTTGAACAGATAGCCGTTCATCGCCGCAGCTATGCCGAACATGCCCAGCACCGCCGTGGCGCAGATGAGCACTATGTCGCCCACGCTCGCGTTAATGAACAGCATCGACGGGTTCAGCGCGAACACGTACGGCACTATGAACGCGCCTATGGCCAGCTTCGTGGCCTGCACGCCCGTCTTCATCGGGTTGCTCTTGGCGATGGCGCTGCCGGCGTAGGCCGCGAGCGCGACCGGCGGCGTGATGTCCGCCACGATGCCGAAGTAGAACACGGCGCTCGAGAATGGGCGCGCAGGTGGTGGCCATGATGACGTAGTTCGCGGTGGTGGGCACGCCCATGCCGAGGACTATGCAGCAGAGCATGGTCAGGATGAGGCCTATCATCGGGATGCCGCCGGAGAGGCGGACAACGGTGCCGATGAGGGTCATGCCGAGGCCGGTGACGTTGATGCAGCCGGAGATGATGCCGGCCACGGCGCAGGCGACGGCGACGGTGATGGAGCCGCGCGCGCCGGCCGCGAGGGCGTCCATGAACTTGCGCGGGGTGATGCGGGTTTCGCTCTTGAAGAGGCTGGCCACGATGGCAACGACGATGCTTATCGCCGCGGAGAACTGGATGGTCTTGGTGTTGGTGCTGACCATGACCACGAGCACCACGATGGGCGCGAGCAGGTAGATGTCCTTGATAAGCGCGCCGAACTTGGGCAGCTCGCTGCGCGGGATGCCCTTCAGGCCGCTCCTCTTGGCCTCGAGGTGGACTGCGATGAAAATGCCGAGGAAGTACAGCACGGCGGGCAGGATGGCGCGGGTGGCGACCTCGGCGTAGCTGACGCCGAGGAACTCGGCCATCAGGAAGGCGGCCGCGCCCATGATGGGCGGCATTATCTGGCCGCCGGTGGAGGCGGAGGCCTCGACCGCCGCGGCGAACTCGGCGCGATAGCCGGTCTTCTTCATCATGGGGATGGTGATGGAGCCGGAGCCGACGGTGTTGGCGACGGAGCTGCCGGAGGCCATGCCCTCGAGCGCGGAGGCGATGACCGCGACCTTGGCCGGGCCGCCGGAGGCGGAGCCCGCGACAAAGTTCGCGCACTCGATGAAGAAGTTCGCTATGCCCGTCCTCTCAAGGAAGGAGCCGAAAATGACGAAGACGACGATGAACTTCGCGCAGACGTTTATCGGCGTGGAGAGGATGCCGTTGACGCTGTAAAACAGCGTGTAGATAAAGCGGTCGAAGTTGATGCCGGAGACGAAGGTGTATATGACCAGCGCGCCGGCGACGAACAGAATCGGAAGGCCCACACAGCGGCGGCAGAGCTCCACGACGGAGAGGACGCCGATGAGGCCGACGATAGAGTAGAACGAGGTCATGCTCGACGCGCTCTTGACCTCGATGACAAAGGCGTCGTAAGTGAAGCAGTAGTACAGGAACGCGCCCGCGCCGAGCACCATGATGACGATGTCGTACCAGGGCAGGGAGTTCACCTTTACGTGCTTCTTGGTGATGGGGTAGGTGATGAAGCCGAGGATTATCATGCAGCCCATGAAGAGGGTGAGCCGCTTCTCGATGCCCCAGTTGGAATAGAGGGTGGACCAGATGCAGTAGAGGGAGAAGAGGGCCATCAGGACGTCTATCACGAACTTGGGCTTGCCCTCCCAGATGCGGGTGTTGGACTCCTTGTCATACTTGCGCATGACGGCCTCGACGTCCTCCATCGTTCCGACGTCGGCGCCGGCATCCGCGGCCCTGTCCTCCTCAGGCTCGTAGGACGCGCCGTCGAAGTCCTTTACGTGGGGCTGCTCGTAATGGGGCTCGATAGGAGTCTCGGTGTCGAGCACCTCCGTGTCGAACAGCCCGTCGGTCTTCTTTTTCTTCTTGTCAGACATTATATACCTCCCGGGCGAAAGTCGCGGCGCCCAGCTGGACGCCGCGGACTGACGCTTATTTTAGCTTATGCAGCCGCCGCTCAGGCGGTGGGAACCTCGATGCCCTTCTCGGCGAAGTACTTGGCCGCGCCGGGATGATAGGGGACGTTGGTGACGGAGCTCGCGAACTCGAGGCTGAGCTCGTCCTGCTTGGCGTGGCCGAGGTCGCCGATGTTCTCAAAGACGGTGGAGACGAAGTCGTAGACCGCGTCCTCGCTCACGTCGTTGCCGGCGATGACAACCGCGCCGACGGCGACGGTGGTGCAGTCCTCGGGGGTGCCGTAGACGTCCGCGGCGATAACGTTCTTGGAGTAGTACGGGCTGGAAGCGATAAGCTTGTCGATGTGCTCGTCGTCAAGGCTGACGAGGTAGACGTCGTTACCGCTGGCGAGGTCGACGACCGCGGTGGTCGGGGCGCCGGCGACGATGAAGGCCGCGTCAATCTTGCCGTCCTTCAGGGAGTCGACGCTGGTGGCGAAGTCCTGATACTGCGGAGTGATGTCCTCCTCGGTGAGGTCGTAAGCGCCGAGAATGTCGAGCGCGTTGAAGTACACGCCGGAGCCGTTGGCGCCGATGGAGACGTTCTTGCCCTCGAGGTCGGCGACGGTCTTAATGTTGGGGTCGAGGGTGACAATCTGCACCTGCTCCATGTAGAGCGCGGCGACGGTGGAGAAGTTGGTCACAGGGGCGGACTCGCCGGTGTCCTTGTCGACGAAGAGGCGAGTGCCGTTGTAGGCGTAGTCCATGACGTCGGACTGGACGAAGCCGAGCTGGATGGCGCCCGAGGCGATGTCCTCGATGTTGGCCTGGGAGCCGCTGGAGGTTATCGCGGTGACGGCAGTGTCGGTCTTCTCGGTGACATAGCCGGCCAGGGCGCCGCCGAAGGCGTAGTAGGTGCCGGAGTCGCCGCCGGTGCCGAACGAGAGCTTCTCGCCGCTTTCACCGCCGCAGGCGGCGAGCGCAAATACCAGTGCCAGGCACAGTACCAGCGCAGCTATTCTCTTTTTCATTCTGAGTTCCTCCCTTTACAATTAAATTGCATTTTCAGCATCTGCAAATTTCAAGACAAACACAGTATACGCCATCAACGCCCCGATTTCAAGCCCAAAAATGAATTTGACAGGTAAAAGGTTGCAAAAGATTTCACACGCTAATTCACGACGTCGTGTTGGCCTGCCTGGAATAATGTTCCCGGACCCATTCAGAGACGCACTGGGCGAACCTGAGCGTGGCCGGACCGGCCCTGTCCGCGTCCGGAAGACACAGGCCGATGGTGCGGCTCGCAGGCGGCGCCAGCTCCATGATGCGCACGTTGTCGCTGCGCCCGGAGAGCAGCAGCTCGGGCATGATGCTGACCCCGAGGCCCTGCTCGACCATGGCAATTATAGCGTAGTCGTCCTTCGTCGTGTACCGTATGTTGGGCTTCACGCCCGCGGCCTCGAGGGCGCGCCGCGCGTCGTGGTCGGAGGTCTCGAGCAGGCTTATGAAGGGCTCGTGCTCGACCTCCTTTATCGGGAAACGCGGCAGGGAGGCCAGCCGGTGGTCCTTCGGCACGACCGCCAGCAGCCTGTCCTCCAGAAGCGCCGTCAGCTTTCCCTTGACCTTTGTCGGCAGGGCGACAAAGCCAAGGTCCGCGCTCCCGTCCGAGAGCCACTGCTCCACGTCGTGGTAGTCGCCGTTCATGAGCTTGAGCTCCACGTTCGGGTAATCCGCCTGGAAGCGCTTTATCATCCCAGGCAGCCAGTGTACCGCCACGCTCGTGAAGGTTCCGATGCGCACGGTGCCGCAGTCCAGACCGCGTATCGCCGCGGCCGTCTGCTCGAGCTGCTCGCGCGAGTTCAGCATACCGCGTATCGCGGGGAGCACCTGCTCACCCTCCGCCGTGGGCCGGGCTCCGCTGCGCCCTCTTTTTAATAAGGAGAAGCCAAGTTCCTCCTCCAGCGTACCTATCATGTGCGAAACCGCCGACTGCGTCACACCCAGCTCCGCCGCCGCCCGAGTCAGGCTCCCCAGCTCCGCCGCTTTCAAAAAGGCCTCGTACTTGTTAACAGGCATTTATATGAATTCCTTTCATGCAAAGATGAATTTTATAAATATTATAAATGCAAAGCCAGAAAAACTGCTCTCAGAGGCCGAAAACCTTGCCGGTCCCTCTTGCCATTTCCCGCGGCTAAGATTATAATGCAAAAGCATCCATTTGTAAAGTTAATGAGATGTATTAATTTTTTTCATGTGTGGGGTAGAGGAATGAACTTAACCGAGCTAGTAGTGTTTATCATTTACTTTGTGTTCATGGTGGGCATAGGCATTTATTTCTTTGCAAAGAGCAAGGGAAGCAACGAGAAGGACTACTTCCTGGGCGGACGCAAGATGGGACCCTGGGTCTCCGCGCTCTCCGCCGGCGCTTCCGACATGAGCGCCTGGGTGCTGATGGGCCTGCCTGCCTCCGTCTATGCGCTGGGCATGGGTCAGATCTGGATAGCCGTGGGCCTGGCGATAGGCTATGCGCTCTCCTGGATTTTTGAGGCGCCGCGGCTGCGCAAGTTTTCTATTGCAGCGGGAGACTCCATAACCATCCCGCAGTACCTGACGAACCGCTTCCTTTCTAAGAGCAAGTTCCTGCAGATCATCTGCGCCGTCATCTTCCTTGTGGCCTATACGATCTACGCGGCCTCGAGCATCAAAGCCTGCGGTACGCTGTTCAGCACGGTCATCGGCATAGACGCGACGGTTGCAATGTACATAGCGGCTTTCATAATCATCGCCTACACCTTCCTCGGCGGCTTCAACGCCGTGTGCTGGACGGACTTCTTCCAGGGCCTTCTGATGCTGGCGGCGCTGCTCATAGCTCCGATCTTTGCACTGGCGCTGGTGAAGAACGGCGGCGCGGTGGCGGGGAACGCCCCGGCGGTGGAGGGCTACTGGGACGCCTTCACGAGTTGGAGCGACATCGTCTCCGGCCTCGGCTGGGGCCTGGGCTACTTCGGTATGCCGCACATTATAATCCGATTCATGTCCATAAGGTCTAACAAGGACCTGCGCAAGTCGAGCGTCATCGGCATCAGCTGGACCCTTATGATCCTCATCTTCTCCGTGGGCTCCGGCCTCATCGGCAGGATGTTCCTCGGCGAGATAGAGGACTCCTCCGTTGTGTTCATCACGATGGTTCGGACGATCTTCCCGGCGGTTGTGAGCGGCATCCTGCTCTCGGCCATCCTCGCGGCGGCGATGAGCACGGCGGACTCTCAGCTTCTTGCCTCCGCTTCCGCCTTTGCGAGCGACGTGTATAAGCCTGTATTCCGCAAGAACGCCTCCGACAAGGAGATGCTCTGGGCGGGGCGCATCGTTGTCGTGATCATATCGGTCATTGCGCTGATAATAGCGGCGGACCCGGGCAGCGGCACGATCATGGGTCTGGTCGAGAACGCCTGGGGCGTGTTCGGCGCGGCCTTCGGGCCTGTCATCCTCCTCTCGCTGTTCTGGAGGCGCTTCACCTTCTCCGGCGCCGTTGCGGGCATAGTAGCGGGCGCCGTGGTGGATGTGCTTTGGCTGGCCTTCCTGAAGAGCACGGGCGTTTAC
>PPYE01233915.1_pt1 | contig 10640 bp, 10 predicted proteins | sample 1559881 | NCBI WGS metagenome assembly PPYE01 (sample SAMN08240022, study PRJNA423297) | Human gut metagenome, whole genome shotgun sequencing project.
GTCTTTAATTTGTGCATATTTCTCGGTGAGATCGGCACGCCAGACGTTACGACCATTCACCAGACCGGCAGAGAGCAGCCAGTCCACTGGCAGACGCTTGTGCAACTCTGCTACATCGTCTTTGCCGTGAACGAGGTCAACGTGCAGACCCTGAACCGGCAGCGCGGTAATGGTTTTCAGGTTCGGCGTGACGCCTTCGAAGTAGGTGGTCAGCAGCAGCTTCACCTGCCCGGTGAGCGCGTTATACGCCGGTTTGAAGGCGTCCAGCCACGCCTGCGGCAGCTCAAGCACCAGCGCCGGTTCATCGATTTGCACCCACTGAATGCCGCGTTTGCCCAGCTCAATCAGCACCTGCTTATAAACCGGCAGAATGTCGTTCAGCAGGCTGAGGCGGTCGAACTGTTCACCTTTCACTTTGCCCAGCCACAGGTAGGTTATCGGCCCCAGCAGCACGGGTTTCACCTGGTGACCCAGCGCCAGCGCTTCGTCCACTTCATCCAGAAGCTGGGTCCAGGTCAGTTTGAACTGCTGGCCTTTAACGAACTCCGGCACCATATAGTGATAGTTGGTGTTGAACCACTTGGTCATTTCCGCCGCTGCCGCTGGCTCACCCGTTGGCGCGCGGCCACGGCCGATGCGGAACAGGGTATCGATATCCACCGATCCATCGTTGTTCTGATGACGAGCCGGCACGTTGCCAAGCAGCAGGCTGGTGGTCAGAACATGGTCGTACCAGGCGAAATCGCCCACCGGCAGCAGGTCAATGCCCGCCTGTTTTTGCTGATCCCAGTGACGCGCGCGCAGCTCACGTCCCACCGCCAGCAGTTCTTCACGGGTGGCGTTACCTGCCCAGTAGCTTTCTTGCGCTTTTTTTAGCTCGCGACGCAGGCCAACGCGAGGGAAACCGAGAGTGTGAGTGCGGATTGTCATGGTATGCCCCTTGTGAAATTCGTTATTTAGACGTCCAGATGTTTACACATCTATAATTGGCAGGTACTGTATATTCCTCAAGCGCAAAATGTTCATGGCGAAGTGAAGGACTTTCATGATCGAGATAAAACACCTGAAAACGCTACAAGCGTTGCGGAACTGCGGTTCTCTTGCGGCGGCAGCGGCCACGCTGCACCAGACTCAGTCTGCCCTTTCTCACCAGTTCAGCGATCTGGAACAACGCCTCGGCTTTCGTCTTTTTGTGCGTAAGAGCCAGCCTTTGCGCTTTACGCCGCAGGGCGAAATTTTGCTTCAGCTGGCGAACCAGGTGCTGCCGCAGATTGCCAGCGCGTTGCAGTCCTGCAACGAGCCGCAGCAGACCACCCTGCGCATCGCCATTGAGTGTCACAGCTGTATTCAGTGGCTGACCCCCGCGCTTGACAACTTCCGCCAGAAGTGGCCGCAGGTGGAGATGGACTTCAAGTCCGGCGTCACGTTTGATCCGCAGCCGTCGCTTCAGCAGGGTGAGCTGGATCTGGTGATGACCTCAGATATTCTGCCGCGCAGCGGTCTGCACTATTCGCCAATGTTTGATTTTGAGGTGCGTCTGGTGCTGGCCCCGGACCATCCGCTGGCCGCCAAGACGCGTATCACGCCGGAAGATCTGGCAACGGAGACGCTGCTGATTTACCCGGTACAGCGCAGTCGTCTGGATATCTGGCGCCATTTCCTGCAACCCGCGGGCATCAGCCCACAGCTGAAAAGCGTGGATAACACGCTGCTGTTAATTCAGATGGTGGCGGCCAGAATGGGAATTGCGGCGCTGCCGCACTGGGTGGTCGAGACGGTTGAACGCCAGGGTCTGGTGGTTACCAAAACCCTGGGTGAAGGACTGTGGAGCCGGCTGTACGCCGCCGTGCGCGACGGCGAGCAGCGTCAGCCGATTACGGAAGCGTTTATTCGCTCAGCGCGGAACCACGCGTGCGACCATCTTCCGTTTGTGCGGAGCGCGGAGCGACCCAGCGGCGATGTACCCACAGCGAAGCCAGGATCACCGTTCCCCCAATAAGGAAACTCGGCCAGTGCGGCTGTTCCTGCCAGATGGCGAGGTTCACCAGTAGCCCCGCCGGCACGTGCACGTTGTTCATGATCCCCAGCGTTCCGGCGTCTACCTGCGTCGCGCCGTAGTTCCACATAAAGTAGCCCAGCCCCGAGGCCACCACGCCCAGCCAGACCAGAACGCTCCACTGCACGGTGGTGGTCGGCAGCTTTTGCGGGTTGCCGAGCATAAACCATGCCGCAATCGCGACAATCGCCGCGCCCATATAGAACCACGCAAACGCGTTATGCTGCGGCATCGGGCGGGTCTCCATGAGGCGTTTGTAGCCCACCATCCCGATGGCGAAGCTGATATTGGCCAGCTGGACGAACATCAGCCCGGTCCAGAAGTGATCGCTCACCTTGTCATAGCGAATTATCGCCGCGCCAATGACTGCCAGCGCCGCGCTCAGCAGATATCCCCAGCGCAGGCGGCGCCTGCTGAGCAGGTCGTAAATCAGCGTGATATAGAGCGGCGTGAGCACGGTAAAGAGCAGAAATTCCGAGACGGAGAGGTAGACGTAAGCCCGGAAGCTGAACAGGTACATGATGCCGAGCTGCATCGCGCCCACCAGCATATACAGCAGAATGGTTTTCAGCGATTGCCCGCGGGTACGCAGGAACGGCAGGAACACCAGCGCCGCCAGCCCCACACGCATCAGCACCGAAAAGTAGCTGTCGACCGATCCGGCAAGGTATTCGCCAATCAGGCTAAAGGAGAAGGCCCACAGAATAGTGGTGATAATGAGTAGCGCCACAATGCTTGTCTCTCAGAAAGAAGGAGAGGCATTGTAGCGAACTCTTTAGTTGACATCTGAACAATAAACAATCAAATGAAGATTATTCAAGGAACAGTTTGCGCAAATACTTAGGTACCGCGTTGTCTGCGTTGGTGCCAATCACTTCCAGCTCCGGGTGCAGATCTTTCAGGCGCTGGTGCGCGTTCTGCATGATGCAGCCTTTGCCCGCCATGGAGAGCATCTCGGCATCGTTCATGCCATCGCCGAACGCGATGCAGTCTTTCAGATCAAAGCCCAGACGCTTCGCGACCGCTTCCAGCGCGTGACCTTTGGACACCCCGCCCGCCATCACTTCCAGACAAGTCAGCGTGGAGAAGCTCACGTTCACGCGGTCTCCCCAGCGGGCGTTGATCGCCTGCTCCAGCGGAAGCAGCGCTTCGTGACTTTCGCAGGTAAAGAACACCTTGCTGATCCCTTCAGGATCCAGCAAACCCGGTTCATACAGGGAGTAGTTGAAGACGGCTTCCTTGAAGAAACGCATTTCGTCCGGGCGATGACGGTTCATAAACCACTCGTCGTCGCGATAAACGTTAGTGACGATATCCGGGTTGTTATGCACAATGCCGAACAAATCAGTGGCGATGTCGCGATCGAGATTGTGGGTAAAAATCAGGTTGCCGTCCGTGTCGTGTACGCGCGCACCGTTGGAGGTGATCATGTACGACTTGATCTCCAGGTTATCGCGGATCTGCCCCACGTCCACGTGGTGGCGGCCGGTGGCGAACACAAAGTTCACGCCACGGGCAGTCAGGAGTTTTAAGGTCTCTTTCGCATAAGGCGACAGGGTGTGGTCGGGGGAAAGCAGCGTGCCATCTAAATCAGATGCAACAACCTGGTACATAGGGATTTCAACCTCTGGTGGAAAACAATAATCAGTTATGCCTGTTGAAAAATTCAACAATGGCGTTGAGCGCGACTGAGCGCATAGCGTCCTTTTCAAAAAGGATCTCATGGTACGCACCGTTGATGACCAGCGGTTTACCCCCTTCACAGGGATGGCCCGCCGCGGCGCGAAGTTCACAATAGCGGTCATGCATGCGGTTATCCACCACACGCTCTTCTTCCGCCTGGATCAGGAGCGTCGGCGTGTCATCATCGCCTACGCCCGCCAGCACCTGCTCACCGGCATGAATACCTTCCCGCACCCAGTGCCAGGTGGGGCCGCCGACCCGCAGACGCGGTTCATCGGCATAAAAACGCAGGTTGCGGCGATAACGCTGCCGACTGTGGGTTAACACGTTGATGGCAAACGGCAACGCCCGCCAGCGTCCTGTTCCTATGGCATAGCCTTCACGAATGCGCTGATGGCCCTCAGCCCAGTCGAGAAGATGGCGCACCATCCAGTCAGGAAAACGTATCACAATGCCGTACATCGGCGCGGTCAGCGCAATGGCGTCGCACTGGTGCTTATGGCGCTGCAAAAACAACGTCGAGATCGCGCCCCCCATGGAGTGGGCAAGAATATAACGCTTGCGCCACGGTCCGGGCTGCACTTCCTGCTGCCAGAACGCGGCCAGATCGTCGACGTAATCGCTGAAGTTATCCACGTGGCCGCGATGGGTATCCGGCAGCATCCGGCCGGAAAGCCCCTGCCCGCGATGGTCGATAATTAACACATCAAAGCCCAGATGGAACAGGTCATACGCCAGCTCGGCATATTTGATATAGCTTTCGATGCGCCCGGGGCAAACCACAATCACCCGGTCATTTTTTTCATCATGGAAACGAACGAAGCGTACCGGGATATCCCCGACGCCCATAAACTCATCTTCCTCACGCTGGCGCCAGAAATCGGTCAGCGGCCCCATGGAGAAAGCAGCAAATGCGTTTTCTCGTGTTTCCCAGTCCTTTTTCTGCTGAAACATTGGGTTTCCACCCCCCGTAATTCAGGGAATATCGTTTTTTTCGTCACCGGTCACAAAATGACTCAACAATAGCGTATTGTGGCATAAAAACAGACGATCCGGGAGTTTCAAATGACCTTCGAGTGGTGGTTCGCTTACCTGCTGACATCCATCATCCTCAGCCTTTCACCTGGCTCGGGCGCAATCAACACCATGACCACCTCCATTAATCACGGCTATCGCGGCGCGGCGGCGTCAATTGCCGGTTTACAGACAGGGCTTGGCATTCACATTGTGCTGGTGGGGATTGGTCTGGGCACGCTGTTCTCCCGTTCGGTGCTGGCCTTCGAGGTGCTGAAATGGGCTGGCGCAGCGTATCTTATCTGGCTGGGTATTCAACAGTGGCGCGCCGCAGGCTCGATTGATCTGCATACGCTCTCCCGGACGCAAACACGCGGCCACCTGTTTAAGCGCGCGGTATTCGTTAACCTGACCAACCCGAAAAGCATTGTGTTCCTCGCCGCCCTGTTCCCGCAGTTTATCGTGCCGCATCAGCCCCAGGTGATGCAGTACGTGGTGCTGGGCGCGACAACCATTATTGTCGATATCATTGTGATGATTGGTTACGCGACGCTGGCGCAGCGAATTGCGGCGTGGATCAAAGGGCCTAAGCAGATGAAGGCCCTGAACAAAGTCTTTGGTTCGCTGTTTATGCTGGTTGGCGCGCTGCTTGCGTCAGCGCGTCATGCTTAGCGAGAAATGATGAGATGAATGCCGAAGCCGGCGAACAGTGCGCCGGCAAAGCCGTCGATCCACTTCGCGATGCGCTGGTAGCCGCGACGCATCGCCGGTAAAGCAAACAGGCTTGCCACAACGGTAAACCAGGCGAACGTCTCAACAACGATTAGCAGGAAGATCCCCCAGCGCGCGCCCGCACCGACGTTATCCCCCACAAACAGCGAGAACACAGAGCCGAAGTAAATAATCGCTTTCGGGTTCGCCAGGTTAGTCAGCAGCCCTTTCACAAAGCTACGGCCGCCCGTTGCCAGCTCAACCTTTGGCTCTTCCGGCTTTTTCTCTTCTTTCTTCAGCGCCCCGCGCAGCATCTGGTAGCCCATCCAGCACAGGTACAGACCGCCGCCAACCATGATGATGTTATGCAGCCACGCCATTTTCGCCAGGATCAGGTTCAGACCAAGCAGCGCAACCGCCGCCCAGACCATAACGCCCATGGTGATACCGAGCACACCCATCATCGCCTCTTTGCGGGAGCGGCTGACGGCCGTTTGTGACACGAAGAAGAAGTCAGGGCCAGGGCTCATCAGCGCAACGATGTGCACTAACGCCACGGTGAGAAATAGCATTAACATAATTAGCTCGCGGGGAAATAATGTAGTGAGTCATCATCCTGGCACTTTTTCGCCCGGCTGACTACTCCTCATCATCACCATCAGCGTGGGAACGGATAAGCGCCATAAACTCTTTACCAAAGCGCTCCAGTTTGCGCGTGCCGACGCCGTTGACGCTGAGCATCTCGCTGGCGCTGAGTGGCATTTGCTCGGCCATCTCGATCAGCGTCGCGTCATTGAACACCACGTATGGCGGGATGTTCTCTTCATCGGCAATGGCTTTACGCAGCTTGCGCAGCTTGGCGAACAGCTTGCGATCGTAGTTGCCGCCGTAGGATTTCTGCATCACGCGCGGCTTCAGGGCGACGACGCGCGGAACGGCGAGCTTCAGTTCAACCTCACCGCGCAGGACCGGTCGCGCCGCTTCGGTAAGCTGAAGCGCAGAGTGCTGAGCAATATTTTGCGTGGCAAAGCCGAGATGGATCAGCTGGCGGATGATGCTTACCCAGTGCTCGTGGCTCTGGTCTTTCCCGATGCCGTAAACCGGCAGCTTGTCGTGCCCCATGTCGCGGATACGCTGGTTGTTAGCCCCACGCAGCACTTCGACGACGTAGCCCATCCCAAAGCGCTGGTTCACGCGTCCGATAGTCGAGAGCGCTTTGCGCGCGTCCATCAGACCGTCGTACTGCTTCGGCGGGTCGAGGCAGATATCGCAGTTGCCGCACGGCGCCTGTCGCCCTTCACCAAAGTAGTTGAGCAGCACCAGACGGCGGCAGGTTTGCGCTTCGGCGAAGGCACCCATCGCGTTAAGCTTGTGGCGTTCGATATCCTGCAACTGCCCCTGCGGTTTCTCCTCGAGACAGCGGCGCAGCCACGCCATATCCGCCGGATCGTAAAACAGCATCGCTTCCGCAGGCAGGCCATCACGCCCGGCGCGGCCGGTTTCCTGATAATAGGATTCGATATTGCGCGGGATATCAAAGTGCACCACAAAGCGCACGTTGGGCTTGTTGATCCCCATCCCGAACGCCACCGTTGCGACCACGATTTGCAGGTCGTCGCGCTGGAATTTTTCCTGTACGTCGGCGCGGATGTGGTTTTCTAACCCGGCATGGTATGCCGCCGCGCTAAAGCCGCGATTTTGCAGACGCGCAGCGGTGTCTTCCACCTTCGCGCGGCTGTTGCAGTAGATGATGCCGGACTTGCCGCGCTGCTCCTGCACGTAGCGCAGGAGCTGATCCAGCGGCTTGAATTTTTCCATCAGCATATAGCGGATGTTCGGCCGGTCGAAGCTGCTGACCTGAATATAGGGGTCTTTCAGCCCCAGCAGGCGAACGATATCCTGACGCGTGGTGTCATCCGCCGTGGCGGTAAGCGCCATAAACGGCAGCTCAGGGAAGCGCTGACGCAGTTGGCCGAGGGCGGCATATTCCGGGCGGAAATCGTGCCCCCACTGGGAGATACAGTGCGCTTCATCCACCGCCAGCAGCACCGGGTTCCAGTGCGCCAGGTGATCGAGGAAGTTGTCCAGCATCAGACGCTCTGGCGCGATATACAGCAGGCGGATCTGCCCGGTGCGGCACCCGGCCATCACCTCTTGCTGCTGCTCGCGGGTTTGCGTCGAGTTAAGACAGGCCGCCGCCACGCCGTTGGCAAGCAGCTGGTCGACCTGGTCTTTCATCAGGGAAATAAGGGGGGAGACCACAACCGTCAGGCCATTAAGTACCAGCGCGGGCACCTGATAGCAGAGCGATTTTCCGCCGCCGGTCGGCATGACCACCAGGCAATCGCGGCCTTCCAGCACGGTTTCAATGATGGTTTCCTGGCCAGGACGGAACTGCTGGTAGCCAAAGGTTTCATGCAAAACCTGTTTAGCCAGCGATTCCTGATTCAATACTTCCGCCTGCGCCACGTTAACCCCATATGCCAGAAATGAAACAGGCGCTATTTTCAGCGCCTGAGAGAGAAACTTCAACGTTTAACGCAAAAACATTCGAGCAGCTTAGAAAATATCGTTCAGCATGACGCCCACACCAACGCGGGTCTGGTTGAAGTTATAGTCGATCAGCGATTCGCCATAACCGCTATACACCTGGGTATAGAGACGAACGTGTTTCGTCACCGGGTAGCTCAGGCCCAGCTCTGCGCCGCCGTAGCCGGTATTCCAGTTGTACTGCCCTTTGGCGCTCAGCACCGCGTCACCCAGCTGATAGCCCACTTTAAGCTGATAATAGCCCATGTATTTGGTGATATCCGGGTTGTCATCGGTGCTGCCCACCACGTACCACGGCTTCACTTCCACCATGAAATTGCCGTTCTGCGCCATCAGACGCGTATAGACGCGATTCCAGCTGCGTGAGGTTGGGTCGGAACGACCGTTGGAATCGTGGTTATAGCCCACCTCCACGTCGCGCAGCGTCCAGCCTGCAAACTCATAATCAGTGGCGAAACCGAGGAACAGCTGCGGTTCATAGTTGGTTTCGCGGAACGGTGAAGATTCCCCGCTGTTGGAGAGCTGCCACCATGACTTCTGCGTGTAAGATGCACCAAGCACCGAGTTCGGCCCCAGGATGCCGCGCCATAACGGGAAGGCCAGGCTGAGCTGGAACTTCACCTCATCTTTACGCGCATTGTCAGACCAGTTATAGGAGCTTATCGCCTCTTTGTTGAGATCGCTGGTCTGGGTATAGATCACGTAGTTTGTGTCATAGGGGTAGAGCGTGAACGGATTGTCATGCTCCTGAAGCATATTGGCGATGATGCTGCCCTGAACGGCAGGTTTATCATGCACTTCTTTGATCGTCGCTTCCTGCGCATATGCTGTGAGGGGCAGCGCAACCGCCGCCAGTAACCAACCCAGATACGTCCGCATCGGTGGTGTTCTCCTGAAATTGTGACATTTAATGAATAGTTTTGTCCGGGCATTCTACAGACTTCTGCGATAACTTCCGCTTCCTCGTTTCTTAAAGTGGCATTCCTTTATCCTGAAGCATAAAATCAACATTTTGTTAACAACAAGGATGCCACGTCAGATGTCAGCCACACTCACCGCCGAAGAAACCTTAAAGCTCGTGGGCGAGATTTTTGTGTACCACATGCCATTCAACCGTGCACTGGGTCTTGAGCTGGAGCGATACGAAAAAGACTTCGCTCAGCTGAGTTTCAATAATCAGCCAATGATGGTCGGTAACTGGGCGCAAAGCATTTTGCACGGCGGGGTGATTGCCTCTGCGCTGGACGTGGCGGCCGGTCTGGTGTGCGTGGGCAGCACGCTGACGCGCCATGACACCATCAACGAAGATGAATTACGCCAGCGCCTGTCGCGCATGGGCACCATCGATTTACGCGTCGACTATCTGCGACCGGGACGCGGAAACCGCTTCACCTGCACCAGCAGCCTGCTGCGCGCCGGGAATAAAGTTGCCGTCGCCCGCGTTGAGCTGCATAACGAGGAGCAGGTTTATATCGCCAGCGCAACCGCCACTTATATGGTGGGTTGAGGCGGCAAATTCGGGTAAAATTACTTCACTTTTTTGTAACGGATTTTCCCGATGGATGCTAAACAGACGCGGCAGGGCGTTTTACTCGCCCTTGCCGCTTATTTTATTTGGGGTATCGCGCCGGCGTACTTCAAGCTTATCGCCTATGTCCCGGCGGACGAGATCCTCACTCACCGCGTCATCTGGTCGTTTTTCTTTATGATTGCGCTGATGAGCATCAGCCGTCAGTGGTCAGGCGTCAAAACGCTACTGAAAACCCCGAAAAAGGTCTTCCTGCTTGCCCTCTCTGCGGTGCTGATTGGCGGAAACTGGCTGCTGTTTATCTGGGCGGTGAATAACCATCACATGCTCGAAGCCAGCCTGGGCTACTTCATTAACCCGCTGGTGAACATCGTGCTGGGGATGATTTTCCTCGGCGAACGTTTCCGCCGGATGCAGTGGGTGGCGGTGATTCTGGCCCTCTGCGGCGTACTGGTGCAGCTGTGGACCTTCGGTTCACTGCCGGTTATCGCCCTGGGGCTGGCGTTCAGCTTTGCCTTCTACGGCCTGGTGCGTAAAAAAATCGCCGTGGAAGCGCAGACGGGAATGCTGTTTGAAACCCTGTGGCTGCTGCCTGTCGCCGCGATCTACCTGTTCGGTATTGCCGACAGCGCCACCAGCCACATGGGCAGCAACCCATGGTCGCTGAACCTGATGCTGATGGCGGCGGGCGTGGTCACGACGATTCCCCTGCTGTGCTTCACCGGCGCGGCAACGCGTCTGCGTCTCTCGACGCTTGGCTTCTTCCAGTACATCGGCCCGACGCTGATGTTCCTGCTGGCGGTGGTGTTTTACGGCGAGGTGCCGGGTGCGGATAAGATGGTGACGTTTGCCTTTATCTGGGTGGCGCTGGCGATTTTCGTTGCGGATGCAATTTATACCCAGCGCAGGACTCGCAGAGGAATTTAGGTGCTTTGTAGGGCGGGTAAGCGCAGCGCCACCCGCCTGATTTTTACAACCAGTTCTTCCGCTTGAAGTACAGGTACGGCGCCAGCCCGGCGAGGATCATAAAGATAATCGCCCCCGGGTAGCCAAAGCTCCACTTCAGCTCCGGCATAAACTCAAAGTTCATCCCGTAGC
>PPYE01234113.1_pt1 | contig 10640 bp, 8 predicted proteins | sample 1559881 | NCBI WGS metagenome assembly PPYE01 (sample SAMN08240022, study PRJNA423297) | Human gut metagenome, whole genome shotgun sequencing project.
TGGGTGCCGATGCACCGGAAGCCACGGTGCGCGCCTTCAACATGGCTGTCCTGCCGGGCATGAGCAATACGGGTAACCTCAGCCTTTACATCATGGATACGGTCGGTAAGGACACCAGCGAAATGACTCAGGATGTTAATAAGCTCCTTGGCCTCATCAACCAGCGTCCGGAAGTCGGAATGGCCTATACGACATTTTCCAATAACACGCCATCCATTGAGTTCCATCTCGACCGCGAAAAGGCAGAAAGTCTCAATATCCCTGTTTCCAACGTAACAACGGCCCTTCAGGCAAACCTCGGCGGCAGTGAAGTCAACGACTTCAACCTCTTGGGGAAAACCTGGAAAGTCGTCATCCAGGCAGATAAGAAATATCGTGCCGATACGAAACAGCTTTCCAATATCTTTGTGAAAAATACTTCAGGTGACCTGATTCCGCTGTCTGCCGTCGTAACCTCGCAGGAAATTCAGGCACCGCCGGTTATTACGCGTTTCAATAACGCCCGCGGCGCTAAGATTGCCGGCAGTCCGGCAACGGGTTATTCCACCGGTGACGCCATGAGTGCCATCGATGAAGTCCTGAAACAGAATCTTCCAAGCGGCTACACCTATGAATGGGTTGACCAGAGCCGTGACGAACGAGATGCAGGGTCCTCGTCCTACATGATCTTTGCCGTGTCCCTGATTTTCGTTTACCTTTGCTTGTCCGCTCTTTATGAATCCTGGTCCCTGCCCCTTGGCATCATCTTTGGTGTGCCGACGGCGGTCATGGGCTGCGTCGGATTCCAGTATCTGCGTGGACTGTCTGCCGATATCTACATGCAGATCGGGATGATTGTGCTCATTGGTCTGTCGGCCAAGAACTCCATCCTGATCGTAGAATACGCAAAGATGCGTGTCGATAATGGCCGTGCTATCCTGCCGGCTCTGATTGATACGGTCAAGGTTCGTCTGCGCCCGATTCTTATGACGGCGTTCTCAACGGTCATTGGTGCTGTGCCCCTTGCGTGGGCCTCCGGCGCTGGATCCGGGTCCCGTATCTCCATTGGTACGGCCATCATCGGGGGGATGATGAGTTCCACGCTCCTTTCTATCTTCCTCGTACCGGTCCTCTTCCTTGTCATTGAAATGATCTTCCATCCGGATATCCCCGTGGGTTCTGTCGATGACGAATAAGTTTGTCCTGTCCCTTGCTTTCTTTGAGGAAGCAGGGGACTTTTTTTAAAAGGAAAACGTTTTTTATGATAATAAGAAAATAATTCGAGAAAAGGCTTTATTTTTATATTTTAAAGGATTATAATACCAATATTCGTAATAGTGTAAGGAGACGAACACGTGAAAAAAACAAACGTAACTATTAAACTACTCCATCAAGTTTGGGACCTTACGAAAAGCTATTGGAAAAGCGAGGAAAAAAAGAAGGCCTATGGCCTTCTTTTAGCCATCGTCGTCCTCAATCTGGGCGTTGTCTTTGTTCTTGTCCTATTGAATGAATGGAACAATTCTTTTTATACGGCGCTCCAGGATTACGCTGTGGATGAGATTTTTCACCAACTCTGGCGGTTTACCATCCTTGCTTTTAGCTATATCATCCTTGCTGTCTATGCCTATTATCTGCAGCAGACCCTCATTGTGAACTGGCGCCGCTGGCTGACAAGACGGTATGTGGAGGAGTGGCTGTCTGCCAAGACCTATTACCGGCTCGAAATGTTCGGGAAGGATATGGATAATCCCGACCAGCGCATCAGCGAAGATGTGTCACTTTTTGTGACACGGACCCTCAGTCTTGCCATTGGCCTGATGAAAGCCATCTGTACGCTCCTTTCCTTTATTGTAATTTTGTGGAACCTTTCAGGACCTTTTGTCGTTTCAATCCTAGGAAAAGAGATTTCCATCCCCGGATATATGGTTTGGGTTGCCATCTGCTATGCGGGTCTGGGAACCTTCTTGATTCATAAGGTCGGTCACCGGCTGGTGAATCTTAATTTTGTTCAGCAACGCTATGAAGCCGATTTCCGCTTCAGTATGATGCGTCTTAGGGAAAATGCTGAAAGTGTAGCTTTCTACCATGGGGAACCCCACGAAAAAAGTGTTTTTCTGGAACGGTTTCGCGTCCTTTTGGAAAATTTTTGGAAGATTGTCAAAAAGCAAAAACAGTTGGTATGGCTTAATTCGGGGTATTCCCAGATTGCCATCATCTTTCCTTTTGTGGTGGCCATCCCGCGCTATCTGAGACGGGAACTGACCTTGGGCGGCCTGATGCAGGTCGCGACTGCTTTTGGACGCGTGCAGGATTCCCTATCCTATTTTGTCGATGCCTATGCAACGCTTGCCGAATGGCAGGCGGTTGTGGACCGCTTGACGAGTTTCCGCACCCATTTGGAGGCTGCAGGGATGACAAAGACACAGAACCAGGTCACTCGCATGGTAGGGGACGAAGGAAGGTTGGTCCTGGATCAGTTTGAAGTGGATCTTCCAAGCGGCTCGCCAATCCTAAAGCCCCTGACAATGACCGTTCAAGCAGGCACCCATATCCTTATCCGCGGCACGAGCGGCAGCGGCAAGAGTACTTTCCTGAGGGCTCTTGCCGGCATCTGGCCATTTGCCAAGGGAAAGGTCACCCTTGCCCCGCAGGACCGTCTTATGTTTATCCCCCAGCGACCTTATCTGCCGCTGGGAACGCTTCGGGAAGCTATTGTTTACCCGGGCACTCGGCAGATCTCTGATGACAGGATCCGCGCCCTCATGGAGGATTGCCGGATTGGCTATCTGGCCAACCACCTTGACGAGGAAGCCGATTGGACCCATGTCTTTTCCGTGGGCGAACAGCAGCGCCTTGCCTTTGTAAGGGCACTCATTTATGAACCAGCTTGGCTCTTCATGGATGAATCAACATCCGCCCTTGACGAGGAGACAGAAAAGGCCATGTATGAACTTCTTCTGTCCCGCCTTGCCCGGACAACGCTGATCAGTGTGGGACATCGCAGCACCCTTGTCACCTATCATACGGCAGCACTTACTTTACATAAGGAAACGAAGGAAGCGTTTCTCGAACCTCTCCCCTAAAAAGGGAGGGGGCTGCACTCATCTATCTATTTTATTGGAGGGGAAGTCATGAACATTGAACTTTTGAACAGCATCGACAGCTTTGTCTGGGGACCGCCGCTCCTGGTCCTGCTTGTAGGGACGGGGATTTTCCTCACCTTGCGGCTGGGCTTCCTGCAGGTTTCCCGCCTGCCCAAGGCCCTGCAACTCATCTTCAAGGCGGAAAACGCCGGCGAAGGTGACATTGACAGTTTCAAGGCCCTGTGTACAGCCCTTGCAGCCACCGTTGGTACGGGGAATATCGTCGGTGTCGCGACAGCTGTTAAAGCAGGCGGTCCGGGAGCCATCTTCTGGATGTGGATTGCCGCCTTCTTTGGTATGGCAACAAAATACGCGGAAGGTGTCCTTGCTGTCAAATACCGCACGGTCGACGCCAAAGGTCAGATTTCTGGCGGCCCGATGTACTACATTGAGCTGGGTCTGGGGAAAAAGTACAAACCCCTTGCCATAGCCTTCGCTTTCTTTGGAATCCTTGTTGCTTACTTTGGTATCGGGACCTTTGCCCAGGTGAATTCCATCGTTGACATTACCCAGCTCAACGCGGGGATTCCTGTTGCTGGCACAGCGGCCATCCTGACCATCGCTGTTGCTGCTGTAACCTTGGGCGGACTGCAGAGCATTGCTGCCGCTGCAAGCCGGATTGTACCGGCCATGGCCATCCTTTACATGCTGTCTACCATAGGCATCCTGGTTATGTTCCATGACCTGATTCCCATGGCCATCGGGGAAATCTTCCGTGATGCTTTTACGCCGACGGCTGCCCAAGGCGGGTTCCTCGGAGCCACTGTGCTCTTTGCCATGAGAAATGGGATTGCCCGCGGCGTCTTTTCCAATGAATCGGGTCTTGGGTCCGCACCGATCGTTGCAGCTGCCGCTAAGACGGACTGGCCGGCTGAACAGGGGCTGATTTCCATGACGGGAACCTTTATCGATACCATCATCATCTGCACCATGACAGGACTTACGATTGTCATTGGCGGGCTCTGGACTGGGGACCTTAACGGTGCGGCCCTTACCAACGCAACCTTCCTCAAGGCCTATCCGCAGATGGGTGGCTATCTCCTGATGGTCGGCTTGGTCCTGTTCGCGTTTACCACCATCTTGGGATGGAACTACTATGGTGAACGCTGCGTTGAATACCTATTTGGCGTCAAGGGCATCATGCCTTATCGCATTATTTTCATCATCCTCATTGGCCTCGGCGCTTTCTTGAAGCTGGAAGCCATCTGGATCTTGGCTGACATCGTAAATGGTCTCATGGCGATCCCAAACTTGATTGCCCTCCTGGGACTGTCCGGTGCTGTCGTGGCTGAAACAAAACGTTATTTTGCCCATCTGAAGGAAACGGCCTGATGGGGCACTAAAAAGGGGAGAAGGGAGCCTTACGAGCTTTCTTCTTCCTTTTTCTTATGAAAGGGCATCATGGCCGATAAAATTTTATTCCCTGAAATTGTTTTTATAGGAAAGTCATAGTATAATAACTTAGATATAGATATAACTAACCGATACGGAGGGGTGTAAACCATGAAACCGGAAGAAATTTCCAAAGATATTTTTGATGTGGGCATCCGCGATTGGACCTGCTCTGATTTCCACGGCTTTGCGACACCACGGGGCGTTACCTATAACTCGTTCCTTATCATGGATGAGAAAGTTTGCCTCATCGACGGCGTCAAGGCCCCTTTTGCAGAACGCCAGCTTTATAAGATCAGTGAAGTCGTCGATCCCCAGAAGGTCGATTACATTGTCGTAAACCATGTGGAACCGGACCACTCCGGCTCACTTCCGCTGCTTGCCCAGAAATGCCCGAATGCCACGTTCCTCATTACGCCTCAGGGCGCCACGGAACTAAAGGAACACTACGGCGATATCTTCAACTGCCAGATCGTGAAGAAGGGGGAAAGCATCAGCCTTGGGAAACGGAGCCTGACCTTTGTTCCCATCCCCATGGTCCACTGGCCTGATTCCATGGTGACCTACTGCCCGGAAGAAGAAATCCTCTTTTCCAGCGATGCTTTCGGTCAGCATTACTGCTGCTCCAAGCGCTTTGATGACGAGACGGAAGTCGAGAACATGTTCTATGAAGCGCAGCGCTACTATGCCAACATCCTGACCCCGTTCCGGAAACTCATCCCGAACGCGGTAAAGGCCGTGCGGGGTCTCAAGCTTCGCATGATCTGCTCCTGCCACGGCAGCATTTGGCGCAGCCATATCGAAGAGATCCTGAAGCTTTATGAAGACTGGAGCCTGGGGAAGGCCCTTGACCGCATCATCATTGTCTATGACACCATGTGGGGCGGCACGGCTGCCATGGCAACGGCCATCATGGATGGCATCCAAGCCCAGGGGATGCGTGTTAAACTGTACCGCTATACGAGCGAGCAGAAAGCCGCCATCATGAGCGATGTCCTGACGGCAAAGGCTATCCTTGTTGGTTCTCCGACGCAGAACTGCGTGATGATGCCGACCATGGGTGCTTTCATGATGTACCTCAAAGGCATGAAGCTGACGGATAAGAAGGCTGCTGCTTTTGGAACCTATGGCTGGGCCGGCGGTGCGGAAAAGGAACTGGAAGACGCGATCACGGCAAGCGGGATGGAGCTTCTGCCTGGCTATACCTGCAAGTGGCGCCCCCTGCCGGAAGAAATCAAGGCTGCTGAAAAGTTTGGCTATGAATTTGCTGAAAAGATTGCTGCGTCCAGCAAGTAATCCTTTCGGTCTGTAAGAAGTAAGAAGGAGCTGAAACCATGATGACAATGATTTCAGCTCCTTTGTTTTCCTAGGAAAAGGAGCCGTTATGTCCGATATCATTGCTGGCCGCAATGCCGTCAGGGAAGCCCTGCGCGGCACGCGGCCCATTCAAAAAGTCCTGGTCCTTGAAAGCGGCCATGGGGGAAGCTTCGAAGAAATCCTTTCCCTCTGTGTCAAGCGCCATGTGGCGGTGGAACGCGTCAATAAGGAGCGCCTGGACCGCTTAAGCCCTGACGTGCGTCATCAAGGCGTCGTGGCCGTTGGCTCTGCTGTCGCATTTCGGGATCTTGATGAGGTCCTGGAAGGGGTGGCCCAAAAGGGAAAAGTCCCTTTTTTGCTCCTTCTCGATGAACTGCAGGATCCTCAGAACATTGGTGCCCTTATCCGCTCGGCCAATGCCGCCGGTGTCGATGCTGTCATTGTTCCCCAGCGTCGCAGTGCTCCTTTGGGGGCGGTTGTGGCAAAGATTTCAGCCGGTGCCTTGGAACATGAACCCGTCGTTTCCGTGACCAATCTTGTCCGGACCATGAAAGACCTGAAAAAGCGCGGATTTTGGATTGTTGGTGCTGATATGGATGGCAAGGACCTTTATTTCGATGCCGATCTGACCGGACCTTTGGTCCTTGTTGTCGGTGCCGAGGGCAAAGGCGTAGGGCGTCTTGTGAAGGAAAACTGTGATTTTCTTGTCCGCATCCCCATGCTGGGACAGGTCCAGTCCCTGAATGCTTCCGTTGCAGGCGGCATCCTCTTATATGAAATTACAAGGCAGCGCATCATCAGTGCCCGCAAGGTGTAAGGAGGCGATGGGATGGCCAAGGAACCGGCTGCAGTGAGCCCTTCCGATGAGGTCCTTTTAAAAAGGATCCAGGAGGAAGGGGACGGGAAAGCCCAGGATATCCTGCTTGCTCGCTATAAGGAACTGGTGAAAAAAAAGACGTCCCTTTACTATATGGCTGGTGCGGAGCGGGATGATATCGTCCAGGAAGGGATGATTGGCCTATTTAAAGCCATCCGCGATTATCGCTTTGACCAAAAGGCGTCCTTTAAGGTGTTTGCCGAGCTGTGCATCAACCGACAGATCATTTCTGCCATCAAGGGGGCCAATCGGCAGAAGCACCGGCCGCTTAATTCCTACGTTTCACTCGATAAGCCTTTTTATGATGACGGCAAGGAACGGACCTTGATGGATATGCTTGGTGGCAGCCGCAGCGTTGACCCGGAAAACCTCATCGTAGACCAGGAGGCTTTCAAGGATATTGAAAAGAACGTCTTAGCCATGCTGAGCGCCATGGAGTGGGAAACCTTGTGCGCATATCTTGACAACAAAAGTTATCAGGAGATTGCCAGCGAGATGGAACGCAGTACAAAGTCCATCGACAACGCGCTCCAGCGGGTAAAACGCAAATTGGAGAAGTTCCTTTCCACAAGGGAAAATGAACTCGACCTTGCCACGCTCAACAAGGGGCTCCTCCTCATGGCCGCCAAGGAGCACCTGCTCCACAAATAAGGAAACAGGTGGCTGAAAGAGATTGAACCATATGATACAATATGGACAGCAAAGGCAGAAAAAAGAGAATTTCCGCACCACTTTAAAGGAAAACGCTGGCATATCGGCGAAATAAGATGGCAAGAGAATAAAAAGCAATGGGTGCACCATTTTATAAGGAGGGCGATTCGCATGAGTCAATTTGATGAATTCCTGAAAGAAGTAGAAGGCCTGGCAGAAAAAGAAATCAAGGTCCTTGTTGTGACGGGCAAACCGGGCAGCGGTAAGAGCAAGGTCCTGCGTGAAGCAGCCGAAACAAAGGGGTGGGATTATATTGATACCCGTCTGCTTATTACGGAAGATTTCCTGAAGCTTCTTCCCAGTGAAAGACGCGTCAACGCGCCGGAAGTCCTGAAAAATGAACTTCTTAGCCATCATGGCGATGTGGTCATGTTGGATCGAATCCAGACCCTTTTTATCCCTGTCTTCAATATCGATCCCAAGAGCGTCCTCGATGAACTGGGGCGCGCCTTTACAGTGGTCATTGCTTGGCCGGGATATGTGAAGGATGGGCTCCTTTGCTATGATAAATTTGACGGGACCGAATCCATCCGTATCAGCGCGGCTGACTACACCCTCTGGACGGTAGAATAAGAGGGGCTCCTTATGGCAGAAAAAAGAGGAACCCTGGCAGTCCTTACGGGAGGCGGTGACTGCCCTGGCCTCAATGCCGTCATCCGTGCCGTCGTGAAGACGGCCGTGACCCATGGCTATGAGATCTATGGCATTCGCAACGGCTTCCATGGGCTTATCCAGGATGATATGAAAAAAATGTCCATGGCGGATGTATCGGGTATCCTGCCGCGCGGCGGGACGGTACTTGGTACAACAAACAGGGATAATCCCTTCCATTATGCGGCTGGTGAAGATGCAGCAGGCAATGTCATTTATGAGGATCGGCGCGATGATGTCGTAAGAAACCTTAACGCCCATGGCATCGAGTGCCTCATTGTCATTGGCGGCGATGGAAGCCTCAAGATTGGCTATGACCTGCACCGTTTCTGCGGGGTCAATGTCGTCGGCGTTCCCAAGACCATTGATAATGACCTGCCGGGGACGGAGCGAACCTTTGGTTTTGACACAGCGATGGCGATGGCTACAGAGGCATTGGACCGCCTTCATACCACGGCAGAATCCCATCACCGCGTCATGGTCCTTGAAGTCATGGGGCGCTATGCGGGGTGGATTGCCCTTCATTCCGGCCTTGCCGGCGGAGCGGATGTAATCTTGATCCCGGAAATCCCCTACCGGATCGAGCCTGTCATTGAGAAGGTCAAGGCCCGTCAGGCTCAAGGAAAGCAATTTAGTATCATTGTTGTTGCCGAAGGGTCCAAACCAGTGGGCGGTAAGATGACGGTCGCCCGTCTCGTGAAAAATAGCTTTGAACAGGTGCGCCTGGGCGGCGTGGGCAATAAACTTGCCGACGAAATCGAGGCGAAGACGGGTATCGAAGCTCGCTGTACAATCTTGGGCTATCTCCAGCGCGGCGGTTCGCCGACTGCCTTTGACCGTGTCCTGTCGACTCGTTATGGCTCGGCTGCCGTGGAAGCCTGCCTTGCCGGGGCCTATAATGTGATGGTTGCCCTGTCCAGTGGGGAGATTGTCCGCATCCCAATAGAAGAAGTAGCGGGAAAACCTCATCAGGTACCGCTTGATTCGGATCTTATCAGGGCAGGGAGGAACCTTGGGATTTCCTTTGGGGATTGACCTCAATGAAAAGAGCTGCAGTGCATGTTGGCAGCTCTTTTTTTCATGCTTGAAAGGGATGAAAAAAAGGGGTTTTGATGGCAATCTGGCCAAGATCTTTGATGTTGTCATCCAGTTAGGGGCCATCCTTTCTGTCCTCGTCCTTTATCGCGGACGTTTTGCCCGTTTCTTCACCAAAGAAGGTTGGCAGCTGGGAAAAGGGCTGAGTGCCTATCATGTTCTTGCAGGGTGCATCCCTACCATGGCGTTCGCTCTCCTCGTCCATTCCTTTATCAAAAAATATCTCTTTTCTCCCTTTACGGTTGCCATTGGCCTTGTTTTAGGGGCCCTCCTAATGATGGCTGCGGAGCGAAAGATCCGCGGTCATGAGGCCGAACTGGTCCAGGATGTGGACCATATTTCCTTGAAGCAGGCGCTTTATATTGGTTTCTATCAGTTCCTTTCCCTTTGGCCGGGCTTTTCGCGCAGCGGTTCTACTATTGGTGGGGCCTTGTTAGTAGGGGTCAGCCGCAAAGCCGGGGCGGATTTCACCTTTATCATGGCCCTTCCGATCATGGTGGCAGCCTGCCTCTATGAACTCCTGAAAAATCTTTCGGCCCTTTCCAGCGGCGATTTTGCCGTCCTTGGCCTGGGATTTGCCGTGGCTTTTGCAGTTGCCTATTTTTCCATCCTCTGGTTCATTGGGTTCCTGAACCGGTCGACACTTAAATCCTTTGCCGTCTACCGCATTTTGCTCGCCCTCTTTACCCTTTGGTATTTCTACTGCTGAGAAAAGGTATGGATCGATTTCCGTTAAAACCAGATGGGATGCCAGTTTTAAAAGGTTTGTAAAAAAAGAAACGAATTTTTTAAAAGCGGCTTGACATTTCCTTCTTCATCCGGTATAATTCTCTACGTTACGGATTCAGAGGCTGGCATAGCTCAATAGGTAGAGCAACTGACTTGTAATCAGTAGGTTGAGGGTTCAATTCCTTTTGCCAGCTCCAATTTATTCGTAATGACAATCCGTGGAGGGATTCCCGAGTGGTTAAAGGGAGCAGACTGTAAATCTGCCGCCTCTGGCTTCGAAGGTTCGAATCCTTCTCCCTCCACCAATATCGCGGGGTGGAGCAGTTGGTAGCTCGTCGGGCTCATAACCCGAAGGTCGTTGGTTCAAGTCCAGCCCCCGCAACCATATGCTGATGTAGCTCAGTCGGTAGAGCGTATCCTTGGTAAGGATAAGGTCACCAGTCCGATTCTGGTCATCAGCTCCACTCATGGCGGCGTAGCTCAGTTGGCTAGAGCAGTCGGTTCATACCCGGCCTGTCCGCGGTTCAAATCCGTGCGCCGCTACCATAGTTTAGTCAGCCCCGTTTCTAGCGGGGCTCTTTTAAAATCTTTTCAAAAACCAAGCATAGCGTTGGGAGGTAATCAAATGGCTAAAGAGAAATTTGAAAGAACAAAACCCCATGTCAACATTGGTACCATTGGTCACGTTGACCATGGCAAGACGACCCTGACCGCTGCCATCACCAAAGTGCTGGCTGAAAAGG
>PPYE01109680.1_pt1 | contig 10639 bp, 6 predicted proteins | sample 1559881 | NCBI WGS metagenome assembly PPYE01 (sample SAMN08240022, study PRJNA423297) | Human gut metagenome, whole genome shotgun sequencing project.
TCACTATCACATCCACATTTTCCTTCGCAAGCACTTCAAGTGCTTCACGACCGTTGGAAGCCCTCAACACACGGAACCATTCCGCCAATGACTCACGAGTCAGATTCAGCAAATCAACATTATCCTCAACCAACAGAACTGTAAACTTCTTCCCTGAATACTCCGAAGAAATCGTTTCAGAAGCATCCGCATGCTCCGGGGATATTTCTACAATATCACTCGTTTTTTCCGTCTCCCACTCTTTGACCGGAAGAGACAGTATAAACGAAGAACCACCTCCAACATTATCTTCCAGACGCAAATCTCCCTGATGAGCTTCTGCCAAAGACTTCGCAAAAGCCAACCCGATGCCAGTGCCTACTGCTGTGGCCACCTTATCGTCAGGCAGTTGATAGAAAGCCTCAAATATCTTTTGTTTCTGTTCATTTGGTATTCCGGGACCATCATCGTTCACTTGTATCTCATATCCCCCATCAGTGACAAGCAGCTTCAAGTCAATACGCGCATGTGCATATTTGATGGCATTTCCCATCAAATTGACAAGAATCTTACTTAATTTGTCCCTATCCACCGTAGACACCAGTTCTTGTTCAGGCACAGTCAGTTGCAAATCAATACCTTTTAATTCAGCAGGGCTTGTAAACTGATTATAAACGTCACTGACAAGTTCTTTAATATCACTCTTTTTCAAATTCAGATGCAGCGTACCACTCTCCATTTTCTGAAAATCAAGCAATTCATTAGTAATCCCCAACAGATAATTTACATTTTTATCTATCACAGACAAATACTTGAGATCTTTTCCTTCATGCTCTTTCTCTAATAATTTCTCCAAAGGAAGCCGTATCAAACTAAGCGGAGTACGTATCTCATGTACCAGATTGATGAAAAAGCTAATCTTCGACTTATAAACTTCCTGTTCCTTGGCAGTCTGGTATTTTTCCATCCGCCGTTTATATTTGCGTTTAACACGGAGGTTCCATCGCCAAGCCATCCAGCCGATCCATCCCAACAGCATGAGCACATAAACGAAGTAAGCAAAGGTACTACGCCACCAGGGAGGAGTAATCACCACCTTTAAAGTGGTAGTATTCTCGTTCCACTGACGATCATTATTAGAGCCTCTGACTTCGAACAAATACTCACCGGGAGGCAAATTGGTGTAAGAAGCCATATTGTTATCGGTATTCAGAATCCACTCCTTGTCCACTCCCCGAAGTATGTAAGAATACCGGTTCTTCCCCGGGTCTTCAAAACTAAGAGCGACAAAACGAATAGAGAAGCTATTGTTTTCATAAGATAAAGTCACCTTATCAGCCATATAAAGCGGTTTATCCAACTGAAGCAGTTTCTTCACCTCCTGCTCATCGGTTTGATAAGGTAACCGAATATCGGTCACATAAACCGGAGGAATATATTTGTTATCTACAAACTGTTCCGGCTGGAATACATTAAAGCCATTGATCCCACCAAAATACAATTTTCCTTCGGATGATTTCAATGAAGACCGGGCTATAAATTGATTCCCTTGCAAGCCGTCATTAATCGTGAACTGGCGGAAATGATCTTTGGTAACAGGATTAATCTTAAAAATTCCGGCATTGCTGGATACCCAGAAATCACCTCCCTGATCTTGCTCAATCGCATAAATAACCTTGTTAGGTAATAAAGTATTATGCGGGTCAAACTCAATGAATCTTTTCTCTTTAGCATCAAAAGAACACAGTCCTCCCCCATTCGTTCCAAACCACATGGTTCCTTTCGTATCTTCAAATAAAGTAATGACCGAATTACTGGTGATCGTAGTCGAATCTTCCCGTTCATGCTGATAATGTTTCCAATGAGCATTCATTGTATTGTAAGAAAACACACCACTATTGGAAGTCGCAATCCAGAGATGATTGTACATATCCTCATAGATATCGACAACAGAAACCATTGAACCGACACTTGTGATGGTCATAAAGTTATCTCGAGCAGCGTCATAACGACACAATCCCCAACTCGTTCCTACATAAATTTCTCCTTTTCGTCCTTTATAAATACACAACACATCGTTGCTACAAATCGTATTGGGGATTCCACGAGAATGAGTATAGGCTTTCACTGCCCCTGTGCGTAAATTGATAACCCGTATTCCCCCGGCATAAGTACCGATCCATAAATAGTCACCATCCAGCATTAGAGAACGAATGTCATACTTTTGATTTTTAGTTCCTCCTATTGCATAAGGAGAAAGCTCCCGAGTAGCAGCATTGAAAAAATACAAACCGCTTTGAGTTCCAATCCAGATATTCCCATCCTTATTCTCACAGAAAGGAGCAACGACCTCCCCCGCTCCCGGCACTCCGGACAGATAGGCAGGCGAATAATAATCAAAACGTTTAGTCTGCTTGGACATATAGTTAATCCCACCCAAATTGGTCAACACCCAAAGAGCCCCTTCGGCATCCCACATCATTCCATTGATAGTCTGGTCGCTCAAACTTCTCGGATCGGCGGGATTATCCGCCCGCTGAAATGTGTTTGTATTTTGATCGAACAGATAAAGCCCGTTATCCGTTCCTACCAACAGCTCTTTATCCGTATACTTCAACAAACAATGAACAGCTCCGAAATTAAACGCCGAACCACTGTAATTGTCTATAGCTTCGGTTCGTTCATCCAAACGGCTCAACAGATTACTTCCCGCACCAATCCAGATTTCTCCATCGATATTCTGAATACAGTTCACTTTATAACTATCGGAAGCATTTATATCTAATGAGATTTCATACGTCCGGAGAAACTTGCCGTTTTCGTCAAAGCACAAAAGTCCTTCCTGTAAGGAAGATATATAGACCCTCTTCCGATCAGCACTCTGACAGAGGTCCCATACAAAAGATGTCTGAACACTATTTTGAGTCAACACCTCTGTTTTCGGATCATAAATAAAAAATCCCTGTCCCAAAGTCGCAATCCAGATAAGACCATTTTCCGTCTTGATAATCTTTTTAATCTCACTGCTGATATACACATTATACTGTGTCGTTTTATCAAAGTAAGAGAAACGATCGGTATCCCGGTCATAAATATAAAGTCCGGAGTTTGTTCCAACCCAGAGATTCTTGTCCACCTCTATCAAGGCTTCTACAAAATTGTTTTCTAATGAGAACTTTTCGTTGAGAACATTCCGATACACTTTATTGCCCCGCCCGTCATAACGGTTCAGTCCGTCACTGGTACCCAACCAGATAAAGCCATAACTATCTTGAAGGGCGCACCACACGGTATTATGAGACAATCCATCTTCTACCTGATATTTCTTGAACGAAAAATAAGGAGACGCGGATAGTGTTCCGGTCCAGAAGATCAGCAAGCATATTAGTATTTTAGTTAACTTCATTCTACGTGTTTTTTATTCAATTATCGGTTCAGCCAAGGTTCAGGATTCAACTTTTCTTTCTCCCTACGCAACTGGAAGTGCAATACCGTCCGTCCATTATCCGTACCGTCAGAAAAGACCTGACCGATGGATTGCTTCGTCTTCACCGTATCACCGGCTTTGACGGATGCAGAAGAAAGATTGCAATAAACAGAAATATAATTGCCATGACGAATGAGGACATTAAATAATCCGTTCAATTGGAATACAGCCGCCACCTTTCCATCAAAAATGGCACGTGCCTGTGCACCCGGTTTTCCCTGAATATCAATACCCTTGTTATCCAGTTTCACGTTGCGCAAACCCTCTACGGCATATTGTCCGTAACGGCTGGTGATAATATAAGCGCCGGATATAGGCATTGGCAATTTCCCGCGATTCGCGGCAAAGTTACCCGACAATTCCCGATCCGCCTTACTCATGGTATAAGCCTCAAGAGGTTTCGATTTAGCGGTCGTTTCCGTTGCAACAGATTTTCCCTCCTTGCTTTCTTCTTTCTTACGGGCAGCCGCTTCACGACGAGCCTCTTCCTGCGCACGCTTACGGGCACGCTCTATTTCTTCCGCAATTAATTTATCGATGCGGGCATTCAGCTGATTGGCTTCCCTGCGTTTTTTATTTATCTCATTCTGCAATCCTTTCTGCTTCTTTTGCAGATTAGTCACCAACGTACGCTTCTCTTTTTCCTGCTCTTCCAACTTCACCTTTTCGCTCTCACGTTCTTGCAGCAGGTTCTCTTTGGCGGCTTTCACTTGCTGACGTTCCGCTTTCTTCTTGCGTATCTGCTCCTGTTTCTTTAGGATTTCTTCCCCTTGCAGACGTTGATAAGTGGCATATTCACGGACATATCGCATACGCCGATAAGTCTGCCCCAGATTCTTTGCCGAAAAAATAAACATGAGCTTCTCCTCTATCGACTTATTCTTATACAAGTACTGGACAGAAGCTTCATATTTCTTCTTTTTATCTTTCAAATCCTTCTCCAACCCGTGCAACTGGCGCTCCAATGAAGCCAACTCACGCTGGATAGCCTCCACATCATTGTTGATAGCCATGATATAGCGTTTCCGCTCTTCAATCTGTCCGGTCAACACAGCCAGACTATTCAACTGGCTTCCCACATCTTTCTTTGTATCCTTCAATATAGATTCCGATTCGGCAATCTGTTTTTGCAGCGCACCGCGTTTACTTTCCAGCTCACGAATCAACTTGTTCGATTGAGCGAAAAGAGGAACTGCCAACCAAAGGCAACTGATTAGAATAACAAAGAAACGTTTCATCATAATAAAGCTACCAGCATTTTTACTAATTCTTCCAAGGGAATCTGGTTGTATTTGGACGTCAGTTCCGTCGGAGTCATTGAAAACTCTTGTGTGGAAAACTCATAAAGTTGGACTTTAGCCTTTTCTAATGAAGGAATTCCTATATCTTTTCCTGTCAGCTCTGTCTTTCCACCAGGAAGAGAGGCATCCATCAATATCTTTTCCAAACGGGAAAACTCCACATTCTTCGACAATACATTTTTCAATTCAGCTTTAGTGGCACGAACAAAGCGTTTATTCATCCTGTCTACCAATAAAACTTCATCGGGAGTAACTTCTATACGTGCCACTTCCGTACGCAGAATAGGCATCAATAAGGAGATTTGTACCCGCTCATGAGTTTTCATCTTCATGGTTCCCCCTACAGACATACTTCCCTTCTTGCCGGGAATGGTCAACTGAAGCCTGGAAGCCAGGTAACTGGATGTCGGAGCCTTTGTTGAAGTCTTTGTTTCCGAGGTTGCCAAGTGCTTCGAACTCTTACAGCCGGCCAACACCACTACCACCAACAACAGTAGATAAATGATTCTTTTCATTCCGCAATATATTTCTTCTTCTCTATTTTCTGTTTCAACGTTTTCGACTCGCTACCCATTTCCAGTGCCTTCTTCCAATATTTCAACGCACCTTCCACATCACCGGTCATAAAATAAATATCTCCGCAATGCTCCACAATCACATCGCTCTTCTCGCCGTCGTTCTTCATTGCATTGTCAATATAGATACGGGCTTCGGCATAGTTTCCCTTTTCAAAAAGAATCCATGCATAAGTATCGAGATAGGTCGAATTATTAGGTTCGGCTTTCACCGTTTTATAACTCATCTCCTCCGCCTTGTCCAAGTCACGACGTTCCACAGACAGATAATAAGCATAATTGTTCAATGCGCCAATATTGGAAGGATTGTACACCAAAGACGAATCGTAAGCAGCGTAAGCCTCCGCCATCTGTTTCTTGGTATGATAAATGTCTCCCATAATTGAATAGAAATCCGAAATGACTTCTTTTCTGGTATCGGCAGTTACATGTTCCAATGCTCTGCTGCAAACACTCAATACACTATCCGTCTGTTCTGCCTGATGATAAGCAATAGCCAGATAATAATAAAGTTCCAACGCATCGGGAGTGGCTTCAATACCCGGTTCACAGACTTTGATAATTTGCTTGTAGTCTTCCTTCTTCACCGCCGCACTAACCAGCATCAAACGGGCCGCCTTATTGGTAGGATCCAGATCAACCACCTGCTCCAATAAAGTATCCAACTGCTGTTGATACAACTCTTTCTGTCCGGTCTGTTCATAATAAGAAGCCATTGAAAAAAGAGCCATCGGATTGTCAGGCTCTACCGCCAGGACCTTCTGATATGCATCGTATGCTTCCTGTTTTTTTCCATTCTGAAGATACACATCTCCCAATATCACCTGATAACGCATATCCATCGGATATTCCTGTACCAGACTTTCTATTTCCTGAAATGCCTTCTTATCATCTTTCATCTGAAGATAAATCCGGAATTTCTCCATAGACAGCTGCTCATTCTTACCCAAACGTTTCTCTAAACGATTCAATGTAGAAATGACATCATTATACTTCTCCTGGCGACTGTAAATATCAAGAAGGCTGAACAAAGGGTCCTGTTTCGACGGGAAACGGGTCACCATCTTCTCAAGCAAAGCCGCAGCCTTATCCAATTCATTTTGTTGCTGGTACAAACTGACCAATCCCTGACTATACCAATAGTTATCAGGCGCAAAAGCCACTGCCTGCTCCAAAGCAACCTGACCTTGCGGCACCTGGCGAAGGAACATATAATATTGCGATATTTCATAAAGCGCAGAAGAAGCAGTGGGGTTGATATCCAGACAATGCTGTAGCAATCCAAATGCCGCATCATACTCATTCTTTCCTTTCATCCGCATGGCTTCCAAGAAGAAGTAGTCATATTTACGCTGTTGTTCAGCAGAAAGCAATGTTTCCTTCATTAAAGAAGCTCCATCTGCTTTCGCTGTTGTTTTTGCTGTACGCACAGACCGGATTCCCCCACATGAAGTGAGCATCAATACCGTCACGAACAGCCATCCTATTTTTATCTTCATTCTATTTTCTCCATTAAGCATTCATCATACTCCGGTATGTCCGAAACCACCGGCTCCCCGTTCTGTTTCATCCAGCACCTCCACTTCCTGCCATACAGGCTGTTCGTGCTTTGCTATCACCATCTGCGCGATACGTTCACCGTCTTCAATCACAAACGTTTCAGAGGAGAGATTGACTAAAATGATACAAACTTCCCCACGATAATCCGCATCAATCGTACCCGGAGAATTGAGCACCGTAATTCCTTTCTTGATCGCCAGTCCGCTACGTGGACGAACTTGTGCCTCAAATCCCTTCGGCAAGGCAATATATAGTCCTGTCGGCACCAGACAACGTTGCAACGGTTCCAGTGTGATAGGTTCAGAAAGATTAGCACGGATATCCATTCCTGCGGACAATTCAGTGGCATAAGCCGGAAGCGGATGCTTCGATTTATTGATAACTTGAATATTCATAAATGCATGTTTACTATTTAACGGGCGAAAATACACATTTTGAACTGAAAAATAGTTAAGTTTGCAGTTAAATAATGTACCTGTAGCCAATTTGCGAATGGTAAACACTAAAATTATAGATAAAATGATGAATTGGAACCAATTAATATCAGCGAAACGTTTCGGAATGGAAGAATTCCATGAGGAACGACAGGAAAACCGATCCGAATTCCAACGGGACTATGACCGTCTTATTTTTTCGGCTCCTTTCCGCAGATTACAGAACAAAACGCAAGTATTCCCTCTACCGGGCAGCGTTTTTGTACACAACCGACTTACGCACAGTCTCGAAGTCGCCAGCGTTGGCCGTTCACTCGGGGACGATGTTGCCAAAGCACTTCTGGAACGTCATCCGGAACTTCAGGATTCTTTCCTGCCGGAGATCGGTTCTATCGTTTCGGCTGCTTGCCTGGCACACGATTTGGGTAATCCGCCTTTCGGTCATTCAGGCGAAAAGGCCATTTCCACTTTTTTCTCTGAAGGGAAAGGAGTTCGCCTGAAAGAGAAACAGCCCAACGGAGAGCAACTTTCTCCGATGGAATGGGAAGATTTAATACATTTTGAAGGAAATGCAAATGCCTTCCGAATACTTACACATCAGTTCGAGGGACGTCGCAAAGGCGGATTCGTTCTAACATACACCACTCTGGCTTCTATCGTAAAATACCCCTTTTCATCGAGCCTTGCAGGAACAAAATCCAAGTTTGGCTTTTTCGTCAGCGAAGAAGAAAGCTTCCGCAAAATTGCAACAGAATTAGGACTGATATTGCTCAACGAACATCCTTTAAAGTATGCACGCCACCCGTTAGTTTATTTGGTTGAAGCGGCAGACGACATTTGCTATCAGATGATGGATATTGAGGATGCATATAAACTGAAGATTCTCACCACAGAAGAGACTAAAGAGCTATTAATGGCCTATTTCAGCGAAGAGCGGCAGGAACATCTCCGAAAAACATTCCTGATTGTTAACGATGTCAACGAGCAAATCGCTTACCTGCGCTCTTCCGTCATCGGTTTATTGATCCGGGAGTGTACCCGTGTCTTTTTAGATCATGAACAAGAAATCCTGTCCGGCACGTTCGAAGGATCACTAATCAAGCGCATAGCCGAGCGTCCGGCAGCAGCCTATAAACACAGCGTCGAAGTATCTATCAATAAAATCTACCGTTCACGGGACGTACTGGATGTTGAACTGGCGGGATTCCGCATCATCAGCACCCTGCTCGAATTGATGATAGATGCCGTAACCTCACCCGAAAAGACTTATTCCAAACTCCTGATCGACCGGGTTTCCAGTCAATACAATATAAAAGCGCCCGTACTCTATGAAAGAATACAGGCGGTACTTGACTATATATCGGGAATGACCGACGTCTTTGCTCTTGATCTTTATCGTAAAATTAACGGGAACAGTTTGCCTGCGGTGTAACCACTTTAGGAGTAAACACCTCTTCCCCTTCACAAGAAGACAATCTCAACGCATCCGGATGGCTTTCAATAAACGTCTGGATGTGTCGAATCCGCTTATCTTCGAGAATTTCGTCTACAGCAATCAGAATACCGGTTTCTTCCACATCACCGAATTCATAATTGATAGCTGTTCCGAACATACGCATAGTAGGGCTTAGGCTCATATATGCATTTACCAACGGAGGAATATTATATCCCAGTTTACGAATTTCACAATTCAATATTTTATAGTCTTCCTTGAAGGAATGCTTGCAAAACAAAGCACTCAGCTCGTCTTCGGAAGTCTCAAGTTTCAGAGGCTCGATCGGAGTGACAAGTTTCTCTTTGTCATAAAAATGTTTCTTAAGGAAATGAAGAATCATATCACGGCCACGACGGTGATAGCTTGGATACATGGTCACTTTGCCAAAGAAATATTTCACATTCGGCATAACAACAGTCAACGCTCCCAATCCATCCCACAGATTATCTAAAGCGAACAATCCTTTACTTCCGGCACGGGTAGACTGATATTCAAGCGTAACGAACGAACGTCCCAACTCAATTGTCTGTGGCAAATATTCTTTAATAAAAGCATCGGAGAAATGAAACATATGGGAAGTAGCCAGAATCGGAGCACCTTTTTCATCAAAACGCACGTCCGTACCAAGCAGATACCGGTAACCACCCAGAATTTCTTCCGCTTCCGGATTCCATACGATCAACTGCTTGTAAGGGTGTTCCATCGTGTCGTATTCATCAATATCCATTGACAGGCCTGTACCTCCACCAGCAGCACGGAAAGCTATTTCACGCAAACGACCAATCTCTCTCATCACATTAGGAGCATTCTGATGAGTAATAATATAAATCTGATTATTACTCTTATTCGTCATTCGTAAGCGTCTGTCTTCCGTCAATTCTGCCTTTAGCAGTTCTTTGCTTACCGGTTTAATAATCTCTTCCATATTCCTTGTTATAGTTGTTCTATCAGTTACAGTTTATAAACAATATCCTTTACGTATTCAGCCCACTGCGCAGGAGTTTTCGATTTATCAAAAGTCTGCCAGGGTATAGGTTTGCCAAAAGTGACAGTAAAAGTTTTGTGGCGATTCTTAAACATTTCATCCGCAAGATACAACATAGCAATGTTAAACTTAATGCCCAGTGCCTTACAAACATTTGCCAGATTGTAAAAGAAGTCAGAATTCCTGCCCCCAAAATGCACGGGTATTACATCACGTTTTGCTTGTATGCTCTTTACTACAAATGTCTTTTTCCATTCCAGGTCGCGAATCACTCCATTCTGACGGCGCGAGCACAGTCCGGCAGGAAACATAATCAGCTGATCGTCGGACTGAAATCCGGCTTCCACCATCTTTGGGAAGTCCTTTGCCTGCTTGCCGGTTTTATTAATAGGTATGCAAAGGGGAGCCAACCCGCGTAGATTCATCAATAAATCATTCACCAAGTATTTCACCTTCCCCTCATAGTGCTTACCTAACACATAACCAAGCGCAACACCATCCTGTCCACCTAACGGATGATTGGACACAAAAGTATACAATCCATCCTTAGGCAAATTCTCAATGCCTTTTATGTCCACTTTCGCATCCAAAAAGCCCATACATGCCTCCAGAAAGTCCACACCCAATCTATCCTTCGACTCATTCAGGAATACATTAATTTCATCCTGATGAACAATTTTCTTCAGATAAGAAACCACGAATTTAGGGATGTACTTATAATGCTTCGGAGCCTTTGTCCGAAGTATCTTATCGACATCAATCAAAAATAAAGAGTCATCAGTCATTCTTTTCAAATAAAAATGATGGCACAAAATTAACGGTT
>PPYE01586012.1_pt1 | contig 10639 bp, 9 predicted proteins | sample 1559881 | NCBI WGS metagenome assembly PPYE01 (sample SAMN08240022, study PRJNA423297) | Human gut metagenome, whole genome shotgun sequencing project.
TTCTGCTTTACAATGTCCGGGTTCTCTCTTACGAATCTTAAATCTAACATGGTATTCCTCCTGGATTTCCTTGATATAATACCTTCCAATTCTGGACAGGTATTCCTGTACTGTTAAAGAGTATATAACATTTTACCAGGAAATAAAAGCCCTTTTTCTGTTTTTCCTGCTGCTGTATTCCTACTGCTGCTGTATTGCTACTGCTGCTTTCCTTCCGTCTCTATGCTGTACCGGCATACGCCGTCCACATAAGTGGCTTCCACCGGAATGCGGGCCAGCTCCTCAGGAGAGGTCTCAAAGGGATTGGCTCCCAGTATCACAAAATCTGCCAGCATCCCCGGCGCAATCCTCCCCTTCACATTTTCCTCAAAGGATGCATAGGCTCCCTCCGCGGTAAAGGAATCCAGGGCCTGTTTTATGTCCAGGGCCTGTTCCGGAAGGTAGGGGCCCACGTGATCCTTCACCGTTGTCCTGGTGACCGCGCACTGTATCCCCTTCATCACATCCGGCAGCTCCACCGGGCAGTCGGAGCCGTTGGAAGCATGGGTGGTCTCATAAAGGGTCCTGAAGTGATAGCTGGATGCCGCCCTCTCCTTTCCGATCCGTTCCTCCACAATATGGATGTCATAATCCAGGAAAATGGACTGGAAATATGCGTGGAGGGACAGTTTTGCAAACGTATCAAGCTGGTCCGGCCTTGTAATCTGGCAGTGGACAATGCCGTGCCTGTGGTCCTTTCCTGGATGCCGTGCAAGGGCCTTTTCGTAGGCTGCCAGGATATCATCCAGAATTCCGTCCCCTATGGCATGGATGGCCACCTGCATTCCCTGGGAATCTGCATACTCCACCATGTCTTCAAACTGCTGCCTGGTGAAAATGGGGATTCCCCTGGTGGAGCCATCATCTGTATATGGCTGGCTGAGATAGGCGCTCCTGGCTCCCAGGGAACCGTCTCCCAGCATTTTAAGCGGGCCAATCTTAAACCAATGGTTTCCCCAGCCCGTGTTATACCCTTTTTCCACAAAGGCCTTCAGCCCGTCCAGGGTAGTAAACTGGGACTGTTCATAGACCCTGACCGTCATCCTTCCCTCTGCATCCAGTTCCCTGTATGCCTCCAGCACCCGCTCATAGGGAACATTGTTAAAAGCCAGCAAATCATCTGTCTGGGAGGAGGTGACTCCATAACGGTTGAGGGCTTTGGACGCTGCCAGTATCATCTCCTTTATGTCCTCTTTGGTGGGCTCAGGCAGGCATCCGTATATCAGGTCCATTGCATTTTCCCGGAATATCCCGTTGGGCTCACCGCTTTCATCCACCTCATAGAGCCCGCCCTCCACCTGGGGCGTGTTTCCTGTGATGCCGGCCAGCCGGAGAGCCATGGTATTTACCACACAGGCATGGCCGCAGGTTCTGGTAAGGCAGATGGGATGCTCCGTGGATATCATATCCAGGTCACGGCGGTTGGGAAACCGCCTTTCATCCTCAAAGTAATCGTGGTTCCATCCTCTTCCCCTTACCCAGGTGCCGGGCTTTGGGGACTGCTCCCGGATAAATTCCTTCATATATTCCTTCATCCCTGACAGGGACTGGGTATGCTGTGACAAATCCGCTGCGCCAAGGGCATTTCCATAGTTCAAAAGGTGCATGTGGGAATCATTAAAGCCCGCGCACACAAATCTTCCCTTTAAGTCCTTTACCTCATCTCCCGGTTCCTTCATAGCCAGGGCGTCTTCGTCGCTGCCTGCGCATATGAATCTTCCATCCTCCACCACAAAGGCCCGGCACAGGGGAAGTTCCCCAGTGTATACGGCTCCATTCCGGTATATTGTCCTCATGTCGTCCCTCCCTTATTCTGCCTTCTCCAGCTTCTTTTTATCCTCATAAAACAGCGGCATATCCTTATCTTCCAGTGTTCCGATGTTCATATAGCGGGCCTTGTAATCCTTCAGAAGCCTGAAATATGTGCCTGACAGTATAAGAACCACGAACACATTGATGAAAGTCGGGATACCGCTGGTGATGTCCACCAGGGTCCATATGCTCAAATCACCCACATGAATCAGGTAAAGGGTGAGCAAAAAAGGAGGAAGGGCGTAAAAATACTTGAACATGCGCAGCAGCCATTTCTTCACCGTGGGATGGTTCATAGCCAGATGACGCAGGGTTGCCTCATAGTACACATACCATCCGCCGGAAGTGGTCACGGAGAAGATCACCATGGTGGCCGTCATGAACACAGTTCCGAAAAATCCAAGATTGTGCTGGAACACGTTAAGGGCAAGGGTTGCATTGGTTGCCCCGGAGGTCCATTCACCGGTAATCAGCACGCTGAGAGCCGTAATGGTACACACAATGAAGGTGTCCACAAATACCTCAAAGGATCCCCAGAGCCCCTGCTCCACGGGATGGCGTGTCTTGCTGGAGGCGTGGACCATAGGGCTTGTACCCCAGCCGGCCTCATTGGAATAAACACTTCTCTGCATACCGGTGGCAATGGCCTTGGACACCGTGACTCCGGCAAACCCGCCCATGGCAGCTGTTCCTGTAAAGGCCTGGGTAAAGATAGAGACAATGGTGGGAATCAGGTTGCCGATGTTCAGCACAATGATTACCAGGCCGAATATCAGGTACCCCAGACTCATAACCGGCACCAGCTTCACAAATATCTTGCTTAAATTCTTTACCCCTCTCCAGATCAGGGCGTAGATAAACACCACTAACAGCAGGGACGCCAGCTCCTGGGGAATTCCAAAGGACTGGGCCAGCACTTCCGATGTGGTAAAGTTGGAGGCACTGATAAAAAAGGTGGAAAAGATGCCGAGGCCAAACACAAAAGCCAGCGGAAGCCATTTCTTACCCCAATGGCGCTCCTCCCCAAGTCCGTACTCCATATAATAGGTAGGTCCTCCGTATGGATTCCCCTCCTCGTCCGTACGGCGGTAATACACGGCCAGAGTAACCTCCACCTGCTTAATCAACATGCCCATGAAGGCTGTCAGCCACATCCAGAGCACGGCTCCAGGCCCGCCTGTGGTAACGGCTGTGGCCACGCCGGCAATATTGCCAAAGCCCACAGAACCGCCTACGGCCGTTGCAATGGCTTCATAAGGGCTTAAAAGACCCTTGTCATTTTCATCGGTGACATGGTCCTTTCTCAGGATACATCCAAGGGTCCGTTTAAATATGTACCCCAGATGGCATACCTGAAAAAATCCGGATCGGACCGTCACGTAGATACCCGTAATGATAATAAGCGCAATCAGAGGCGGCCCCCATATGATTTCACCGTTTAACCAGTTTAAAAATTCTGTCATTCTTTTACTTCCCCCTATTGGTTCTGGATTGCGATATCATGGCTGTCCGGCACGGTACACAAAAAGCAATGACCCCAGGCCATTGCTTTCCATAATCACATATCTGCTTAAGAAAATCCAGCCAATAGCGCCACCACTTTAAAAAGTGAGAGTACGCAGCCTGTTAGACTGCATCCCAACACATTCCGCCGGCAGACAGAATCCGTTTCGGCAGTAATCCCTTTCCCTGTGTGCTCCGGCCCGCCGGCCTCCGGGACAAAATCCCCTCTGTCCGCCACCCTGGGGATGGCATCCATTATCACACAGATACTAATGCTTACTGCGCCTCTATCGCATCCTATATTTTAATATTGCTTTAACATCATACTATTTAAGGCTGAAACTGTCAACGTTTTTCGACATTTCCTGACCGGCTGACCGGCCCTGGCTTTCTGCGCTTGTCCCGCCTCACGCCTGCTGTCCTGCCTCACGCCTGCTATCCACCGCGCGGACCAGCTTTCCCGCCTCATGCCTTCTGTCCACCGCGCGGACCAGCACATCCATCAGCTCCTCAAAGCACACGCCATTGGCAATGGGGATGTCAAGCTCCTCCGACCTGGCGATGCAGGCTTTTACAAATGAGGCGGCCAGACGCACAGCGCTGTCCAGACTCCATCCCCTTACGGCAGCCGCCGACACCACGGAGGAGAATACATCCCCTGTTCCCGGCCGCTCATGGCCCACGCGCCTGGTTCTGGGGAAAGCTGTCCGCTCTCCCTCAGCCACCACATTCATAATATAGCCGCCCTGGTTCACACCTGTAATAATCACGCATTCCGGCCCCATGGCCTGGATTTCCCCGGCCAGCTGCCCCAGCTCTTTCCTGCTCCATCCATCCTTTCGGTAGGTCCGTCCTGTCAGGATACACGCCTCTGTCAGATTAGGAGTCACAATATCACCCATGGATACCAGCTCCTTCATGCGGCTGCACATGGCCGGCGTATAGGTGGCGTAGGTCTCCCCGTGGTCTCCCATAATCGGGTCTATGATTACCTTTGTGTCCTCCTGCCCGAACTGCCGTATAACATCCATCACAATCTCAATCTGCGCCTCGGAACCCAAAAAGCCGCTGACAATGCCGTCAAAGGTCAGCTCCAGCTCCTTCCACTTGTGAATGAACTCCCCCATTTTCTCCGTGTAGTCGTCAAAGAAGTAGACCGGGAATCCTGTGTGGTTGGACAAAATGGAGGTGGGTATGGGGCAGCACTGGACCTTCATGGCGGATAAAATGGGAATAGCCACTGTCAAAGAACAGCGGCCGTATCCGGATAAATCATTAATCATGGCAATCTTTTTCTGTCGGTAAGCACTCATGTCAAATCTCCTGTCATCTGAACCGGTCAAAGAGTCCGGATCTTATAAGTGTACTGCGAAGGGGCATGTAGATGACTACCGCCGCAGCGGCAGACGTCACCGCATTGATGGAGGTGGAGGCAATGTTCCATGCCAGCACCAGATCTGCTGCCGGTTTGCCCAGAATCGCCAGCTTGTAAAAATATCCCACCAAGGGATCAAATATCACGTTGAACAGCAGACCGCAGACAGAGGCCGCCACAACAAAGCGGAACACATGCCTCTTGTCAGAACTCTCATTGATTCTGCCAATCTTGTGGGCCACCAGACCGGTTATCAGACCGATACACAGCTTCAGCAGGAAAGTTTTCGGCGCGTACACCACATAGATGGGGTCAAACAAATCCCCGATGGTCATTCCCAGGGCCCCGCCTAATCCTCCGTAAAAGCCTCCCAATATCAGGGCTCCCAGGACGCAGACCGCATTGCCCAGATGAATGGAGGTGGCGTCTCCTCCGGGAAGGGTAATTTTAATCTGCAAAAATGTAAATACCACATAGGATAATGCCGCAAACAGGCCGGTCAGGGCCAGCTTGTATATACGGCTGTCTTCCAGGCCCCTGTGGCCTGCTGTCACTGCACTGGATGTCTTCATACAAATTCTCTCCTCATATTGTAGATTTCTTACCGGAACAACTGCATTCGTTCATGACACCTATGGTATCACTAAAGTGGAATGTTTTAAATATCCAGTTTGAGAAGTTTTGGCCAGTCCAGTTCTGTGGAAGAAAAATCCTTTTGTCCGGGTTGTCAATCGTGGGATTCCACCACAATCAGCACCCCGTCCGTAAAGGTAATGGCGCCTTCCTCCCCCTGAAGTTCATTGCTGATGCAGAGACTTGTTCCTATCTCAATGTCCTTTTCATGGAGAGGATATTTAAAACCGGTGAGGGTAATGCCCCTGACCTCCTCAGTAAGAGGGAGGAAGGAAATATATTTTCCCCAGATCTCACGCCTCTTAAACGTCCGTTCCTTGTCAATGAGATAGATACGGTTCTGGCTGTCCAGGATATATGCCTCTATTCCCTTTTGCAGGCAGGGAAATAACAGATGGATATTGCCCAGCATATGGTCCATGCGTCCTCCGGTGGCTCCCAGCACCACCACCTCGGTGCACCCGGTGGCCTGGGCCTTTAAGAGGGCCAGCTCCGTGTCTGTCTCATCCTTTTCCGGCTGGTGGGTGTCCCATACAATGTGTTCCATCCTCCTGTAATATGCCAGCACCTCCGGCTTCACCGTATCAAAATCACCTACTATCATATCCGGTTCCAGCCCCAGGGCCTTCACGGCCTCCAGTCCTGCGTCCACCGCAATGATTTTATCAAAGGTTTCCTGTCCCAAAAAAGAACCGGCGAAGGACAGGTCCAGTTTTCCGCCGGTTATAATCAAACAACGCTTCATTTCTCATATTCCTTTAAAATATCCATGAATTCTCTGGTTCTGGCAGAAGGGTCCCGGCCAAAGACAGCGGAACCAGCCACAAATATATTGGCTCCCGCCTCTATGATTTCCCGGACATTTCCCGCGTTTACGCCGCCGTCCACCTGGATGTCCGTTTTCAGTCCCTGCTCATTCAGCATGTTTTTCAGTTCGCGTACCTTGTCAAGGGTATAAGGGATAAACTTCTGTCCTCCGAAACCAGGATTCACAGTCATGATAAGCACCATATCCAGCTGGCCCAGGATACACTCCAGGGAATGCACAGGTGTGGCGGGATTTAAGGCCACGCCGGCCTTCAGCCCGGCTTCCTTAATCTGGTTCACCACACGGTCCAGATGCGTGCAGGCTTCGGCCTGGACTGTTATGATATCTGCCCCGCAGTCCTTCATATCCTCCACATAGCGTCCCGGCTCCTCCACCATCATATGCACGTCAAAAACAGCCCTGGTACATGGGCGCAGACTCTTGATGACCGGCATACCAAAGGAGATGCTGGGCACAAAGGCCCCGTCCATCACATCCAAATGGAGATACTCAGCACCCGCCCCGTACACCTCCTTCACCTGTTCTCCCAGACGGGTAAAATCAGCCGCAAGAATAGACGGCGCTAATTTGTAATACATCTCTAGTACCTCCTTTTATTTTTCAGGTCCTCATACATGAGGATGTAATTGTCATACCGGCTGCGGCTCAGTTCTCCCCGTTTCAGGGCTTCCTTCACACCGCAGACACGCTCTCCCACATGGACGCACCCCAGAAATTTACATTCTTCCTCATAAGGCCCGAACTCCGGAAAATAATCCTTCAGTTCTCCCGGCTCCAGACAGTCAATAAACATGGAGCTGAATCCCGGCGTATCCATCATGTAGGTATTCTCTTCCACATAAAACAATTCAGAATGGCGGGTGGTATGGCGTCCCCTCTCAATCTTGCGGCTGATATCCCCTGTCTCCATGGCAGCCTGGGGCTGGATGCAGTTAGTCAGTGAGGATTTTCCGACGCCTGAAGGTCCCGCCAGGACCGAGGTTTTTCCTCTGAGAAATTTTCTCATTTCCTCCAGCCCCGTATCCTGGTAGGTACTGACAAAGTGGACTTCATACCCTGCCCTCTCGTAAATGGCGCGGTACTTATCCACAAGCCCGGCCTCCCCCAGATCCACCTTGTTAAAACAGATGGTGACCGGCACTCCCTGAATTCCCATCATCACCAGAAAGCGGTCCAGAAGATTCAGATTGGGTTCCGGATGGGTGATGGCAAACACCACCAGAGCCTGGTCCACATTGGCCACCGCCGGACGGATGAGGACGTTGGAGCGGGGAAGGATGGCATCAATATTGCCTTCCTTCTCCTCCTCGTCCAATACAGAAAACTCCACATTATCCCCCACAAGGGGTTTGATTTTACGGTTGCGGAACACGCCCTTTGCCTTACACTGGTACACATGGTTCCTGCCGTCATTGATATAATAAAAGCCTGCAATTCCTTTGATTATCTTACCTGTCATATACTCCTCTTATCCCACCGGAAAAAATGCCACCGGATAGGACTTGATTACTGTTAAATTGTCTGCATCCACCACTTCCACCATGCCGCTGTCCACGCCGTACGCCCCCTTGATTCTGGGGAATACCACGGGTACGGTCTGGGCGCCAACAACCAGTCTCGGACTCATAAGGGTTGTGTAAACGGAAGCTCCCTCATCATTGGTCTGGTTCAGGCGAATCAGCACGCGCACGCTGCTGGTCTGGGAAGCCGGTCCTATATAGTTGCTTAAGGAGCATGCCTCGTCAATGGAGCCGATGTAATAGCGTTCATCCGCTGCCTGAGTCTGTGCAGGCTCTCCGCTGACCACATAATCCACCGCAGTGCCTGGGGGAAGTATGGTACCCGGCAGCTCCGACTGGCTGATAATCAGGCCTTCCTCCACCGTATCGCTGGCTTCCACGGTTACATTGCCTGTCAAGAGTCCTGCTCCCGCCAGAAGGGCATCCGCGGATGTGGGAGTCTGTCCCTGCAGGTTGGGCACACGGCCCTCCACGTTCTGTGAGCCCTTGCTCACATAGAGGCTGACGCTCTCTCCCACCTTCACCACCTGGGGGCTGAAACGGATCACATTGCCCTTTATGGCGGTATCGCTGTTCTCCTCCCTGACTTCAACAACCAGCCCTTTCTGCTCCAGCAGAAGCCTGGCATCTTCACCCGTCATCTGAGTCAGGTTCAGGGCATTTAAGTCTACCTTATCGCTGCCCTTGCTGATGGTCACTCCCACAGTACTCCACTTCTTCACCACAGTCCCTGCCAGGATATCCTGGCCCATGACCTGGCCTTCCGTATAGTTATCCGAATACTCGCTGCCTGTGACCTCCATCACCAGGCTGCTCTCCTTCAGTTTTTCTCTGGCCATATCCTGGGGCAGTCCCAGGACGCTGGGCATATTTATCTGGTCCTCCGTGCTGATATCCACCACGGTGGTGGAGTCTTCGGTGGTCATGGCAACGGTCTCTGTGGTAGGCTTATTGCTGCCCTGTCTGAAAATCCCGGTGAGTCGCGAAAATACGAACAGCACCACCGCCACAATGATGATGGCTGCCACGATGCCAAAGGCCGTGATGATGCGCTCAAACTGGGTACTTACATCATCCCCCTCATTCTTTTTCCTGGTATGGATGCGGCCTTCTTTTTTGCGCGGTTCCCTGGCCCGGTTTCTGTCCTGATGCCCGGGCTGTTCCTCCTCCGGTTCCTCCAGGGCTTCCTCAGGATAGCTCTTCCTGCCTTCCTGGATGCTGTTAAGCTCATCCCTTGTGATGGGCCTGGTCTTGCCAAACTCATCCTCTTCCCCGTCCTTGCGGGCATAGATGTCTGCGTCCGGGTCCATCAGTGCAGCCCGCAGGTCCTCAATCACATCCGTCACGCAGGCATAGCGGCGGTCCGGACGTTTTTGGGTACATTTTAATATGATCTGCTCCATGGCACGGGACATGTCCGGCACGTACTGGCTGGGCGGTGTCACCGGTTCCTCCAGATGGGCCAGGGCCACTGTAACCGTGTTATCCCCCTCAAAGGGCACACGTCCGGTTACCATCTCATACATGGTAATACCAAAGGAATAAATATCGCTGCGCTCGTCGCAGTAGCCTCCCCTGGCCTGTTCCGGCGAAATATAGTGGACAGAACCCACGGCCGTAGCGTTCATGGTCTGGGAGGACACGGCCCTGGCAATGCCAAAGTCAGCCACCTTCACCTTGCCGTCCCTGGATATAATCATGTTCTGGGGCTTGATGTCCCGGTGTATGATGTGCTGTTCATGGGCTGCCGCAATGCCCTGCCCCACCTGAAGCGCGATTCCAATGGCTTCCTTGCTCTCCAGATAACCCTTGTTCTCTATATAATTCTTTAAGGTGATGCCCTCAATCAGCTCCATCACAATATAATGGTACACATCCTCGTCCACTACATCATAAACACTTACAATATTGGGATGGGACAGGCGCGCCGCCGACTGGGCCTCCATCTTGAACTTGCTTACAAAATTCTCGTCAAAGGCAAATTCCTCTTTTAATACCTTGATGGCCACCAGGCGGTCCAGGGTATGGCAACGTGCCTTATACACCACAGACATGCCGCCTGATCCAATCCGCTCCAGAATCTCATACCGGTTCTGGAGATATGTTCCGGGAGTTAACATACGCCTGCCTCCCTTCCTGACGGATTTACAAGTACCACCGCAATGTTATCAATGCCTCCCTGACGGTTGGCTTCCTCTATAAGAAGGGCTGCCTTTTCCTTAAGGCTTCCCTCTCCTGTGATGATTTCATACATGGACTGGTCCTCCAGCATATTGCTGAGACCATCGGAACAGAGCAGAATATAATCTCCTCCCTCCAGATCCACCTCAAAGAAATCCGGCTCCACTTCCCTGCCGATTCCCAGAGCCCTGGTGATGATGTTCTTGCGCCTGTTATAATCCTCGCTGCCTCTTCTCATCTGTCCGATGGCCACCATTTCCTCCACATAGGAGTGGTCCCTGGTGACCTGCCGGATGGAATCACCGTGGATGAGATAGAGACGGCTGTCCCCCACATTGGCCACATAGAGGATATTGTCCTCCACCACACCGGCCACCAGGGTGCATCCCATCCCTTTCAGTTCTTCCCTTTTTAGTGATTCTTCATACAGCATCCCATTCACTGTCTCGATGCCCTTTTTCAGCTGCATGACAGGAGAGCCGTCCCCTGCCCTGTTTATGTATATCACCAGATTCTCAACCGCGAACCGCGAGGCATAATCGCCGGCCCTGTGGCCGCCCATGCCGTCTGCCACCAGAAACAGGTTGGGCAGGGAGCCCACCTTTTCCGGTGAGGAATAAATGTAATCCTGGTTCATGGTTCTGACCCGGCCAGTGTCTGTCAAAGCATATGCTTCCATGGTCATCCCTCTCCTTCCGTGCATTGGGGTGCTGCCGAAGCTTCCTTATAGCTTCTGCGCAGCTGGCC
>PPYE01598145.1_pt1 | contig 10639 bp, 8 predicted proteins | sample 1559881 | NCBI WGS metagenome assembly PPYE01 (sample SAMN08240022, study PRJNA423297) | Human gut metagenome, whole genome shotgun sequencing project.
CTGCACGGGAGCGGGCTCCTGCACGGCAGGTTCCTCCTTTTGGGTGGGCTCGGTAGTCCGGGCGGGGGTTACGGGCGCGGCGGCGACTGCCGGACGCGATTTCTTATAGTTCTTGCCGAAGCGGAAGGTGAACCCGGCCAGCGCATTGAACTGCCAGTCGAGGTTCCCGGCCTTCTTCGAGTTGTATTTGTCGGAAAGCATGTTGGTATTCAGTTCCACGCCGAACGACACGCAGTCCGAAAAGCGGAAATCGACGCCCAGCCCCAGGCGTCCGGCCACGAAGACCTTGCTGCCCGACCACACGTTCTGGAGCGCATAGCCCTGGTTGTCGAGGGCGTTGGCCTGGCCGTTGTCGAACGCCCCGTTCACACCGACACCCGCGAACAGGTAGGGATTGACCGTGCGGCGGTAGTTGAACTTGCCGAACAGGTTGGCCAGGTCGAGCGTCACGTCGACGTTGCCCTGCAAATATTTATACTGGTAGACCGACTCGGGCGAGACCCAGGCGCCTTTGCTCTGCCAGCCGCTCAGGCCGAAGCGCATACCCCATACGGGCGAGAACCGGTGCCCGGCGTACAGCGCTGCGGCCGGAGATACCAGCTCGCCGAAATCCACTTCGCCGAGCGTATAGGCGGCACCCGCCTGTACCTGCAGGAACCAATGGCGTTTGAACTCCACTTTCTCTTTTTCCTCCGCAGGAGCAGCGGACAGGGATGTCGAGCACATCGCAAGTGCGGCGACGGCACATAGGACACATTTCATTTTCATACTATTCAAATGGGTTAATTGACGTCCAAATATAATAAAAATGTATCATATATAATACAACAAAGGGTACAAGTTTCACGTTGCGACCGAAAATACGGCATAATAAGACCGGAAAAAGGGGATCGGCCATGAACCGATCCCCTTTTTGGGAATTTACCGCCCTGCGCGTCAGAGCTCGATGTCCACGTCGAACAGTTCGTGCCACGGAAGCCCCTGCTGGCCGAGCTCGGCCAGGAACGGATCGGGATCGAACTCCTCGACATTGAACACGCCGGCACCGCGCCAGAGCCCCTTGGCCCACATCGACGCGCCCAGCGCCGCCGGTACGCCCGTAGTGAAGCTGACGGCCTGCGTCCCGGTCTCCCGGTAGGCCTGTTCGTGGTCGCAGTTGTTATAAATATAATAGGTGCGCTCCTTGCCGTCCTTGATGCCGCGGATACGGCAGCCGATCGAGGTCTGGCCGTGGTAATTGGCACCCAGCGACTTGGGATCGGGCAGCACCGCCTTAAGGAACTGGATCGGGACGATCTCGACGCCGTTATAGATAATCGGGTCGATACGCGCCATGCCGATGTTTTGGATAACGCGCAGGTGCGTGAGGTATTCCTGTCCGAAGGTCATCCAGAAACGTGCACGCCTGATGGTCGGATAGTTCTTGACCAGCGACTCGAGCTCCTCGTGGTAGATCACATACGACTCGCGCTCGCCGATACCCGGGTAATTGAGCGTACGGTGTATCTCATGCGGCTCGGTGGTAACCCACTCGCCGTTCTCGAAATAACGCCCTTTCTGCGTCACCTCGCGGATGTTGATCTCGGGATTGAAGTTCGTGGCGAAAGCCATGCCGTGGTTGCCCGCGTTGCAATCCACGATGTCGAGGTAGTGGATCTCGTCGAAATGGTGCTTGGCGGCATAGGCCGTGAAGATGGCCGTCACGCCCGGGTCGAAACCGCAGCCGAGGATCGCCGTGAGCCCGGCGGCCTTGAAACGATCCTGGTAGGCCCACTGCCACGAATATTCGAAATGGGCCTCGTCCTTGGGTTCGTAGTTGGCCGTGTCGAGGTAATTGCAGCCGCATTCGAGGCAGGCGTCCATGATGGTCAGATCCTGGTAAGGAAGCGCCACGTTGACGACGATGTCGGGTTTGAACGCGCGGAACAGCTCGCAGAGCTCCGGCACATTGTCGGCGTCGACCTGGGCGGTCTTCACACGGTTGCCGCCGATGGCCGCCGCAACGGCATCGCATTTGGATTTGGTTCGGCTGGCCAGCATCACGTCCGAAAAGACGGGATTGGCTGCGATTTTCTGGGTGACGACCGTCCCGACACCTCCGGCACCGATAATTAGCGCTCTACACATAGGTATTGTGGATTTAAAGTTTATTTTTTCGTATTAACGAGTACAAAAATATCGATTTATTTTGGTAAAACAAAAATATTCTATACATTTGCACCACCAAAACGGAAAGTAATTTCCGATTGGCACACGGAGATTCCGTAGCTCAGCTGGTAGAGCACAACACTTTTAATGTTGGGGTCCTGGGTTCGAGCCCCAGCGGGATCACAGAAATGCTGGACAGAAATGGACAGTAAATGTACAACTCCTACAATATCAAGGTATTGTAGGAGTTTTTCTTTGTATAATGTCTGTGACCTAAGACACGAAAAGGTCACAAAAAGACACACTTTCGTGACCAATTCGTGACCTGTCCACCCTCTAAGATTTTAGGTCACGGAATGTCCCAAATTGGCGGTTTGTTGTCTTGATTTGTCCGTACTGCAAATATCTCATTTTCAGTTTATCAATTTAAGTTTGTAACTAAAAAAAGAGATTATGAGAAGTACTTTTAAGCTACTCTATTTCGTCAAACGAAATGCAGTAAAGAAAAATGGTAACGCACCGATTATCGCACGTATCACTATCGACCAAGTTGTAGCCCAGTTCAACACCAAACTGGAAATAAATCCGGCTCAATACTCCGTTTCCGATATGCTCATTAAAGATATAAATGTGGTATTCATTGAAGATTTCCTGTTGTATATCAAGAATAACTATGGGTGCAGCCATAATACGGCTATGAAGTTCGTACAACGTTTTCGCACGGTAGTAAACTTTGCCAAGAATACGGGGTTAGTGACTGCCGACCCTTTCGGGAGTTATCGGGTAAGGTTTGAACGTACCGATAGGGATTATCTGACTATGGAAGAAATTACCACCATTTACAACCACGAGTTTAGCTCTAAACGGTTGGAGCAGGTACGTGATTTGTTCATTTTCAGTTGTTACACGGCACTTTCCTACATTGATGTATGCGAGTTAAGGCAGGAGGGCATTCGCACCGGATTTGACGGTAATTTGTGGATTATACGGAAAAGACACAAAACAAATGTTACATCTACCGTCCGATTGCTGGATATACCCAAAGCCATATTGGAAAAGTACAAACATAAATTGCCAACCGGTAAAATTTTACCAGTTATCAGCAATCAGAAAATGAATGATTACTTAAAAGAAATCGCAGCCATTTGCGGGATTGAAAAGACCTTGACCTACCATGTAGCGCGCCATTCGTGCGCCACTTCGGTGCTGCTCGCAAACGGTGTTCCCATTGAAACTGTATCTAAGATTTTAGGTCATACCAACATCAGAACCACTCAAATTTATGCGAGGATTACCGATTTGAAGGTAAGTAGCGACATGGAAATATTGGCTCAAAAGTTGGATGTTCCACACAGGACTGCCAGCCGATGAAACTATGTTATCGTCAGATAACAGCAAGGTGTGATTTGTGGCACACAAATCTGTTTTCCGTGCCGCAAAACACCTTGGGCAAATTCACTCCGAAGTCGTGTTGCCAATGAAAGAAAGACATTCCCTAACTAAAGATTTTTTCGCTCGTCGGGACGGGTGGTTCCGCCCCTTGCCGCTGGGCGTTCCCCGACTGATGAGTTTATTTTTGTAATTCTGCAATCTTGTTTTATTGAAATATTGATAGCTTGATTGAAAGCAAGATTTCAGTATGGCAGGATTGAATGAAAACAATAAACCATTCAATATTGATTGAAATACTGAATGGTTTATTTATTACAAGAATATAATTACTTGCGAAAAGAATAAAACTCGCATCATGTATCGTTTTCATCCATTCTTCGGAGCAGACTTTTTTGCAATGTTTCCAAATACCGAGTTCTATTTATTTTACGGCTTCGCATTTCCAAATAAGAATGATATAAATCACCAATATCTATACTGAACACATTTTCAAAATATCCTGCAATCTCTTTTAAAGTAGCCGTCCCTTTATTAAAATCCCCATTCGCTTCTAAAGCATAAATCAGTTCTACCAACGCCCTTTTAGAGCCAGTCCAACGCAAAATAGTTTCTACAACCTGTCCGTTATCCGCTTTGCGCTGTACAATACGCTCCAATTCTTGCAATCTGTTAGTCAAATAGATTTTCAACAGTTCGTTGGTAATAATTTTAGCCACTTTAAAATCATATCCGGTTGAATATAGAGGGTCTTTATTAATATGGGAACTGTCTGTACATATTCGTAAATCGTTTTGGTTTCGGGTAAAATAATACCTATCCAAATAAGTAGATTTAGAACGGTAATACTGATAAAAGTCCAAGTTCCTACTGAAATAAAACGTCAAACTATCCAATTCTTTATATAAATACTCTCTTTGTGCAATATCACTACCGGTAGGATATTTACTCTCAATGACATATATTTTATTGTAATACAAATACTTGCTCAATACTTCCGGCTTATACTCCTTAAAAAAAGAGATTTCTTCCGTTTCATCAGCAAACTGATAAGCTAATATGTATTTTCTCAATTCATCACATAAAGGCTGAATAAAACGCATCATATGCAAAGCACTGTCAATGCCCATACAATCATCTATACCGAGCTTTTCTATCTCTGTATTGATTTGGAACAATATCTTATCTACAAATTGCATAGAATATCTATAAAGACCTAATACTATCTCTATATCGCCTTAATTCTTTTTCTCCAGCATTTTTTATAGCCGAATCCAGTTCATTAAGAACTCTAACTCTATCATTAGGTATCATTCCGACAAACGGAACAGTGTTTGATCCCGTATTGCCTAATAAAGTTGTTTTTATATGAAGTCTTGAAATAAAAGTCCGTAGTTCCAACAACCTTTCGTGTTCGGTAGCTTCTACAAAAGAACCATGTTGTATTTCCTCGTATAATTCTGATTCGGAAAATACGGTCAGTGATACAAAGTTTACGGTAAATGGGTGTAACTGATTGAATACATTGGCAGTATTAATAGCGTTCCGCTCTCCTTTGCCTTTTCCTGCAAGCCCTGTCAGATACACGAGGTTATATCTGATATTTGCTTCTTCCAACTTCTTGCATTGCTCGATAATATCATTAGCCGTATATCCCTTGTTCATTACTGCCAATGTATTATCATCGCCCGATTCTGTTCCAATACTGATACCGTCAAAACCTAAATGACGCAGGTTCTTCAATTCCTCTACTGTTTTTGGCTTAATATCTGAAATCCGGGCAAACATACCGATACTTTCACAATGACGAAGATATTTCCTGATTAGAAGACCTAAATCCAGCAGCCTGTTATAACTTAGCACAAATGGATTAGCCCCCGTTAAAAATACTCGTCGGGCTTTGGGCTGGTAACTTTGTATCACTTTCAAATCTTCTTCGACTTCCGTAATGGGAGATAGACGAAACTTTGTTCCGTGATATAAATTACAAAATTTACACTTGTTGTGAGTACATCCGGCTGTTACCTGTAAGAGTTGAGAACTTGCTTCGTATGGTGGTCGCCATACTTGTCCCGTAAAATGTAATAGTTCCATATAATTATAAATTAAGCACTTGGAATTCGTTATTTTCCGTATTTTTGTGCTGCGAAGTTAGGACGTTCTTTTTGAATAAAGAAGAACTATACTATCTGTCAGCCACTTACGTTTGAGTTAGTTTTTCTCAATATCAATGTATTCAAGGACGGAAAAAATGCGAAAAAAGTTAGATTATGATTATTGTTCTGCTTCCCCTATACTGGAATGGTTGGGAGACAAATGGGCTTTGGTCGTTTTATTGAAACTACACGAGAATGGAGTAATACGTTTCAATGAACTATACAAAACAATTCCCTCTATATCGGAAAAGATGCTTTCTACTGTCTTACGTTCATTGGTGACGGACGGATTAGTAGGTAGAAAAATATATCCCTCAGTACCACCCAAAGTGGAATATTATGTATCTGAATTTGGAGAAACTTTAATCCCTCATTTAGAGCAGTTGAAACAATGGGGGCAAGAAAATTTTGAAACGATAATGGAGAATAGACTGAAAAATAAGTATTGAAATTTAGTGCAAGGTGCAAGTATATATCTATATATATAGCTTGCACCTTGCACTAACCTTAGAATGTTTATTTTCAACGGTTTGCATAATCCAAAAATAATGCATACATTTGAACCCAAGATGTTGGCAGACAGACACCGGACAACAGCAGACAGTTTTTAAGGACTAAAGCGTGACGGATGCAAAGCCGAAATTTCTGAAAGTACTGATATTAAGGAAGAAATAACGTTTGGTTCATAACCCAGCTGGATCACGGAGAACGGCCGCCTTGTTCAAGGCGGCCGTTTTTTCGTGACTGCAAGCCGCAATTCCCTACATGATTGATTATTCGCAAGATTGTCGTATATTTGCGGCACTATCGGACGATAAAAACCTTCCAATGCCAATAAACAAGGACACCCTTTATTTCATCCGGCTGGTACGCAGCGGAGCGGGCCTCGGGGCCGCCCCCGTGAGCGATACCGCCGACACCGCCGTCACGCCGGGATCGTGGGAGCGGATTTACCGCATGGCCGCCGACCACGGGCTGAGCGCCGTCGTGTGGGACGGCATATGCCGGCTGCCCGCAGCACAGCAACCGCCGCGCGAAACCCGCATACGCTGGGCGCTGTCGGCCGAAAAACTGGAGGAAAGGTACCGCCACCAGCAGCAAACGGCCTCAAAACTCGCGGCGCGGTTCTCCGAAGAGGGACTCCGCATGTTGCTGCTCAAAGGGCTCGGACTGAGCCGCGACTACCCCCTCCCGGAGCACCGGGAATGCGGTGACATCGACATTTACCTTTACGGCGAGTCGGACAAGGGCGACCGCATCCTGCATGAGATCGGGGCGCACCCCTATTTCGACGTCCCCAAGCATTCGGAATACGTCTGGGACGGGGTGCTGATAGAAAACCACAGGACAATACTCAACGTGCGCCGCAACAGGACGGAGCGGGAGCTGAACGCCGTGTTGGTGCGGTTGCTGGAGAAGGAGGGCACGCACGGCCTGGCGCCGGGCATACAGGCACCCCGGGCGACATTCAACGCCATATTCCTGATACGCCATGCCGCCGTGCATTTCCAGAAGGAAGGAATTGTGCTGCGGCACCTCTGCGACTGGGCATGTTTCCTGACACGGCATTGGGACGAGATCGACCATGCACTGTTCCGCACGGCGATGGAGGACTACCGCATGGACAGGTTCGCTGACCTGATGACGGCCGCCGCCGTGGAATACCTCGGGGCGGAGGTTCCGGGCCCGGAATGCGAAGCGGGGATGCTCGGACGGTTCATGGAGGAGGTACTCACCCTGTCGCCGATGCCGGACAAGCTCCTGCCGCGCTTGTTGCGCAAACTGTCCGGCCCGTACCGGAACCGCTGGCGGCTGCGCGAAGTGCTCCGGACACCCGTATGGAGGTATTATTACGATACGGTGCGCGGCCAGTGGAACGAGAAATTCACCGTATTCAGGTAGCCGCAGGCTGCAGGCGCCGGAATTCCCGGCCGAATCCGCCCCGGGGAAAGCTGGCTGCGAAAGGAGGAAGAATAGCCTCAGTCTTGGAAAATCTTTGCCGGATATTTTGGATTTAAAAATAAAGAGCTATATTTGCATCGTAATACAACGCAAGGTATACGCTATTTAGTGCGTATCGGCAAGAAATAAGGACATAAAGAGGCGCAAAACTGGAATATCCAGCCCTTTTTGTGTCCTTTATTGTTTGTTACGCGGGCGGAATAGCCTATTCCCGGCATGGCAACGGAGTTGACGGAGCGGGAAAAATTCGTATCTTTGCGTTCGACAGGAAAAAATGCGCAGGCCCTATCGTAGGGATGTACATGAGACAAGAGTCGTATTCCGACACAATTATTTCATCGATTGACAACCGCACCCATGCGGAGGTGTCCCCAGGGTATGCCCATGGCTGAAAATCCGGAAAACAAACAACGCTGGTACGCATTGCGCGTCACCTACGGCCGCGAGATGCTCGTAAAGGGCTATCTGGACGGCATCGGCGTGGAGAGCTATATCCCGATGCACTTCGCCCGGCGGACATACGGGGAGCGGACGCGCAAGGTCTGGGAGCCGCTCATCCACAACCTGCTGTTCATCCGCACTTCGGCCCTGCGCCTGAAGGAGATCAAGGCCAGCACCACCCTGCCGATCCGCTACATCATGGATCGGGAGACGAAGGCGCCGACGGTGATACCGGACAACCAGATGCGGGATTTCATGGCGGTCGTGGCGACACGCAACGAGCATGTCGAGATCGTGGCACCGCAGGACGTCGACCTGGCCGGAGGCGATGCCGTCCGCGTGACCGGCGGGGTGTTCGCCGGGATCGAGGGCCGCTACATCCGGCACAAGGGGCACAGCAAGGTCGCCGTGGCGATCAAGGACATAGCCACCGCACTGACGGCTTACGTGCCGCTGAGGTATATCGAAAAAATAAATCAGCAGATCCTTCTTCCCACACATACGCAATCTGCGCAACGTTAATTCGAAAATTAACGCCTCTAAATTTTCGGTTATGAAACAAGTCATGCGGGAGTCTTTGCTCATAAAGCTTCCCGTCATCATCGGAGACCTATTCTTACTGAACCTGTCCTGGATACTGGCGCTCACGCTGTATCCGCAACCGGCCTGTATCGCCCGCTCGCTGGAGATATTCGCCTATCTCAACATCTGTTTCATCCCAGGCCTCTCGTGGTTCGGCGTGATCCTCTCCTCGCGGATCGTCCCCTACGAGGAGATCATCCGCCGCGTATTCTACGTCGTACTCTGCCACCTGGGGTTCTTCGTGCTCATCCAGACCGTATGGAGCTACGGGCTGCTGCCGGTGCACCTGATGGGGACGTTCTACATCGTGCTCACCGTATTGCTGATGCTGTGGCGCTACATCTGCCGCATCGTGGTCAATGTCACACGCGGACACGGCCGCAACGCCCGCCGCGTGATCATCGTCGGAAGCAAGGACAATGCGGTAGAGGTATACCACGAAATGGTCGACAACACCAGCACGGGTTACCGCGTGCTCGGCTATTTCAGCAACCACAACGACCACACCCTGCCGGACAACACCCCCTGCCTGGGTAGCGTGGACGAGGCGCTGCCGTGGCTGGAGGCACACCCGGTAAACGAAGTGTACTGCTGCCTCTCGACGGATCGTTACGCGGAAGAGATATTCCCGATCATGGATTTCTGCGAAAACAACTTCGTCCGCTTCTTCTACGTGCCCAACCTGCGCAACTACATGAAGCGCACGATGAACCTCGAACTGCTGGGCAACGTACCGATCCTCTACATCCGCGAGGAGCCGTTGCGGCAGGCGTCGAACCGGTTTATCAAACGGGCATTCGACGTCACCGTATCGAGCCTGTTCCTCTGCACGCTGTTCCCCTTCATCTATATTTTCGTGGCCATAGGCACCAAACTGACCTCGCGGGGCCCGGTGCTCTTCCTGCAGGAGCGCAGCGGGGAGAACGGCCAGACGTTCAGGTGCATTAAATTCCGTTCGATGCGCGTCAACGCCGATGCCGACAGGGTGCAGGCGACCCGGGACGACCCGCGCAAGACCCGGTTCGGGGATTTCCTGCGCCGGTCGAGCATCGACGAGCTGCCCCAGTTCATCAACGTGCTCAAGGGCGACATGTCCATCGTGGGGCCGCGGCCGCACATGCTCCAGCACACCGAGCAATACTCGAAACTCATCAACAAATATATGGTTCGCCACCTGATCAAACCCGGCATCACGGGATGGGCCCAGGTGACGGGATACCGCGGCGAGACCCACTCCCTGAGCCAGATGGAAGGCCGCGTACGCCGCGACATCTGGTACTTGGAAAACTGGTCGCTGCTGCTCGACATCCGCATCATCTTCATGACGGTATGGAATGCCCTGCGGCAGGATGAGAACGCATATTAATTTCATAAACCTATGAAAGGCATAATCTTGGCGGGTGGCAGCGGTACACGGTTGTACCCGATCACGAAGGGCGTCAGCAAGCAGCTGTTGCCTGTTTACGACAAGCCGATGGTCTACTACCCCTTATCGGCCTTGCTGCTGGCTGGCATCCGCGACATCCTCCTGATCTCTACGCCAGAGGATCTGGGCGGTTTCCGTCGTTTGCTGGGCGACGGTTCTGACTACGGGGTTCGTATCACGTATGCCGAGCAGCCGTCCCCGGACGGTCTTGCCCAGGCGTTCCTGATCGGCGCGGACTTCATCGGGGACGATTCGGTCTGCCTGGTTCTGGGGGACAATATCTTCCACGGCTCGGGCTTCACGGGCCTTCTTCGCGAGGCAGTCCGCACAGCCGAGGAGGATGGCAAGGCCACGGTCTTCGGCTACCGTGTCGACGACCCCCAGCGCTACGGCGTGGCGGAGTTCGATGCGGCGGGCAACTGCCTGTCGATCGAGGAGAAACCGGAACACCCGAAGTCGAACTACGCGGTGGTGGGTCTCTACTTCTACCCCAACAAGGTCGTGGATGTGGCCCGGGGTATCAAACCCTCGGCGC